>Ga0210040_10000822_pt1 | contig 49782 bp, 39 predicted proteins | sample CryGeyCG12114_NA_FD_185462 | JGI IMG/M metagenome (GOLD analysis project Ga0210040, IMG submission 185462) | Groundwater microbial communities from aquifer - Crystal Geyser CG19_WC_8/21/14_NA (SPAdes) (version 2) | ecosystem: Environmental > Aquatic > Deep subsurface > Groundwater | place: USA...
CCCGTTCCAAACAGAGTTTACTAACACAAATTTCATCTTGCGTTTTCAGGTGATTTTAGCTTTAACATGTGCAGCATAGGGCGCTCCCGTTGGTAATTACCTGACTTCGCCTTCGGCTTCGTAATAACACAAGGTACATTACTCACTGGTACAGATTATCAGTGATCAGCCCTGTGCAAGTACAAAGAATACATGGTGCCTGAAATCTTTTCCTCCATGAAATATTCTTCTTGCAAACCCAGACGCACTGATGCTGGAGAAACAAATACATGTTCTCATTTCATTATTGTTAGTTAGTTAGTTAGCTGTACTCAAGTTTCTTTCTGAAAGCTTTGTTAGTTTTTCTCTGCCGTTGTAACAACCCGGACCTTTTAGCTAAGTAAAGTGCGTGAATTCATGGAAAACTTATGTTTGCATAGCATAAATAAATAAAAATTTTCTAAGAAGATTTTCTAAAAACTTTTTATTATTTTTAGGGTGCAAAAATGATTTTTTTGTCAATCTTGGGTTTTCTGACTTTGTTCATACCAGCGGTTTTTGCCGAAGAGAATGAGCTAGATAATGAAATTCCAAGGATTAGTGCTGGTAGCTGTGCCAAGCAAAATCTTTGCTGTCCAGGAAGGGATAGGTAAATAACATTAATTTTCAATGGCTGTGCAATAAAGATAGCAGAGAAAAGAAAGTGTAAAATGAACTGTGGAAGTAGTTTAGATAGACGTGGAAGTTTATTATGTGCGACATTTTGGACATGTTAGACTAATATGGTGGCATTACTATGTTTTTTGAAGCTCCTGTGTCGTCCAAAAAGCTTCACCCAATTCAATCATTGAGGATCTGAATGATGTTCCGTGCTTTTGTGACTATAGCTGTGTGGATTTGGGTGACTGCTGCTCAGATTTTAAACGGTTCTGTGGAGGTAAGATTACTGTGCTCCGCAGTCCTTTTAATTCATATAACATACAGCGCCGTATGCATTAGCTAGCATTTAAGCAAAATCTAGCTGTAGCTATATTCGAAAAAATTATTCAAATCATCATTTGTGATATTTCAACACACCACACCTACACCATACTATGTACACTTTCTTTGGTACATCACTACACAGTTAGGACGATAGTTGCATTTTATCATGCAAGAGAAAAGGCGCGGTTAACGTGTCTAACTAAAAACTTGCCCGCGGTTACCAAAGGCGTTAAAGCTTGTTGGGTTGTTGGTAATATAAATGGCAGAAATTAAAAATCGCATCCCCAGTCGTTGGCGAAAATTCGCACCAGTCCTCCATGTTTAATTCTCTACCTCGGCTTAGTCAGCTATAAAAGATGATTCCTTTGGATAGAGATTTCGAATTGTAAAAGTTTCAGCAACTTAAGTTATCATTTAGATTTTGGTCAGTCATGTAAAAACGGAGTTTACTGTATGTCTGTAAATTTTCAAGATGTCAACTTAATTGCCATTAAAATTCATGAAAAAATTAACCGATATTTATGAAAATCAAAACAGTTCAATACACGGTAGTCATCTACTTGTGTGCAAAATTTGATGGCCCTAGCTAAAAAGTTGTGACCGAGAGAGTTGGGCATAGTTGTTTGAGGCGCAATGCATTTGGGCGTAACTCGCGTAACTATAGATTTCCGCCTTAAAGAAAGCATTGCAGGATTTCAGATTTTTTTGCACCTAAATGAAATAATATTTTTCTAGTGTGAACTATGAAACAAACTGTGGAAAAAAATACGTATTGGACCATATTGCATGCCCTGCACTTAAATTTTTCGCATTGTTTATTTAAAGTTTAATCTGCATGTTGTTTTTCGTTCAGTCAGGAAACACAATATTCGTATATTTTGTTTACTTATGGACTTCGAATATACAATATAAATATACATACAATGCATATAAAATAGTCCATTCCTTTTCTGCAATTTTTTTCTTGTTTTGCATATTTAAGTTCAAGATTGCCAACTATCCAGTTGGGAGCCGTGGTCACGGTGTGACAATGAATGTGGGCCTGGGGTTATGACTAGAAGACGATCTGTCATTTACGAAGCTCGTAATGGAGGAAATGCATGTCCACCATTGGTTCAAAAAAGGGCCTGTCGTGGATTTAATTGTCAGAAAGATTCGACCCGATTTGCTACCGAAGGTGTTTAATACTTATGTTTATGAAAGAAGAACATTAAAAGACGGACCTTATTTGTAGTATATGAATAAGCAAATGTTTGTAAAATGCAGATACAGCAATAATCCTTCCAGTTGAATACAGCATCAAGAGAAAGTGGAATCAAAGCAGTGGAATCACAAAAAACTTGCGAATGCGTTATCCTAAAAATCCGGATACCAAAAACATGAGGAATTTCTGTGTGGAATTTCAAGTGGTTCATCACAGCAGGTCATGCAGAACTTTAGAAAGTCTTTCCTCGCTAATACCAGGTTAATAACACATTTTGATTATTATTACAATGCATTGTAAATGAGAATTTAAAAGGATTTTCACACACTGCCCCGTTTGATACCAACAACACTAAAGCTGTTGATCAGTTTTCCTTACTATATAACTCTGGTTATGATGAAAGCTTCCATTAACGAAATCAGTATTGTTTTCACACTGCGTGTCACAAAAGTGTATTTGCTCCTTACTGAGAAAATTCAAATTAATTAAATGTAGGTATAGCCGGTATAGCAAGCTCACACGAAGATTAAATTTCTTTCTACAGGGCGGAATGTTTGTGTAATTTGCGAACGGGAAGCTCAAAGACGTCATCTTGGCTTTAAGTGCCCAGGATCCGGAGCCAATGGTGGAATGCTGACACGATTTTCTAGCTTGCGTGAACCCTCATGCCGAGGGAAATGGAAACACATTCGTGAAGATCATGAATGTTCATGTAGTGAAGGAGCACGGTTCATTTTTGTTTAAACGGAGTCTTCATTATTTGAAAGGTCCTCCTGTTTTGTTGACCAGTCGATACCAGACTGTAAAATCCTTCTTTTACTCATGCATGCATGCAATGTAAATATTTCTTTACACTTATTATTTCACAACATGCGGTCAATCTGTTTGGTATGCACAATATAAGATGCCACTTGTTTTGACTGCCTGACAGATTTTGCACGGAGAACCCGTGTTTATATCTTAAGTCTCATAGCTGGATTGTTCTATGTGTATAACGTGGACAAATAAATTTGCGTATAAGTACAAGTAACAGACTCAAGCATTCGAGTTCCAACAATTTATGTAAAGGAAAATGGGAGTTAGCATTTATTTAGTATGGTACATGGCAATATTGGCAATTAATTAAGAACGCAGGCACAGACCGTGTGTAGCGTAGCATACTAAATGTCTACTTCTATGTCAAAGACTTACAAATAGTCGATAAGTAAGAACTTTTGAATTTTTCAATTAAATTTATTTCACTTTGAATCACAGGTTGTAGATATAAATAATTATAGGTGACACAATTAACAGCTTGTTTATCCAAGCAAAACGAACAAACTAAAAGTCTGACACCGAAACAATATATAGTACATTATAATCAGGCCAGAGTCACAAAATAGCTCCCAAGCACCCTTTTCGATACGACAATGAGATTCAACCGGATTAAACGTTGTGACTAGACTAGTGTCTATCTAGAAAAGACTATTGTTTAGCCAATTAATGACCTAATGGTCACAACAAAACATAATTTAAATGTTGAAAAGTACGGTGCCCATTATTTCCGACGGGAAATAAATGTCTTTTCAACATAAATAGTTGTTCTTTTAGTAAACAGTATATCCCAAGATAATTTATATAGAAACAGATCGTCACACAATTACAGTATTCATAAGCTAACATTGAAAACACATAATCATAAAGCATGATTGGAGATTGCGAGAAAAAAACGAATAAAGCAAGCAAAATTGCACCTATCGTTCGATTTATGATCATAATCGATTCAAATTAGTAATATATAGAACCTTCAGTTCTGTTTTTGGTGAGTTTTCAAACAGCGCCGCTCGGTTTTGACAGTCTCCTTTTTTTACCCAATGGCCATACACTCGGAAAGCACAATTATCAATGACCTGAGAGACAAATAAGAAAAAAATTATGAAATTTTGATATGCTAACACAATAGCATACACGGTGCAACTTCTTCCACATACTTTACGAAATGGTTTTAGTTTGTAAGGATCAACAGCAGCAACGGCAAGTGATATAGGCTCTGGAGTGTCTTTCAGCCGCCGGATTCGTACTAAGCAACGCACACATAGAATTGCAAACTGGAACGTTTTTTTGGCATTAAATGATTTGAGGCCACAGTGCTAGGTGAAAAAAAAATTAAAAAACACTTCAATCAGTAACACTAATAACAACCACAGCCAATCACAACCCAAGCATAAAGCATCATACACTCACAACAACTTGAAAAAAGTCATGATTCAATGCTTCCGCGGAAGTCAAACGTTTAATAGGGTCAACAACCAGCAGCTTCCTTATAAGATCCTTTACACACTCTGTTATTTTTATTTAAAAGTGATATCAATTATTTAACTAATGTCTCTCACTAATTTTGCAAAAATACATGGGTACTACTTATGAAATGAGTGAGCTACTGCTACTGGCTACTACTACCAACGTACCCGTCACCCCATCCCACTCTGGAGAGGAAAATGTATATTTGGCTTCCAAAATATTCCTAACCATTACCATTTGTTTTCTATGCCATAGAGGTTGATAACCAACTATTCTGTAAATAAATAATGCACATTTTTAACGTTAGTTTTAGTACCATTACGTGGCAAATAAGGTGCATTTTATCAAAACTCATAAGACCTGAATATTTTTACTTACAATGAATACATAATTATTCCACACGCCCATCTGAAAAAATATATCATATTTGCCATTCAATTTAGCCAAAAATTGCTTTGTAAGATAAAAACTAAATAAATAGTGCACAAGAAACTCACAAGTCAACTGCGTAATCATAGCCACTAGCATCGTCGTACATGGCAGCTCTAAGCAGTTCCGGGGCTAAGTAGCCAGGAGTACCACACACCTCTGGTGTAAAACCGAGTTTTATTAAACCCATGAAATTGTTATTTACTCTTAGTTAAAATAGCGTTTGAACCAATACAAGTTTTTAAACCCACCAAAAAGTTTTTCGTTGGGTTCAAGTACTTTTGCGAAACCAAAATCGGTTAATTTAACGTTAAAGTTGTCATCAAGAAGAATGTTTTCTGGCTTAACATCTCTATGCACAATATTTTTGCTGTGCACAAATTGTAAGGCTTCAAACAGCTGTTTCATGAAATACCTAGTTGATAAGAGTTAAAAATGCAGAAACATCATAACCCTTATTTATACAGAAACAATGCATAAATAAAAAACGAACTTTGTCTTCTTCTCTGAAAGCGTAACAACATTGGTTAAGTAGTCAAACAATTCACCATTACGACAAATCTCAAAAACCAGGAAAATAAACGTATGAGATTCAAAAACGTCATGCAGTTCGACTGAAAAGTACAAAAAAATTCATCATACCTAGATGAAGATGAGATTATTATATATGCTGAAGCAAAATATTTACGTCTTTTATTTACTAAATACGTACTGATATTTGGATGGCCAGCAACAGTCCTTAAAATGCTGACTTCAGTTAACGTGGATTCTCTCACTGCTTGCGCATTATTTTCCTCGCTACATAGATCTATAATTTTTGCAGCATATTCTCGCCCAGTTTCCTTTTCTATACACCGTCGAACTGTGGAGCTCACACCTCTATAATGTAAACAATGAAATTAGAACGAAGCCCTCAACCATCTACTCTTTTCTTAATTCCTGTTGTCCTGCTACATTCAAAATAAAGTTTTATTAACCAACCCACCTCCCCAAGACTTCTTTTGGCTCATATTTAGCATAAAACTCTTTAGCTGCATCTTGATCGGGTAGCACATCGTCAATTTCATCAATGGCCATTATTGACAATCTTCTTAATACAGCAATTATAAAAAGTTGGTCAAACCAGAATTTTAAAAGCAATAAAAACTTAAACTCCAATCCCAAGAAGAGCCTGCTCCAAAAACTCTTCCCGGATGAGCGGAACAAAACACTCCTATTTCCAATTTAATGGCCGAAAGAAACCAACGGATAGCATCTGCATTGAGTCTTCAATCGCTTGCCTTCCTTCCCTTGAAGAGACGTTTAAGGTCCATCAACTTTAAAGGGTTTAGATTTGTAAGTAGAACCAACCCACTGTGTGAATTGAATCGCTATTCGCTATGATAGCGCCTCATTAATGTCGTCCAGACAGCTGAAAATAAACACGATTTGAAATAAAGTTGTGGCATGCATAATAGACGTATCTTAAAATACATGAGGGAGTTTATCTGAAGCGTAAAGTCGGTTTCTTACTTTACAAATTATGATTGAAGAACGTTCCGTTTCTTTCTTCACTCTCGTTTTTGACGCTAATTACGATTTACGAATTATTTTTTTGTGTGAAGTATATTTAAACAATACCTGGAAATTTGAAATGCCTGCAAACCAGACTGACCTTGAATTCCCAAACAAAATCAATCACTGTTTAATTACAGCGTAGACATAATGATATTATCAACGAAGTATAGCTATGTCCGAAATCACTTTAACCATCCAATATTAAATAATTTCAGAAGTAAACAAAAAATTCATTGTTTTTGCTCTAAATTCATACCTGGCACAAGCTTAAAGCCATGTGACATATTTACACATTGTGTTTACTTTTCACAATCCCACCCGCGAATATCGAAGTCCAGCATGCTCACAAGTGCTGACGGTATTCCGGAAATACCAGTAGTTGTTTCCCCATAAAATTCAATTTTATTTTACTTAATTATTTTCAATTTCAATTGATGAGTTTGATTATTAATTGATGGTTGGTGAGTTTAATTTAAACCCGTAAGCTCAATACATCAAACATGGGGAAGAAAGCGAAAGTAGGGAAACAGCGAAAAGACAAGTTTTATCATCTTGCAAAAGAAACAGGTATACAAATGATGCATTTCCTATTGACTGTCATTAATTATAATATCATGGGGCTTTAAATTGGGCAATGTATGTTTAGGCTATAGGTCCAGATCTGCTTTCAAGCTAATTCAGTTGAATCGAAAGTATGAATTCTTACAAAAATCTCGTGTCCTCGTGGACCTTTGTGCGGCCCCTGGGGGTTGGATGCAAGCTGCTGTAGAACACATGCCTGTGTCCAGTTTAATTATAGGTTTGTACTCGCTTATGTCACAAACTTAAGGAAACAATTACTTGCTGGCTTGTTTTTAACAATTTTTTATAATAATTCGTCTCATTTTGTATTAGGTGTCGATTTGTACCCTATTAAAAACATTTCCGGCTGTGTGAGCTTAACAGCTGACATTACCACTCCACAATGTCTCCAGTTGCTCAAAAAGGAAATGAAGACCTGGAAGGCTGATGTTGTTTTGAATGATGGTGCACCTAACGTTGGACAAAATTGGCTTCACGATGCCTACCAGCAAAATTTGTTGACCTTAAGTGCTGCTAAGCTAGCTACAGACTTGCTCAGGCCGGGTGGATACTTTGTCACTAAAATATTTCGCTCCAAAGACTACAATGCATTAATATGGGTGTTGCAACAATTGTTCGCCAATGTCATAAGCACAAAGCCGGCTGCTTCACGTCATGAATCTGCTGAAATTTTCGTAATTTGTAAGGGGTATTTGGCCCCCAACAGTATTGATCCCAAGTTGTTGGATCCCAAATATGTTTTTGAAGATGTAGAACTTCCGGATGGGAAAAAACAATTGAAGCATCTTTTAATGGAAATAGGGTATTCATCAATCACTGATCACTAAAAAAACGGCGAACAACTGAAACATTTGAACTGTGACTAACTGACTTGATAAATTATTATTTTATTCAGGAAAAAGAAAAAAGCTGATGGATATCCCACTGGTGAAACTATGTTATACCGGCCAGTTAAAGCAAGTGAATTTGTTAGGAGTACTGATCACGTAGAGCTTTTAGGGAACACCTCCGAGGTAAGTATCGTTTTTCTTACCATTTAAAAAAAATCAATAGTTGAGCTTGCTAAATAAAGAGACTGTGCTATTTCCAGATCATAATCGATGAAGAGTGGATTTTAAATAATGCTAAAACAACCGCTGACATCAAGGAATATTGTCAGGACGTGAAAGTAATTGGAAAGAAAGAAATAAAGGCATTGATTCAGTGGAGAAAATACTTACGGTAAGAAAAAAAGTGCTTCCTGAAATTCTTCCTATTTTGTATGGAGCTGGTTTTGATATGTCTGTCATTTATGTCTGTGTACACAGAGATAAACTAGAGCAATACGCTAAACTGAAAAACGAGCCTGAAGTTGCAGAAGAAGAACCAGCGGAAGAGGATGATATGAGCGATACTGAAAAAAAGCTACAAGACTCAATTGACCAAATCAAAGAAAATGAACGCAAATCAGAGAGACGGAAGAAAAAACTATTGGACAAAGTGAAAAAGAAAATCCAAGAAAAGAAATCCTTGGACATGATTATTCCTGGAGATATTGGCCCTACCGATACTCTCGAAGACTCTATGTTCACACTGAAATCCTTAAAGTCTGCGAAAGATGTTAAAAAAGTGGTTGTAAATCCATCAATGCCTGACGTTGATGACGAGGAAGTCAATTCAGATGAAGAACTTGCAGCTGCCATTGAAAAGCATCGTCAAAGTGTTCGCAGATTCGAAAAAGAGGATGACATTTTGGACAATAGTGGCAGGTATATTAAAAAATATGATAGCGAATCTGAAGATTCTGGCAAGGAAAGCATGGAAGAAGGTGATGAAGAGAAAGACCCTAATCTCAATAAGGGACTGGGAATTCATGGAAAGCAAGATTTTGAAGATGATCCAGAGTTTGATATTGAAAAAGTAGCTCCGATCTCTCAAAATCCATTGTTGACTGACTTGGATCCAACAGACAGTAATAGCAAGCGTCTTCGAAAAGCTGCCATGTGGTTTAATAAGGTTCGCTAAGCTATGTTTTTTCTGCAACTTCATGAGTAGGAGAAAATAAAGCATTTTGTGCGCTAAAATTTTGTTGTATTTATTTTTAGGATATATTTAAAGATTTAAATGACGAGTCTGACGAAGATGCTGAAGTAGATATTCTCACTAAAGCTTATGCAGCTAAAGGTGCTCAAGTGAGTGGATTCACGGAAGCTGAGGATGACACTGTTAAGACCAAACAAGCTAAGAAAACTAAACATGAGAAAATCATGAAGGCGGTTGATGACGACGAAAACAATCTAGAAATCGTCCCTGAACCAAGTAAGTGCTATTAAAGGGTCCGTAAAGTACAGCTGAAAGATGAGCTGAATCGTAACGCTAACGCTGAATGCATATGAATGAATATGAATACAAAGCAATGCTAAAACTTTCAGCATTACTCTTCAGTGGTTTCAGCTTGTATTAAGCATGACTCTACATACTCCTTTACATTCACCAGCACACCAGCAGTATATTTCTATAGGAACTATGACGTATTTATCTGTTTATGTGAGTTTGATTCTGCATATTCACAGTAAAAAAGAAACGAAAATTGGATATCGAAGGGTTAGCATTAGCCACTGTGATGGTTCAATCGAATAAGGCTAAAAGAGACCTTATGGATAATGGATGGAATCGGTACACATTTAGTGACGAGAACCTTCCGGATTGGTTTGTACAGGATGAGAAGAAACATATGAAAAAAGATGCACCTGTGCCAAGTCATCTAATTGAAGAGTACAAGAATGAACTAAAGGTATGATAGTTTTAATGAGTGGTAAAGTGGTATATAGACAAGACATGCCACATGGCCTGTAGTAAAATTTTGTTTTATTCTGATGGTTTTGATTATGTAGGAAATTAACGCAAGACCCATTAAAAAAGTTGTAGAAGCCAAGGCTCGAAAGAAGAAGCGTACCATCAGAAAATTAGAGAAAGCTAAGAAGAAGGCTGAATCTATTTTGGAGAAATCGGACATGACAGAATCAGAAAAGGCCAATCAAATCAAACAGTACATTTAAAATACGAAGTTTACTTTTTATGCAAGTTGCATTAAGCAACATTTATCTTGTCATGTTTTCATGACTTTGGGATTTTATTTACAGACTATACAAAAAAGCCAACAGAACGAAGAAGAAGGAAGTTACATATGTAGTTTCAAAGAAGTTTAATGCAAGTAAACGAGCCAAGCGTCCAAATGGAGTGAAGGGTTCCTTCAAAGTTGTGGATCCCCGTATGAAAAAAGACCTTCGTAAACAAAAGGCCGCAATGAATGCTCCTTCAAATAGGAAAGGCAAAAGAAATAGCAAAAGACCGCAAAGGAAGGGGAAGAAATAATTTTTTCTAAATTTAAAACAATTTACGCATTCTGTTATTATTTTAATACGTACGATTGTTATTTGTCTTTATATCCTTGTGTTAATCTAGCTTTGAAGTAGTTGAAAGCATGACGAAAAAAAAACCAATGTTTTCCGTTGTCAAGCTAGTTTTATTCACCACTGCTGAGAAGAATTTTTAAGACATAATATGATATATTCTAATAAACAAATGAAATTCGAAGCCTTTGTTGCAAATGAATTACTGTCATGAATGTGATTAAGTCCATCGAAGCTATCAAGCCAGGTTATTTTCTCATGTCTCAGCCAGTCAGTAGTTCATCGCTAAAAGTATGCATGCACATAATAATAATAATCCAATGACAATTTAAATGCAGACTCAAACATAGCGAATTTTTATGGTTTTAAAGAACAATTTAACACAACAATAGCTCGTGACTTATGTTTTCCTAAAGCTACACATGCATGTACGCATGAATGTGTCAGTCAACACTCAACATATAAACTACAATTGTGACTGGCAACCACTTAATTTGGTAAAAACCAATCCGTCTTGAGTTGCGCAGCATTTGAGGCCCTCTCTTAGTTAGCAGTGGCTTTTTATAAAGAAATTCGTGTTGATTACGTGCAACAAATGACAAGATTTTCATGCAGTATAAAAACTCATATTGCATATTATAATAATAATATCTGTACCTAGCACCTAGTTTGTTTGGAACAATGCGTATAACTGTCATGCGAATATGGTCATCTCTTACTTCTAATTCTGTAAGCTATTTCGGCCGAGCGAAAATTTCACTTTTCCCTTTTCTAGCACAACGACTCTTCGGAATACTATAATAGGGTTGGTTACGCGAGATAAAGTCATAAGCTAAAAAGGAAGTTATATCCCTGTTTTCCAACATGCCTACGGGCCTGCCAATGCGTATCTATATGTTGAAGCTGATCAATCTGTAAAGCATAAGCAGTGGCTTTTTGAATTTTGTGAGTAACTGTACCGAGTGAGAACGGCGACCAACTATGGTGACTATCTTACATGTAGTTTCCTTTTAGCACGTACTTTTGTACTACATCACTACATGTATAGTCCCAGATTTGGAGAAATTTAAGAGATGAATGAGGGTGAATGCATAAGATACGTGAATACTACAACTGCTGTTTACTAGAACTAGAGACAGGCACTATAAACCACAACATTTATGGTGATTCATTCAAATATTTTCTAAATTTTTTGATTTCGATTGTCTTGCTGCGTGGAACATACTAAATCCTCGGTAAGTCACTTCCTCAGCTAATAGTAAGTGAAAACCTACTGAAACCTAAAATCTTAAATGGCTCTGCGTGTCATGCCAAACTAAAGAGGCACAACCCCGTTCCTTGCTAAAAAGACAGGCATTCCGAAAAATATTAAGAAGTGAAGTGCAAATACTAATTATAAAAATGCGATCTCATCACCACTATTGATTGTTGCAATTCGAAGCATTACGTTAAGATTTACACAGAGTTTTTAAACAATAGGGAGCACAGCTTTAAAGTTGTTCAACTTTGTAATGAAATTTACAAGTTTTTGAGTCAGAGGAACCTCCATTCGCAATTTATACATAATCATAATTGAAAATTTAAGACAATTGAGATAAACACGTCTGGGTAACTGTAATAAATCAAACGATACTCCAGCCCAAAATGTTTAAAATGGTTACAAAAAAAAACAGTAACGGTAGTTTCCTATTGATTTAAACTTTCACGTTTTTTGCACAAAATAAGAACCTATTCCAGAGACTTCAATCTATTTTCTACGGTACTAAGCGGTTTACCTAAAACAAAGTAACTACATTATAGTAATTTAAGTCCGGTAATATGAAAGATTTACTTGTACTCATTTTCTATTAAATTCTGGCTTTGCATAATATAATTTTCTCATTCATTAGGTTACTTTGGGGAAGTAATGGCCCGTTTGACTGACGTCTTCCGAGGTGGTGATGCTGCATTTCGAATTGTGAAACCAAGAAGAGTGCCTATTTATATCGACGAAAGTATAACGGTAAACAAAAATTTATAATCATTTGATTTTTTATTGCTATATTTGCTGTGTAGAAATTATGATGACTGAAACTTACGTAACTAGCTCTTAAAATACTTTATTGTACGTCTCTGTCCTTCGTAATTCGTAAATGATTGGTTCACCAGCCAAAATCCCAGTCTCAAATTGAAATGGTTCTTATACCTTCTAGTTAGATTCATTCGATTGGATCGTTGGTATTAACTCTGCCTCCAGTTTGCCTTTTCAGTTTTCCAACTTCATCACTTTTGATTTCCATGTAAAACAGAAAAAACAGTTAAAAAAGAATAAGAAATTAGTAAATTTTGGACAGGTAGGCAGATGTTACTATGTATTTAAATCTATATTCATCCTATACATGATTCTTCGAATTCCAATGTCACGTGACGTGTTATTATCAATAGGCATCTTTGATTGTCGATTGTTCCGACTTGATTCCCGATAGTGGCGATAGTGCTGTCGGTTCATGAAATCTTCGAAATAGGTTAACTTCTGAGAATACATCTAGCCACTCCAAAAAACTATGAACAGTAACAGTTCGCCGTCAGCTGCCTGTGTGCTAGCTGCTTTCAAGAAAAGAATACATACCAGAATCACAATCAATTCAAATATGATATAAAATTAAGAAATATCAAATTTTCTGGAAGTTTATAAATCAATTACCTAGTAGGGATTTATTTCGGTCGTTCACTTATTCATTGGCAGCACGCCAACTTCTTAATGTTCAAATATTCAGCCAAAAATTACGACTGGCTGGGTACTGGACCGAGATTATTTGGAAAAAGATAAATTAAAATACACACGTATGCACGGAAATGTAGACAAATGATTACTTTACTTCTCTCCTTCCTATTTTTCTTGAATAACTTTATCCTTTATCGTATTTACCTATATTTTACAAACTAATTTATCCTATGCAGATTTACTATTAAATTATGCGAGTGAGGGAGGGCTATTTTTTACACGTACTGCAGGATTAAAGAGTGCTTGATAGAATAGAAAAGAGAGAAGAAATTTTATGTCCAACACGTGGTCAATCCTTCGATTCCAAATTCAAAACTAAGATGTTTCCACTTCTACATTGAGGCGTAGGACAGACAGAATAGAATCTCTATTTCGTGAACGTATGAAGTATGAATGAACGATAGTTCAACAAAGAATGTTCTGGAGTCAGACATATTTTGCACGTGGCGTCCAACTCCAACAAGTCCAACTCCAAAGGAGAATTAGTAGCCCAAAATAAAAATACGGGCACGGTTTCGACCATCACACACCGGCGGCTACTATTTACTACGCTGCTGATTTGTAAGCTTTGATCCTGTAATTTATTAAAATAACCCCAGATGAGGCTCATTAATATGGTAGAAAAATATTGCAAAATAATTATAATAACTTGATATTTAAAGGTTAAATCCTGTTGAAACCGTTTTAATTCTGAGACCAAGTTATCTAGTCTACATTTATAATATAGCTCGAATGAGTCTGTTCCGAGTCCTATTTAATGAGCTTAAAACTATTATTTCTAAAACTGATGATGTTTTATAAATATGGTTTAAAGTAATGTAATATATAAGTGAATTTGCAGACACTATTGTATTTTTAGCCTACCAACTCTTTTGCTTTCACTTTTTTATAGGTATCATTTCAAATCTGTTTTCATCGAACACTATTATTAATTAATCAGTATTCCCAGCAGTAGCGCAAAGATGCATATGAATGTATAATTAGATGTAACCAGCCTACTATTTAATCCAGAAGTATTCAGCGAAAAAGAACATAACTTTGCGATACTGTATACCATTCCTATAGTCCCTGATATCATAAATCAGTGCTGACTATAATGCCCATGTTGCATATTTTATTTTATTATCAAACCATATCGTTAATTGTTATTAGCAATTTCTCGGACTTAACCTATATTTAGCATTCGTCGGACCGGTTACAAAGATGCTGGGAGTTTATATTTTAATCTGCAACTCTATTTGCTAAAAAATGCCACAGCCATTGAGCAAAGAGATTTGGAATTTTCGCGGTAGAGGTAATGTTTTGTAAATCCCAGTCTTCTCTTGACATATTCATTCGCCTCCCCTTTTCGCCTCAGAGAGCAAAGCAAATCATCCAAATAACTTAAAAACTGAAGGCATCGACTGACAGCCTCAGTCTTGTTTTGGTATTCAGTCGGATAAGGCAAAGAGTGTAATTGGTCGTTGAGTGCGTAATTAGCAATTACAACATTATTATTGTTTTTTGTTTGATTTTCATTGTGTAAACAACGTCATACAATAGCTCAATACAATTATAAACGTTTTATGTAATTCTGTGAGTAAAAATCCACTCAAGCGGTTTGAGACTTTTATTCACAGAAGACTCTTCGTAAAGTTTCAGTTTTTCAAGCTGCCTTGAACTTCTAATCCAAGGCCTTGGTTTCTGATTTTCACTAACGAGAGGGGAATCTTTGGTATGATGTCATTCAGTTCCAAATAATGAACTAATATATAATTTCAGATTAGTTAGGATTGCATCTCACAACTTTCTTGTTTTTGTTTAAAGAAATGTTTTTATACATTATTTAGAGGTACTGAGGTACCCTACTTGGTTCGGAATTGATGTGTTTATGTCGTTACAAATATTTGACAAGTAGGTCAAAGTGCTCATTAAACAATAGGCAATCTATAGGTGTCACTTTGCTATAATTTAGTCGGTATAGCTAGTGAGTAAGCTAACTATAAGTTCAATCTTGATCAAATCGACTTTATGGTCTTTACTTTGATTATACACACTAATGCAGCAAACGTTTTTTGGTGCAATCAAGCGCTTATGATTTGATTGAGTTAAAAATTCATATTTGCTTTTGGTCTTTCAGATGGTCATGCAGATGGACGGGGAATTTCTCCCGAGCGATGAGAATCAACTCTCTTCCTCGATTCCACAGCCTACGAAAACTGAAATGAACCACTTCATGAAGAAGTTTAAACTTTTATCTTCAGATGAATTGTCCAAAGCTCTTCGTGTCTCCTGGGAAGACTATTCGAGTATCTTGACTCAAATGGTTTCGTGTATCGGATGCAGACGGAGGTATTTTTTATATACTTTGTATAGGAATATAATAATATGTGTATTTTTAGATCTATAGATCCAAATCAATCAGTCAACGCACATGAACTTATTTTATATCAGAATTCTCTTTGTTTCTCATATGATAGGATTGTTAGTAAAAGTAGCACAGTTACAAATAGCAAAAACGATTTCATTGTGTCACACTGTACAATACATGTACACAAAGTACAAAGTACTCCTAAACTCGCTTCAGGTTTTTGTAGGCTTCTGTCTAATAATAAATTCTTGCGACACACTAAAAATTCCCCCTTTACTATAGACTGTTTAAAAACAACAATTGTTAAGAGTCGCCTTTTGATTTTTGCTAGTATTTTTTTAGTCCATGATAGCAGTACACCGGATTAAAAAACTTACGAAAAAAATTCACATGATACTTTTAATATCGATTATATCCTTTAATCTATGCTCATGCTCCATCTCTGCTGCATCCAAAGTCTCGCTAGTGCTAGTATTACAGATTCTAAAACCCAAATAGTCAAAACAGTCCACCTGACCACAGGTTCATAATCAATTATAATCATTAATCATTTCCCACACAAAATTTTATGTAAACTATCTTTGAAGCATTGAGTGCGATGATATGAAAATTGGCAAAAATGATTGACTTCAGCAGCATTTAAATATGATCATAAATTTGTAATTTGTGTGATCTTTAATATTTTTGACTTTTAAATATTTTAGTGTAGAGGCATTATACCAAACTGTGGCAGAGACTGAAAATTGCCCTGCGTTTTATCCGATGTACCTGGATAAAGATGGAACGATGCGGCTCCTGAAAGAACGAATGGACCCAAAGTTCTTGTGTCAACTGTTTTGCTGTGTCAGGTATTTTATACTGAACGTGTTGACAAACACATACATAAGATTATGGCACTATATGTTTGCTATGTATTCGGTCTTTCAACCGTTTATAAACTCGAACCTAATTACCTAACGCTATAATGTTGCTTATTTTTTAGTCCAAAGGTGCAGGATGTGGTTGAGTCTCTAACTAAGAGCAAATCTCGCCGACGTTGTGTTCTGCATTCACTAGAGTCTCAGAGGATTCGAACAGTGAGCTCCTGGGTCGATGTGTGGGACTACATGGATAAAGATTGTCAGGAAAAGATCGTTCAAGTTGATTCACATTCCCTGACGGAAACATTGGATAGATACTTGAAGAAACATCGATTCTGCGGTGAATGCAAATCTAAAGTGTTAAGAGCCTACCACATTCTCATTCAAGAGGTGGATTCTAGCAGTGAGCCTGGATACATTCCGCATCTTTACGAAGGACTGTCCTATCATAAAGCAGATGGTCACATTCACATCATTTGTAAAACAGACTATGTTAGTCGTTTGATTGCCAAAGCGGTACCTGAGCTAGTTGGAAGGTTAGTTATTGTATATTAGTGTATCTCAATTAATGCGTTAGACTGGATCAGTAGAAATTCATACACTGTTCTTCCTCCAATAGCACAACTGGCACAACAGAGAACTTTGAAATACTAAAAGCTAAAAAAAAAGTCAGTTTTATAAATAACACACCGTAGAATACCCCACTCAGAGTGAACAAATATAAAAAATGAGTTGAATTCAGTAATGAACAAGTCTGTCAAATACTTTTTTGCGGTTTGATAGACCCCAATTGATAAGTTTTTCAAACTTATAATGAGGCAAATGTGTACATCCCTAATTCCTATGGGTAGAGAATTTCAAGAATTAGCTTCTTGATACGTAATGCTAATATAGTTTTTTCTTACATTGTACTGCTGTGTCGGAATATTGAAAATTTTACAATAACCTCTTTTGTTGATTATTAAAAACTTATTTATTGCTTTCCCTGTGGACGTGAATTTAAAGGTTTTGTTTATAAAACTGGCTGTTTGATAGATGTACAGCTCATTCAATCCGAGAATATCACAGCTTTGTAGAATATCGCTCATTGCGTGAAGCAAGCAGCATGTAAATGTTGGCTTGTAAGCTCACTTAATTGCTCACTACTCAATGCTAACTATGCTAAGCGTCCCCATTCTGGAAGGCAGTAGTCTAGGAGAATAAATAATAATAATTGTGTTGATTTGAATTTTTAAAAGCCGTAAATTCAGAAACTTATAATCCTCATGAGATAATTGATGGATACAAAACGTATTGAAATGATTTTAAAAATAGAACTCATCAAAAATAACGTAAAATCTACTTGCTCGATTTTGTTTCCTTCACAAAAAATAAATAGCTTCATATCTTGAACAATCTTGGGCGAGAGTAATTTTTTGCCTAAAATTATGTATTTTCTTGGAAAGATTGATAAAAAGTTGTTTTGAAGCTCACCATTTATATAATAATGAAGCATTGTGTTTTGTAACTCCAATTGTGAGAATCTACGTTGACAACCATTTAAGTACTTTTTCTAGACCAGGACTAGGACCAGATGTCAGATTATTTTTAACTGAACTCTCATTTTTGTCATCAGTAAAAAAATGGTCGGCGAAAATTAAATGATCATACGGTAATAATGATGGCCATTTATTAGTAAAAATAGAAACAAGAAGTGGTATCAGAACAGGCCTCTGAGAACAGGCGGAGCTAAGATTTAAAGCAGGGACAGTTGATGTTCTAGCTGAATTACAAATTGCTTATTTGTGAAATTATTCCTTTTATTCATGTTTTTAAGTATCAGTATTTATTTAATTTAACCACTCGCTGAGTAAACTTATTAATTGTTTTCTCGTTTTTGATATGTTTAGTAGCCGCCGGGAGCGACATGCCAAGACTATGGAAATTGCACAAGAGGAGGTGCTGACCTGCCTTGGTTTGTGTGTTTTCGAAAGATTGCACAGATTACAGCAACGATTTCGAGAGGAAGAGCGAACATGGGAGATCGTTATGTGTATCGGAACTATTGCTTTTCGGCGCAGTTTTGAAGTGGCTATTGAACAAAAGCTGGGCATATCTCAACTAGAACTGTTGTGTGAAGAATTTAAAAAAGAAGAAGAAGTCAAGCAACAAAAGAAAGAATTGAAAAAGATGAAACGCAGAAGGAAGAAAGCCAAAAAGGCTGAAGAAGAGCAAGAGCAGGTATTATTTTAGTTTTAGTGATTGCAGTTCCTATTGTAATCGTATTCAAACTGGACATAATGTATCATTAATAGGTTACTAGTTAGTAATATTTAGAATGCACAATTCAGTTGTTATTTGGCTTTTCTAGAAGTCTCCAGATGAAGATGGTGACGCAGAAGAAAAGAATTGCGAAGATGAAGTAAATGAAAAGGTATGGCTTTGACATTATCATTCGAGATGGATGTATAATTTTCATTGTTAAGGTGGTAGAGTATTAGGACAGAGGTTTAATTACTTTTTTGTACTGTAGGAGGAAGACGAAGAAGGTTCTAAAAGTAGCGCTGAAGGATATGATGAAAAGAGCAAGATGGATGAAAAGCAAGTGGAACAAAAGGATTCCGGTGTTCCAAAAGACTCCACCAGAAACGGCAAATCAAAAGTTGATGGAAACCAGGGGTCTTCAAGATGCTCCTCAGAGAATTCTAGAGACTGTGGCTATTCTTCTGAAGCGATTAACGATAACGGCTCCGGCTCATGTAGTTCACCTGATTATTTTGAAGATCAGGGAAAATACTATGAACAAGAACGCAACTATAAAAATACTAACAAAGATCCGAGTCTCGGGAACGTGGTTCTGACTCAGAATACAAATACTAGAGTTATGATTACGAGATCTCCTCCAAGCTCTTTCCCGATTCCATACAAGAGCTTAGAAGAGCAGTTAGAGGTATGCACCGTCCTTACAAATTTTATTAGTGTCTACAACAATTTTTCGGTACCATAATGTGCTCACTTTATTCATAACTTCTGTATTATTTTTTAGTCGTCTGGTTCTTCCGATGAAGAAGAATCATTTATTCCAGAAGAAGAAGTCTTGCGATTCCTAAATCCATCCGGGGAGAGACAGCGACAACAACTTCGAGAATCTCTTCTAATTCAATTTAACGAGATGCTTCGGAATAATCGACTTCAACGCGCTGGACGTGACTCTACAAACCAATGCAAGCCATGCTTTGGGTGCAATGGCAAGATTTTGAAAGATGGCGATAGCAATAACCCAGGCTATTCAAGGGCTTTGAGAGCAGGTAACAATGGCTACAATTCTCACCTTGTGCTAAACAGTTGCTACAGCAACAAAGCCAAGGAGAAAGAAAATAATCGTTATAATACAACCGACATCGGATGCAACGGGACAATGGGAAGTAGTGATTCAAGTGCGGATAAAGAAAAGGATGAAGCTGGTGGAACAAATACACCTGAAACTGCTGTTCCAACCAAAGGAAAGGGTCGTCAAAGCAAGAAGGGGAAGCAGGGAGGTCAAGTGAATCGCCGCTACAAAGGTAAAAACCGCCGTTGCTAAGTGAAACTTTGAAGACGGCTCTATAAAAACGCCACAAATTTGTTTTACATGAGAAAATGTGCACGGGGAAAGGAAACTGGAAATAAAGCAATTTTTTTACTTCAAATTTGATGTTTATTTTAGCTATAATCGCATTAAATATAATATCAACAATAAAAATGACAGCATTAGAAATGCTGAAGAGCTTTCATATTTTACTTCGATAGCTCCTTGAAGTTTGTGTAAAGCTGTAACTACAACAGTCAATATTCTCCTGAATTTGTTTTACTCGGCCTTCCTTATCATATTAATCGAAAAAAGTAAGGATAAACACAAAGTAAAACTAAACATAAACGTACCTAATTTGTTTATTTATGACTCGAAAAAACTTTAGATATGCGTAAAGTTGCATTTCCTTCTCGGAATAAAAAAGAGTAGTTTAAAGCTATCACTCAACAAAACTTGCTATGCATAAACTTGCATTGGTTCCTCCAAACCCAAAAGAATTTTTTAAAGCTATGATTCTTGACTTACTATCATTTTTTAAGTCCAAGTCGGAATCTAGTTTGCCTATGTTTAAATCATTAAATTCCGCATCAGGTGAATCAACGTTGAGAGATGGCAGCGCCACTTGACGCTGACATGCTAGAGTTGTTAAAACACTTTCCACAGCTCCAGCGGCACCAAGTAAATGTCCTAGGCCTCCCTTGTTAGAAGACACTCGCACATTGTTGAGCTATCGAAACAAAGAGAACCCGATATCAAGTCACTTTATACCTACTACCGATATAGTCTATCTATTTCTATATGGTCACTATAATGACATTCACCCATGAACAAGTAATACATATTAAACAGGTAACTTGCCCAACTCACACAGGAATCATTAAAAAGTCGTCTTAACGCCGTGACCTCAGCTTTATCGCCAATTGGTGTGGACGTTGCATGACAATTTATATACGATAATTCATGGGGGCTAACTTTGGCAGTATACAGAGCCTGCTTCATCGCAGAATATGAACCCATTCCATCTTCCCTGGCGGCTGTAAGATGACTCCCATCACCACTCAACCCATATCCAATTATTTCCCCTATTATTGTAGCATTTCGATTTAAAGCGTGTTCTAAGCTTTCCAAGACCATGATTCCTGCTCCTTCTCCCATAACGAAGCCGTCTCGTTTGGCATCGAAAGGTCGAGAGGACGCTGTTGGATCATCATTGAATTTTGTCGCTAAAGCTCGGAGTCTACAGAACGCGGCAATTGACAAAGGATTCACAGGGGCTTCTGCACCGCCACAAACAATAGCGTTCGCATAGCCTAATCGAATCAAGTTGAATGAATCTCCAATCCCATGTGCTCCAGATGCACATGCCGTAGATGCGCAATGATTAGGACCCTACAGAAATAAATGCTGATTTTAGACGGCAGTACTTTATCTTATCATATTTTTGTTGAATCACTTCATAAGAATAAAAAGAATAGGTTGAAAATTACTTGAAGATTATATTTTATACTGATTTGTCCAGCACAGAGATTTGGTAGAATCCTAGGTATGAAGTAGGGTGTGACGCGATTATATCCCTTTGTAAAAAGTAAGTTTCCTGTCTCATAAATATCCTGCAAGTCCGACATACCCATTCCAACACAAACGCCGATTCTGAATCTCTTTTCTTCCGTTATTTCTTCTAGAAGCCTGCTACTCTGGATGGCTTCCTCCGCTGCAAGCAAACCATAAAGAATAGCGGGGCATGCTGAACGTCTCTCCGAGTCAGTGAATCTTGAGTTCAGTTCTGTATGCAACCATTATAAATTAAAATGAGCAGAGAGGAAGGAGGGATTGCAGTATTTGGGGAAATGATCAAATCGCTACTGCCAATATCGTCTCAGTTAAAAAATTAAAAGGAATTCCGTCCACAAGAGACCGGCATGTGAGACTGTTAGACCCGTGATTTCATTTGAACCGAGAACTGCGACGCGAAAAGGCTCCGCCCGATATGTAAGATCTCCGCCCACACTGGAGGATTATTTGTAATCTGGCCGACAGGGGTGAGGGGGGTGGCGAAGGCTTTTGGAGCACAGGTTGGACTGCAGAAAGGATCTGGGTCTTTTTAAGGTTTCTAGGCGATGGTGTTGGCGATTTGAACATTTCCTCAAATACTGCAATCTGTCCGAGAGAAAAAAGTCTTAAAATTTAAAACTATATTATTTTAGAAACAATTCTCAAGATATGCAGAATCAGATGTCAAATGAAGCAAGTTATAGAGCCCTAAAGTGTCTATAATCAAGCAGCGAAGTAGAACTCATATAATTAACTAACTCTGCATATCATCCTCGGGAATAAGGCCGGCAACCTGACATGGTAGTTTGTCATATCCTTTCCCTTTCAGTTTACGAATACCAGAAGCGCCACTCATAATTTTCTGAAAATTGTTCTCCACACCCAAGCCAAGTGGAGTGACTAAACCTAACCCAGTGACAACTACTCTTTTTAACCCTTGAACATTCATTTTATTTTCTATAAATTATGCCGTATCGGTGTCAGCCAGTTCAGTTCCAATAATGTACTAATGCGATCTACTCAAACTTTGTCTTTAAAATTTCAATGAAGATTTGGCAGTATGTCATAGATAGTTTAGTTGTTATAGCATAAAATGGAAGACTGGACCATTGAGCTCTTTCAAAGTAGGAGTGAAAGTTTCAAGATTCAAGATTTCAAGGACTTTGGACTCTAAAGGACCAAGGAAAAATTAATTAAAAGTTTTCTTTATGAAGTATATGTTTCTTGTAATGTTTACGGCTGATTCAAAAATTGTCTCCCGCGTATTTTACTATGTCTAGACCGTCGAGATTTTAGAGTCTGTGTGCCGGTAATTTTTTGTGCAGGAAATTGAACGACCTTGACATTGCCATGGCTCATTTTAATATCCAAACATTAATGCACTTCCTGATTGCGATCCGCTCCGGGCACGATACATCAATATTAAAAATGATCTAACTAGTATATATTTTTGTGATTCGGTAATTCGGTAAGAAACACAAAATTGTTAAAATATTCTCCTTTTTACGATATGTCGCCATCAAAATTAAATGAAGTTTTGTTGGTTCTTCTGTTCTAATTAGATTAGTTCAACACTCAATGAAACTGCTGATAGTACCAGAGAATAATTTGTTCAAAGTTAGCATTTTTAGTTACTTTTCTGTTTGTGGAATGTCTTGTTTGGTTCCGTGCGTGTATAATTTTGCAATAGTTTTGCATTGAAGACAGAATGCAGGAGGTTATCCATCTGTGTAATCTTCCTGCAGCGTGACCAAAGATAAGATATGATAACTGATAAATTGTCATTATTTATCCTTATCACCAGGAAATTTAGTTGAACTTAGTTTGCAAAGTTTAAAGTTGATTGAAATTTCTCGAATTTAATTGTTAAGTGAACTTTCAGTGTGTGCTGTTATTATAGATTTCACTCCGAATTTCATTATACCTGTCTCGTTTTATTATTATTTTTTTGTATTTTATTGATTTTTGCTTTACAGTACAAGAGCTAGGTGGAACGACCTACATAAAAAATGTGTATACTCTACTTGTATACTTCTAAAAATCCAACACTAGGTTCTTACAAATTGATTTTAGTGGCAAATCGAGATGAATTTTATCAAAGACCCACGAGTGATGCGAAATATTGGTCCACTAGCCCCAAAATTATCGGTGGTAAGTTACTGCATGTGAAAGTAATATTTTCAGTTTGCATTTTTAGGCATGGCATTTGATTTTGTTTGGTTTCTTCATCAGGAATGGACATGGAGCCCGGACGGGAAGGAGGGACTTGGTTAGCAGCAAATGAACACGGAAAAATCGCAGCGCTTCTTAATGAAGTCACTGCCAAAATCTCCCCTAACAAAAAAGGGAGGGGGTTTCTTGTGTCTGACTATCTACTAACAAGGGAAAGAGATGCTGTTGACTATTTGCGACGTATTGCAGAAAATGGAAAAATGTACAACCCTTTTAATTTAGTCACGATTGATATCGGGTAAGGGTTTCCTTTTCCAACTTGACAAATATCTAGGTCTAATGTACATTCCATTGGAATATTCCTTGCATGATGTATGCATTCTATTGCAATTAAAGATAAATATAATTAATGTTAGCTAATGTTTGTTTATGCCTATTGAAAATTATTCAGGAGTTCTGATGATGGTCCAACTGTGCACTACTATACAAATTCTACAACATGTGCTCCTCAAAAGCTGCAGTCCTCTAATGGAGTTTTCTGCTTCGGAAATACTGTATGGGATAGACCCTTACGGAAAGTAGCGGATGGGCGTCCAAAATTTGAAAGTATGATTGAACGTTTGAACAACTGCGATCAGAAAGAAGTGTTAATTGAAGAACTGCTTGAGCTAGTCAAATCACCAGTGAAGTATGGCATTTGCAATACATTCGATTTGTATGTGTATGTACTATGCAACTTTATCATAGGTCCAATGATGTACATTTTTTGTTTTGTAGACACCAACCGGATCCGCTTTTAAAGAACTTGAAATCTGTTCTTAATGAAGACGCTATTAGTAGTCGATTTGTTTTTGAGCCCGAAAATGGTTATGGAACTAGGTAATGCAACGCAATCTTTCGACATTTTTGAAGTCTCAAAACTTTGGAAATACTGTTTTTTCATTTCTGTATTTGATTACGTAGGACGCATACCATAATCCTGGTGGACGCAGATAATGTTTTGGAATACATTGAGTATACAATGAAGCATCCAATAGACCCCTTGAATCCTATTTGGAACAAATCAGTTTACACCTACAAGATCGCGACCTAATCTGATACCAAGCAAGCTAAGGAGGTTAAGTGGGTTAAGTATGCGCAATTAGAGCTAGCTAGATTGTGATTCGTTTGCATTGTAAAAATATCTTTTCTCTCGTGATTAAAATTTATATTTGACAATAACAAAATGCCATTAGTATAACTCAAACTCTTAAGTGTCGAATAAATTGATCATGTTTTGTATTCTCCATACTGGATGCATAGTTTTAGCTCACTCCTGCCCATGGATAACTGTGATTACAGACTATATGTGCGCATTGTTAGTAGTCCTCGTATTCTAGCAAAAGTATTCTAAACTATGTGAAAGATGTTTATTTTAATAAAACGACGATCTTCGAAGACCTTAAACTACAAATGCAAAGATTATTTTTAAATCAGGTTGAGCCATTGATTTATTTATTGTCAGTAACATACATCAAACAGCAGTGCATGCATAGTGCATATAAGCTAGAAAGAGGCTTGTGTAATTGATTGAAGTATATGAACGATTTTTCCATTTTGACTGCCGCCGCAACAATTAGTAGATGCATTTATTGAAACCTGCCAATTTTTGTACCAAACCAACAATGAGTGACAACACTGAATCCTGATTGGCTGAGTTGATAGGGATTACTAACAAATCGTCACTCTTCTATACAATCCTGCCAATTTCAACAGATACCTAAGTAAAATTAAGCATACATACTTTAAGCTCCTTTGTATATGAATTAAAAGTTGATTGTGTGCAATGTAAAGCTAGGATGTGTTGTGTAGCAAGTAGCAAGGTTCCAATCAGCCATCAACAGGGAAAGGTGCAAACAAGTCTTATGGACTACAGATAGTATCCCATATTCTAAATTCACACAAGTATTTTGAACACATGGAAATTTGCTTTTGAGAAACACTGTTGCAACACATTAGACTTGAACGAGTCCACTGACTCGATCTAAAGATCATTTCAGTCTTAATGGAAATGAAACACTTTAAACAAAATTGAACAATGCAAATTAAATCAAGAACCCTGAAAGTATTTTGGTTGAGTTTATAGAAACGATTTTTCCATCTAAAAGAGATACTTTCAATCCATGAAATAAAGTTCAGTATATCAGTATTAGTAAATACATCTAAGAAATCATGACAAAAATATTAATACAGACGTCTATACCGTTACGCTAGTTCTTTGTAATCTACTACAGACTAAATAAAACAATAATTATTTATAAATCACTTGAGAGTCAACCAACACAAGATTGAAAACCATACTACGAAGTTAGCCGTAGCTCGTAACTTATTACCAATAACAAGTATTTCCAGTGTCCAGTTAGCATAAATCTAGGCGAAAATAATTCAACTTAAATCCAGCTTGCCAGACAATAAAACAAAAGCTACCCATAGAACCTTTAATAGGACACCAAAGAAACTATTTCTATCTCTTACAGACAATTAAGACGATGAGCTCACTTCTCCAGATTCCGATGAAGGTGACAAAGGTTGAAGACATTCTGCTGTACTACTATTGTCATTAATTAGACTGTCATTATCAGGTTCGGGTCGAATGTGAGTCTCAGTTTTCTTTTTATCCTTCAATTTGCTCATTTCTTCTTTCAACTTGTTGAGAATAGCCCAATTGGGCGAATTGGCAGAAGCTTTGCTTTGTAACGTCGTAATTTGTTGTTCCTCTTGTTTCTTTTCCTTAACACTCTTTATAGATCCATTGCCATACAATTTTAGGAATGAGCCAAAATTACTTATATGGGGATGAATTTTCTACGCAAACACAATGGAAAAAGTTGAACAAAATAATCTTTGGGCACTTCAACTGCGCGAAACAAACAATACGGTCAGAATATTTTATAACTACAGAACTTATTGTACTTACAGCTAAAAGTGCTTGTGACGCCAATTGTTTTCCTTCCCTCTTGTTCGGTGCAGTAACTTCAACAGAAAATTGTTCTGTTTCCATTCTGAACTTGTTCACTTGACTTCCAGATTTAACCATGTCAAACTTTATATTATTACTTCCATTTTGGCCGAAATTTCTGGTTAATAATACGCAAAGATAGGTTAACATCCATGCACAAAATTATACGTGACTGCAATAGGTTGAAGTTCTAATAAAATCAAACAGAGTGGAGACCTAGACCAACCTTTGCAAACAGTTCAGAAGTAAGGAATACGGAGAAGGTTCACTCACACTTGAACACATCTTCGTTATCCGATTGTCGGTCAATTCAACTTGTTTGAAGTACTAGGAAATAAAAAAATAGAGAATTTTTTAAGGCAGAGTTTGCGAAAACAAACCAGGAAAAATATAAATGGAACTTAGCTTGTCGAATTATACTTTTTAACCACGAGAGAGAGTTACTTACTTCGCAAATATCGAAATCATTGTTTGAATTCTTTTTTGAGCCGTCTAATTGTTCCTTCATTTGAGGAATCAAAATCTCTAAAGTAACTTTCGCAGCTTCTGCTTTCGCTTGCTTTTTACTGGAACCATAACCGGTGCCGTATTGCATGTTGTTAATTACAACAGTAGCTGAATAAGGTGTTGCCGCATTTTCGAGTTCCCGGAATACATACGTGGGTTGTTTCCGAAGGGCATGTTGAACATATTCATGCAGAATACAAACGGAGCTTTTCCCCTGAGGATTCATGATATATTCCTTATTAGCCTTATTTCCAGTCTCCCCGGCTGTCATAAAAAAGAGACATTCTACATTTAAAATACTAATTCTCAAATTATTAAAATTATATTCATGTATATAGTATTATATTGAGCAAACAAGTACATAAGTAACCAACCTGGGTTATGAATTGGAAATGTAATGAGTTTAACACCATCGGGCAATTTTGGCCGCTGCAGCTGTAATCTCTTCTGATCTTTGGCATACTGTCGACGTTCTCCCCAAGACCTAATCAAGGATGATAATATTTTACTAAAGAGCTGAATACCGAGCAGGCCGAGCAAAAAAAAAATCCAAAATTACATGCATTACCGAAATCGCCTATATTCAAGGGTCTTAAAAATAAATAATTTATTGCAATATTCGCGCAATTCTTTAGGTTCTAGCGAATGCAGGGTGTTGTTTTCTTCGGCCGTTTCCACTTTCGCACAAGGTAGCGGAGGTTTAGGCACAGAGCTGTCTCCATTTTGAATTTCCATGGGACATTCTTTGTTCATTATCCGTTTCAAGTTGGAAGTACTTGAGCCTGGCAAGGCTGAATCCGGCTTTCCAGCTTCATTGCTGACAATTCCACATGGCGCAATCGGAACACTTTGGGGAGAAACCTGCGACGAAAATGAAGTCTCATTTTGGTCTTGCTTCTCCCTATCCAAAGCTTTCCGATAAGCCAAGCATGGAATGGCACTCAATGGAATCGAGTGTTTCTGTAAGCAATCAATAAATACAAAACACATGAGAAGATGCAACAAGGAGAAAACATGACGACGTAAAGAAGTTTTCAAACTGCATTGAGTAATGAATTGCAATGGAAGCGAGCATAGCTCGAAAATCGGCCGTACACGAACTGATCCAGTTCCCAAGAAGTAAGGTTTTGACCACGTACATACTCGTGTGTCTCGGTGGAAATACAATGGTACCCCACTTCCATGTCTAACGTTAATCCAGCCAGTTGGGAGAACTTCGAAGCTGTTACCTTTCTTTTCTGTCATGTTGAATACGAAAAACAAGTGCATAAATTGTATTAGTCTAAATAGTTATCGAGTGATCCATTCATGACGATGGCATATGAAAAAATTTTAATAAATATACCCTCTAAGATTTCGATTTCTTTCATTTGATAACTAATTTTTCTTCTTTTTGGATCTGGAGGTTTTTTAAAATCGTCAGGAAGTCCTATAGAAGTAAAAAAGGCCATGAATAAGCCATGGGAAACTTTTAAGCCGACATAATTTATGCATGACATAACCAAAGATCCGAAACCAAGACAAATCCGAGTCATACGATTCAGAGATTAACAAACCTTCATCTAACATAGCATCTAATTCATCTGATGAATACATCAAGTCATCAAATTCGTTTCCATCATCCAACCCGTCGACCTCTCCATCAGAATCAGCCTTGTCTTCTCCATTTAGTTCAGCGTCTTTGGGTTTCATTTTCGAAATTGAGTCATTTAAGTCCAGGTCCATAGCCTCACTCAACCCGTTTTCAGATTTTAAATCCTCATTAAGTCTATCAGTCGCTTGAATAATTTCATTTGAATCGCGGGATGCCATATTTTCAATTTCTTCGGCCATAGCAACCCCACCAGTGTACGCTAAAATCTGCGGTAATCAAAGAAATATAGAGGCTTGATAGACTTTTCAAATCCTCACTTCTTGTTAAGAGCTCAATTGGTTCACAACCTACATTTTTTGCTCCTCGTTTTTTTCGAATTATTTCGATTACTAAACAATTAAAATTTATTGTTATCATATAGCAAAGACACTTCAACTCCTCCGAGTTATTAGAAATCTGGTGAAGGATTCCATCATTCTTTCTCTCATTTAAAACTTAATTCGTGCAAATTGACTTCTATTGTTCAATTTCGTATACTTGTGCGGTTTTACCCTACACCATTGAAAGGTAAGGCCGTAATTTTACATTTTATAAGGTCTGGTTTTATCATGTCGTAAAAAAGCAAAGTTTAGTGCGTAGAAAAAGCTTGTGATATTCAAGATTTTTAAAAATTGCACATATACTTAAATTATTTATACCATGCCTTAATCACGAAATATGTAATTTCGAATTTCCAACTTTGATGGTCATTAGATTTCTGAAGCAATATTGACATGGCGGGAGAATCAGTCTCAATTTTTTCGACTAAAGAGTTAGATCACAAAAATTAAACATTTTGTGTTCAATTTATTCACCCAATTCCCCAAGTCATAAGATAAATTATAATTTAGCATATTGAGGGAAACTAGAGACAGGAACTGTATTAAAAAGATTTACGGCACTGCACTCTACCGACAGTCCCGGGAGTATCCGAGTGGGCGGTATAAGCCGCGTTCCTATCTACATATTACAAATACATATATCTCTTATCAAACAAACAGCCTTAGGCGATATCGCTATACACAGATTCTGATATTCTAGTCATTCCGCGCCACTTTTAACTCACACACGTGCGTTTTTTAAGTCGTTGTCAGCCACTAGCCAAGCTCGAAGGCGGTCGCAAATTCTTTTACTCCAAGTTCTTGACTTTTCGTTGTACGTCTGTCTTTTTAAACTGATTCGTACTCTTTATCTTGTCATTTAATTGAGGTTTTTCATTGTTAAACATCGAATTAGTGCGGAACAAAAGCATTAGTTTCAGGTAGTTTTTTATACGAATCTTTATTTGGATTTTTGTTTTACATCATATTTTGTCGGTTGAAAACCGAATTCAAAATCGGTCGGTCGGTGTTTCATTGCTCTTATGTACGTAATATCTGACGTTGTAATTAATTTCGAACAAAAATTTAGGCAGTAACCATGGCTGAGAAGGAAGTTAAGCAAGAGCCTTCATTTGTCAAGTTTGTTCCGACGATCCCAAAGATGAACCCGCTTCCAGAAGATAAGAATGGAGCAGATAGGAAGATTGTGGAGGGACAAATTGCTGGAAAGTTTTTTGGCCCGCAATTTAGTTTCACTGAGTGGGAACAAGAAAGTGAAGCTGAAATTGAGTCTCGGTTGACATTTTTGTATCGTAAGTTAAAGTTTCGGTCATTCGTTCTATTTTTAATCCTGACTTTAGATGCTAGAATGGGAAAACATTTTTTTACTAACTGACTTTCTGATTGGATTTTGTTATAAATTGGTTATAACTACATATCAAAGATATTGACAAACGACACATCAAATGAGAGGGCTTTACTATCTGAGCGAGCCTAAATATGCAACTTTAATTTGAGGCTGATCATTAGCTTTCAATAAATAACTAGCTTTGAAAAATGAATCATATGAAAAGTCATATTGATATTTATAATTAATTGTGGCATTTAAATATGTTAGTTAAATTCCCTAACGACAAGCGTAGCTGCAGGCCTGAGGCCTGGTTCGGATTCCTAGCCTGTGATTTCATTCGAACTGAAAACTACGACGCCAAAAGACTCTTCCCGGTATGTATGCGTCAGCCGCAAAGAAAAATGGCATATTTAGACTCAGCTCGTTAATTCCTTTCATTTGATATGTCGTTTATCGAAATCCTTGTTACGTAGTTATCGCTATTTTTTCCCAATTTTAATTACTTATTAATATACTTCAGTGGCACATACTCTCCCTGTCTGCTTAAAGTTCTTTCAAGAAAATCCGATTAAACTTAACGAGTTTACTCGGTTTGCTGCGGACCGAATGTACAAGAAGCGCGGGCTCAGTGAGACTGCCAGACGGAACTTTACTTTAATGTGCTCTATTCTAACTTCGATGGTGGCGATTCCTGAATATCTTGACATCATTGATATGAACAAGGACTTTTTATTGGACTTGGTCCCACATTGGTTCAATTTTGAGTCCCTTTGTATGGCACATCTTACCATTCCCTGTTTGATCAACTTGACCCGAAGTCCTCATATGGCATGTAAGCTTCTAAAAACATACTCTCACTCCATGAAGAAGATTCTAATGTATACTACCAAGAAGCACAAAGATGAGGACACTTTCGATTTGTGGCTTTCTGTGCTGCTGAATTTTTCAGTGACAGAGAAAGGACGATGGTAAGCTACGCTTGGATTTTTAAAAACTATTTAACTATTTTATTCGCTATAATTCAATCGATAAAACAGGAACACCGAACACCAATAGTTTTATTTGAATGAAACGTTTAATGCTAGACGATTGCTACTTTCAGGGAACTTATGACTGCTAGCCAGAGTGCATTTTTGGGTTTGCTCGAGGAAATTAATGAGTTCGCCTTGAGCTCTCGTGTGCTTGTCACGGAAATTTTGAAGAACTTATGTTTTGAAGATCGTAAGTATATTGTTTTATTCGTTGTAGGCCTTGATTTCATCGACTGATTTTTTAATTTGCTTTTTGTTTGGGTTCTTGTTTCAGGCTATCATGTTGGTTTGTTGAAAGACACATACGATATTTTGGGAGCCATTCTTTATCCATTGGCTGGAGGTGAGCAACTTACGGACGAAGAATACTCTGTTATGCCCCCTAAGGTTCGCTATTTACCTCCAACCAAGGAGAGAGAACAAGATCTGAAACTCAAAAAGGTTTTATTGGAAACTTTATTGCAGGTATGCTAGTCATCTGAATGAAAACAAAATGTATTTGCGATTGAGGGAATGTGTGCATTTTGATATTCTTTTCTCTATGATTTCAGTTGTGTTCCAACACAAAATCTCGGGAGACTCTTCGAGAGAAAAATGTCTACTTGATCTTGCGAGACTATCATAAAGCGGAGAAAGATAATGAACTCATTCAATTGACAGAAGACGTTGTGAATCTTCTTCTTCGGTAATTTTTTGGCATCATATGAAATGAAAGAGCTTATTGAATGATTTTAAAACATGAATGTGTATTATTTTCTAGTACTGAGGTAGAGATCGGTGTGGATAACCTGCGTCTCATAGACGAGAACGCACTGGATAAAAGTAAGAAACCTACTTTCGGCCTCTCTTCATAAATGGTCTTGGAGCTAACGGCTTGGAATGTTATGTAATATTGTGAACACATACCTACCCAATTAATTTAAGTACGTCTGAGTACAAATGTTTTTATCTATGCTACTGAAAGCGAAACCCAATAAAAAAAGAAAACCACAATTTATTAGCTTCTGATTATTTAGATGTAAACACCACGAAGGTCAAGGTCACTGTTAACTAACAACCACATGCATTTAATAGCATCATTCATTTCATAGAATTAGTATTTGTTACTTAGCCTAGACATTTTCATATTTAATTCATCAGCATGTCACTTTGTCATATTTCAAAACTACGTGCAGTCAGTCAAATCCTCTGTTCAGTATGCACTAATAAATCCGAACCCAACGTTTTATTGCCAAACGATCTGATCTTGAATAAATACAATGAATGACACAGTTTATAATTAATTAACATCAAACAATATACAATTTACATAACAGTGATCTTTTCTTCCTGATCCGAGTAGACAAAAATTAACTATACCCATTTTCCCAATAGTATAAATTAGGCCCCATACTTTTATTTGATCTCAATGTCTATAGTCCAACTAAAGCTTACTATTTAACATTATATTCAGTTAGTTTAGTTAATATCTACAGAAAAGAAGGAGTAGAATTAGAGGAATACTAATTGAACTATATGCCTGAACTCACAGTAAACTAGTTTTTATTCTATACCACTTAACTGCATAAGCAAACCAGCATACCGGACTATCTTCAAAACTGTAAGATAAAATAACTCATAGCACTTTTCTCTGAATTAGTAATCTTCATGTCAGTCCAAGCCCCCAAATAATAATTTTTTTTTATTTGTCATTTGAATGATCAATATGACATAACATATTGTTTTTAAACATTTCCGATTAGTCAACCCCATAAATATCTATTCCTAACTATGCGGCCTTTTCTTTGTATTTTAAGATTACACCTACACAGCCATACAAACCGGATTGTTTACAACATTACAATCGTAAACAGTAAAATTAATATTTATCAACCCTCACAAACGAATATCATCAACGTTCCTGCGGCTTACTGTGTGTTATAAATACAAACTTGCAAAGAAGCCGCTGCAATTAACAACTAAAGTTAAAAAAAACCGTGAAATACAGTGATAATGATTGCAAATCAATTGAAAGTTGCATAATTGGAATCCTATCGTCAAGAGCTTTCATTGGACGTGTCGTTTGCCAATGTCAAATCCATGCTATGTATGTAGTCATAAACAATTATACTAAATCTATATTAAAAACCACAACAACACAAACAACAATTCACAAAAAAAAACGTACTAGAATATTAAACTAAATAAAAACTTACTACTATACTTAACTTACTAACTAAACTAACTTACTATACTATATTACTTACTTACTTTATATAACAAAGGATGCAAAAATTATTGTTACTCTCAACTCTAGGAAAATAAGCCAAGAATTGAAAATTACTGCATCCTAGACATAGTCCAGTCCACAGTGGACACATATGCATAGGAAAATATAACTCCAAATAATGATCCGATCGATAAGAATAAGTTTCTGCTTTGTTTCATTGTAAGATTTAAACTCTAAATCCGGAAAAATTTCTCCTACAGATATGTAATGCGCAAGCATGTATTCCTTACTAAATATATATTTAGTATATGTATCTATTTCTACGCTAAACTCATATATTTCTCATTCTCATGATTTCTTAAATGCATTTCACTACACGTATTTCATGCATGCAACATGAAATACATGATGTATGCCTATATTCTTCTTTAGTAAGTATATATCATTTAACTAAGCTATTGAATTTACTTGTCGGATCACTATCGAATAGGATCCGAGGGTGATCCGATAAAAAACTTGAATGGTCGATAAGCTTATCGGACCGCACACCAATCCAATCGCATCTTATAACGTTATCGGATAGGATCCACGGGAGATCCGATCCGTTTGATCCGATACGCATCATTATGAATGTTATGTTTTTGAGGTGAGTCGACTTTCCGATAGTTAACAGCAAGTCGAACATGCCGAGAAAGCCAGTAAAGTAGGCCTCTAGCAGTCGTGCCTATTAACACGAAAGTTAATTTTGTGGTACCTTCCTCAACGATAACCCTTCTGGTATCATATATAAATAATACTAGTCTACGCATCCTTAACTTTAAGACATTACATTGTCACCCCTAAATCAAGGAAGATATCCCAACGAGGTTTCAAAATCCAAAGAAGCAGCCGAATCCTCTGTTTGTGGGCCCGATGTATACTCCCCAGAAGTCAACTCCCCGCCTACAACATTGGTAGTCTGGTCAAGTTTTAGTTCAGTGAACATTGCAGCGATCTCTGCTGTCTTTTTCATGGAGAGCACTTTTTCGGGAGCGATTCCATTGTTGGTGCCTTCCTTATGGGAGTGACTATTCCTCTTGACCTTGTTCTCATCATCATCATTGTTGCTATCATCCTCAGTAATGTCTCCTAAGCTGGATCTCCTTTTCCTGCCATCATTTGGATCCATTCGTTGGATCGTGCCATTGGTTCCTTTCCTCGGAGAAGATCCTCCTTTGTAGACCACTTGAGTGGAAGATTTAGAGCCAGTGGTCAGCATCACTTTATTTTTTTGGCCGCAACTAGGTCCTTGGCTGTCTTCATCTGTAGACTGCAACCAGGGAGATAATTAAATTAGTTTTTGGTGGTGGCATATGTTGTATTATTAGATTCCCTATCATTATAGTAACCCACGGTAAAATGCTCGTTCATTATAGTAAAAAACAATAGTAACTCCACGAATCAGTAACAACAAAAAGTAGTCAATGGTTTATTTCAGTAACTATAGTCGATCTAGCTGATGCTTGGTGATCATCGTCATGAGCCTTGAGTTCCATGATGATGTCTCCAACTACTTTAACCCTACCTTTACAGCCAGATGCATATTGTCTGCATCTCCAATAAGTTGCTTTGTGATGCACATAATAATAATTTTCAAAAAAAAAGTAAGCCACTTGCCACTTACCACCAATAAGGGTTTTCCCTTATTGGTGGTAAAATATTCTCCCATTTTATATTCACTGACTTCCAAATTCATACTGAATACTTGTTACTTTATTTTCCAGAAGCATTGTATTGTGATTAATTTACATTTTGTGGGAAAAATTATGGTAATTTAAGATTAAAGTGTAGCAAGTAAATAGTTACTAAAATAAACCATTGACTACTTTTTGTTGTTACTAATTCGTGGAGTTACTATTGTTTTTTACTATAATGAACGAGCATTTTACCGTGGGTCACTATAATGAATGGCTACCGTATTATTATGCCATACTCCATTATGGACAACGAAAATAAATATGGCACAGTGAAAAAGTGTGTCGCGACAGACAGACATGATTTTTTCATTAAAAGGTGTTTCACTTTTTCAATTCAGTCAGTCACTCACTAATCTGTTCCTTACTAAAAATGTGACTTGAGAAACATGAAACGACAATACGCAGTGATGACAAATGAGTGAGCAGCATTCAACTATTTGTCAGACAATATTATTGACCATCGGGTAAGGTTTTGTTTCATCTTATAAAAACTAAATTATTACAGGGCCATATTTGTCTTCAAATGTTTATGTTTGCTTTTGGGGCATAATTAGAATTATATTAACTGGGGAATGTCTATTTTGAATCTTCTAACTAATGTGTATTGGCAATCATGAATACACACGACTATAACAAGTTTTTAGCTGCACAAGACCGGACTAATGACTTGACGGTTTGTCCAGAACAAAGAAAAGAGTTCTGTACAAGAAACAGAATCATGTAATTATGAGAAGCTACTCACTGCTCTAATTAAACTAGAATCTGTCGCTTTTGACTGAATATACAATGGCACAATCATGAATTTCTCCTGTCGTGAGTATACTTCTGCATGATTTTGCATAAAGGTATCAATAAGTGAAATTATTATTATGCTATATACTCTTGTCATTTGTCATAGATATACATATCCCTGTAGTACATCTTTTTTCATTAAACTTTCCCACATTTCATTGTCCCCATATCTGGAGTATGAGAAGTGAAAACAAACTGCACATTCATGGTCAAAAACGAGAAGCATGCTTTTTAGATTAGAAGCAATGAATTGTGAATTCACAAATTAGCTATTATGATTTACAGCTACCATACTATATGTAACACGTACTATATGTAATGCAGTATGCAGTCAACCACTGCATAACATGCACTAAATTGGTCTGTAATGTACATTCTATATAATCTCCTCATTCTATACACGACTTGACTTAAAGACTTTAAAAATCTGCATTGTTTCGAGTACAAAAGTCTTTAAAGGACAAAAAAATCTCCTCATACCGAATTCACCACATAGGAAGAGCAACCCATAAGTTTCCCACTAGAATTCTCTACTCCAGCCGGCAAATGAATGAGAGCACTCGTAGTTTGAATCGGAGGACTGACATCCGGAGAGGAAACAGGCGTAGACGAAAACCCATTAATGGAGCGACCCCTTTTGGATGGATGATATGCTAAGATCTCCACGGATCGTGTAGACACAGTCTTGATATTGGACGAGGACCCAGTTTCTGCTTCATTGGGATTGAAAGGCTCCAAATCATAAGAATTCGTATCCGTATCGGAAGTCTCAGTATCCAGATTGATATTGTAGATCTTGAGCCCATTGGATTTGACTCGTTGCAATGAGCAGTAGCATTTCTCACTTTCGGCACAACTGTCCGTATCATATCCACAAGGACGTTTCACCTTGTTCCCATTTTTATCCTTGTTCATCACCGCGTACGAAGAAGTGCACGAGGATTTGGTATTGGCTTCCGAAGAACAAACGGTAGTACAATCTCCCCCTGCAGATGTAGAGACAGTCATAGTATTACCAGCATTAGCCCCTTTCACATTCTTCGAAGGCAAAGAGCAGTAACATTTCTCGGAACAGTTGTCACACACACAGCCACTGCAAAAGGACATGAAAGGCTCCCCATCCTCTTTTTTCTGTTTTTTCGAAATAACTTTGGGCACACGTGTGGTAGGTGGCTGAGGCAAAAGTTGCAAATGTTCGTATCTCGAGGACTTGAGCAATGGTGAGCTAATGATTCCCCGTCGATTCAGAGGGCCATCAGGATTGTTGACTCTGCCTTTGGAAAAGGACTTGAGAAACTGGTTCATGAATTGGAAATTCTCATCTGCATTCCCTGTACTACTATTGTACGCATCAGTGAGTCCATCCGCATGTTTCCCTTTCCGTTTCATATTGATCTGCTGATGCTTTTTCATAGCTTGTTTACTCTTCTGGTACAGCTGGTCTTGACTCAGAGTCAATGCAATTTTGAGCAATAGCTTTTGATAAGCGGGTTTCAAGTCATTGAAGGACATGCCACCTGGATTGATAATTTGGTCTAGAATGTGATCAATGGATTCATTCAAAGAGTCTGATGAAGTCTCATCAGGGGTAGTGATTTTCACTCGCTTCTTCACTTTGGAGTACACGGGTTTTTGATGCTTGTACATGTCATTATATCCGCCACTACCTTTCAAAGAGCGTCTCTTGCTCGGCACTCGTAAAAGCAAAGACTCGTCAGAATTATATCTCTTTAAATTCCCCAGGGGCACATCATACAACTTCTTTTTACGTCTAGGCGGACGTATTGGGATCATGGATTCGGAATCAGAGCATACCACTCGTACACCATCTCTGGATTTCCCAAAAGGTTCACTTCCCGAAATATTCTCGCTGCTACATCCTTCTATGGGCGAAGACGATGAGGATGACTGGGTCAAATCCTCTCGGGATTTCCCTGTAGGAGAGCTGTCTTTGGAATTAATTCGGGTCAAACTGCCATATCCACTTTCCCCCTCTTTCCCACCACTCCCATGATTTACTGTACGGATTTTTTCTACCAACGATTGATACAGATTGGCTGCTACTACTATAGCATCCTCTGCACATTTACATGCAAATGCATGACAATCCAGTGTGAACGATGCTTCTCGCATGACACATGCAAAAACTGGCGGATTTTTAAATGAACCTGGGCCTTTGGGTCCCACACAACCGTGATATGCAGCAGATAATTTCGATTCCATTTGGGTGAACAATTTACCTTTGTCTTGCCCTTCTGGATCAGAAATCAAAGGCATGAACGCACATTCGCTAGCTCCCATATCACCCCTCACCACAAATTTTATTGCAGCCCAAACTGCTATCGTAGAAAATGGGTTCACCAGCCGCACTTTCTGAGCTTCAAATTTCAACCCTTCTGTTGTAATAGAGAGCACACCCATCATCACATTTTTCTTGCTGAGGAAGTCATAATACAACGTTTTCAATGGGGCTTGCAAGTCTTGCAAAGCTGTAGTATTCCCATCTACTGGGACGCAACCCAAATATTCGACAGGGAATGCGAGAGCTCCACCCGGAGAACTTTTCACCTGTCCAAATCCTTTGTCTATCACGGGAATCGTGATAGATGCGGGAGGACTGGTTCGGGAACATTCTCCGTACATCCCATTTCGCCATAAAATCTGATTTTCGGTTCTTCTGTAGGCCACGTGTTCTTCGGCAACCAAACTACCAGGACGAGCATACTGCTTATTAGCATTCTCAATATGCATGATACGGACACTACTCACATTCGGGGAGCTCCCTTCGAACTGCTTGCGTCCATTGCCAGCTGCATTGAGCGAGTCTGTAAATCCGGACACTGATCGAATTTCATGATGTTTGTCGTCATCATGATCACTGCAATCGGTGGGAACCTTTTTGAGGCCGGGTCGAAGTAGAGGACTCGAGGTTAATCCAGTAGTAGTCACTGGTTGCTTCTTTGAACCCATTTCATGCCGACTGGAGCTGGCCACGGATTTAGTTATGGATAATGGTTCCTCGGGGCGCGAAACGGAACGCCCGAATAAACTGTCGATTCGCTGCTTGTACGTGGCACTTCGTTCACTAATGTAATTGGGACTGGTGAGAGAACCACTGTTGCTCGTTGAGACTGAAGACACAGAGTGGTGAGGGTGATCCACTGCCGTCGTTGTTGTCGTGGCCGTGGTCACCGAGTCAACAACAGTGGAGATGAATCGCTTCCCATTGTCAGTGGCTTGTTGCAGAATGATCACCATCTGGAAAACAAATGGAGAATAAGGTACATTATCATGCTCTAAACTCTGGTTCGTTTATATGGGTGCACAGGACACAGTTACTATACATATGTATACAGGGGAGAACAAGGGTTGTAATATTTTTAACAGGATACGACGCTATTTGGCTATGCATGGGAGATGGAAGACAAAGTCGTAGATTTGTTTTGGAACTCAAGCTGCGCTTAGGTATATCATAGTATGACTTTGAGAGCTAAATATTTGCCATTGCAAGGTAGTTGCGTCGATAAAGGAAGATGACGGTTTTTTTTAATATTAATTGGGGGTCTTTATTTTTAAGAATAAATTTGATGTATGCTATTGCGACGAGAATTTGTAAACTTTCAAACGTTTTGCAGTACGTGCAACATGCACACTAACAATTCCTGAATTGAATCCTTGTTTGCAAGTGAACAGTGTCAAATCCTGTTTCGCCATAAATGACAGTTGGATATTTTTAAACTAGGATTATAACAATCTTTAACTTTAGATTCATCCCTTCAGAAAGCAGTCCTTATGGTTTGGCAGCTTACCCATAATTCATGCATGGAAAAATCTACATTTAAGATCTATTTGAACCTCACTTGAAATTGAAATATCATGTAAAATTATTGGCAATTGAAGGTTAAAATCCCTTAAGGAAAATACTGAAAATGTCTTTGGAGGTCAATTGGCTTGTGCTCATACATGGTTTGTGTGCTGTTAACCTGGAAAACACTTGAGTTTAGTTTCAATTCAAGAAGACACCAGCCAAAATACAAGATGCAAATAATAGACAGTATGTGTAAAACTTACACACACACAATGCTCACTCACAACTGAATGAGTTGTGAGAAACGGAACACATGCTCGCCATAAGCTTTTTTCACGGCAAATATAAAGTTAGTGGCAACTGCATTATTTGTTGGTCTTATAAGATCAGTGACATTTAACTAAATACAGAAACAGAGCGCAGTCCTGTTGCTCCAACTGCAATGGGAACTGGCAAACAACGTGGTTGCCATTCAAGTTGGCAAATTTTTCAAGAAATGAGGGTACACTTTGAAAAGAGACACGGTCTCATAATGCCATTCTCGTGAAGACGTGTAGTATTTAGAGAAAAAGACAAAAATATTTTTCCAACCGTCGTCATTATGTCTGGTCTTTTCGACAGCACTCTCAACAGCTAGGGAGTTCTATAATCTGTATGCATAGGGAGAAGAATAGACATGTACATGTGCAGTTTGTGTTCATTGCCGTGCAACCATCTTGCCTATCAAGCGTTTTGTTTGCAATGGACAACAAAAGGAAGACTCACCGAGTCTTTACTGTCACGGCTCAGTCGTTCCAATGTAAATCAGATAAATGCCCATCTGTTTTCTCTCACCAGATTACTCACTTACTTACTTTTTTAATTCACTATTTGGAACATGAGCACATACTGTGAACTCGTAATCTGCATTTCGTCTCCACTAGCCAACTCTATAGGCAAATGATATGCAGATAAATAACATCATGCAAGCAGGGTTTAATCGGAATCAGGGTTTCTTTCAGTTAGCTAATTTACACGGTAATGGATGCCCGGGACTCAGTTGACGATGTGCACTTGGCAGAAAAGTAACGTATATAGTAGTTAGTTAGTATCACAATAAGTAAGTACATTATTTGGTCATTATGACGGCCGTTTTTATTAGCCACCCTGGTTATCGTTATGTCCATATGCATAATTTTAGCATGTAATGTATGGTAGTTAGCGCTATAACTAGAATATAACGATAACTAAATGTTTTTAATGGATCTGCATGTGTCCCAGATTCTAGGTCTAGGAAATTAGATACTTTTTCAGGTGAGTTACATATTAGATATGGTCGTACTAACACTAACCATGCAAACAAATTATCGTTGGTGTGTAAACTATCATATTTGAATTGAATTTTTGATGCGTATGCATGAGTTTGTAAAAATCGGCAAATTATAGCAGTATTTTTTCCATTTTTCTCAAGTATGTACTTGAGCGAATGTACATTTTTACTATATTGCACAATAATTGGGTCCAAAAATGAAGGGTTTATTCACTGAAGGTAATACATATTGGTTTCAATTATAGCTCACAGTTAGTTGAACCAAGTAATGGTTTTATTTCCGCCTTAAAATTTTCTATCAGGACAATTGCCATTGACAGTATCTGTTAGTTTCGTTTTCTCATTGTCACGGTGCTGACAACACAACCACTTTTAAGAGAATAGATTGGTTCGCGGTTGTTTAAATGATGCAAATAACGTTACTTCTTCTTACTGGCATTTGTTGAAAATGCTTTTCTTAGTCTTCTCATTCATACTCGCTTCCACTGCGAACTGCACTCAAATTCATGGTTCTCGCTTATAGTTAAGATCAGCATGCAGAGACGAAGGGTTTTTTAAACGTACATATTTTAATTTGTTGCTTGACCCATACCTGTACACTTCCTTGGTGAATTCTGTCATGTTCCCTGATTTTATTTTGTTCAAAGGGAGTGAAAATTATACTAAAAATTTATTTTAACGGAGTTACTTTACGTTAGTTTTACAGCCGAAATTTATCATGAATAGCGGTTTAATGTTCATAAATTATTTTAGAACTAAAAAACATGCAAAAAATTGCTTCTGCAGGATTTTCCATATCATCATTATTAGGCAGAATACGAAACAAGTTTCCAAAAACCACAAGGCACTTTCATTTTACATACTACACACACATTGATGGCAATTTAGAAAAACTGTTCAATACAAAACCTAGTGTGTTTCATTCGAATGGTGCAAAGACAAAAATCAGGTAACCTACTAATTACATGCCAATTAGAAGAATTCGCTTCAGCGAATTTGTCTTCATTACCATAATGAGAAGTTGAGACGGAAAGGCAGCAAGAAAGTTGATAGTAGGTAATTAAATGGCTACAACAAAATTACTTTATGGTTTTCGCTAAAATTGTAATATGAACTTCTGGTGTGCACATACAAATACTTTTGTGTATTTTAATCAGTATATGATTTGTATCTTCTTTCCTTAATTAGCATCTTCTACATCTAGAATTTGTTGTCTCAGATTTAATTTTTTTGTCGTTAATACTTTTACATACATTATACTCTTCTTTCAAAAGTATGATATCGTGGGAAATTCAGGACTATACCTGTCAGTCAAATCAGATGTAGTTTATACAACCTGAACTGTCCATCCTGGTTTTTGCAGAACAACGAATACAAGAAATACATAATTTTCCTTATGTAGGTTTGGGCTTATTCACACAAGAGATTATTAATTTCAATACTTTGTGTTGTGTTTTCTTTGCCCAGATCAGTCCGTCCCATTTTTTTACTGAATGCCGATTTTGGATGTATACTATGTGAGTAACTAGCACTCAATTCAACAGATGCTGTCACAAGTTTAATTTTATCTTAGAACGTCAACTAATTTTAGGCACAGTAGTAGTATTCTGAAATAGTATAATTTAAATCTTTTCATTTTCATGGTTGAGCCTTGATACTTGGATATAGCAGAAGGAAAAAATCGAAAATTTTAGGATTACAGAGATTATGTGCATGTTAAACATTTAATTAATTTGTGAGTATTGCTTGAAAGGACTCGAAATAAGTCGATAATATGGTGATAGTAGTAAATTATTAACAAAGATTGTTAAATGTGCATTAAATCCAGAAAGCAGACATCACATAGACACATATTGTAATTACATTACAACACATGAGCATACTATGTTATGTTTCAAGTTTTATAACTAACTAACTACAGATATAAGTAGAAAACAGTTAGGTCATAATCTTGTACGTGCCAAAAAACTGAAATTATGAGGCAGAAACTTAGACAAAGATGAGCTATTTGAAGACCTATGATGAAGATAAAGTGAATACTAACTACAACAAATAACTTAAATAATGAGAATTGTAGCTATTATAACCACATTTTTCACAGTTTGCGGCCACTAAAGAGGTGCTAGAATATTCTCAGTCATCTCTTACATTCATGCTTTATAATGAGTGAAGCGTGCACATACAATATTACTATATTTTAACGCATCTTTTTCGCTCCAACATTGAACCTGAGAATGGATTCTTTTTGAATTCTTTCATTCAATAATTAAGCCAATTAAAAAAGTAACTAGACCAAATTTACCGGGTGTGAATGAGCATCCAATTTCGTAGTTAGTTTATTTTCTTCACATAAAAAATATGCATGCAGTAAATTTTAGATTCCTATGCCATTTTTAGTTAGAAATGCATTTGCAACAAACAGCATTTGAAAATTCTGGACATCGCATATTCAAATATTGACAGATAATGCACCTCAAATTGTATCCATTCCACTCCCATTATGCGCTGTGGCTGCTCACCAATAAAACCCGCTATCAGACCTAAATCACATTTTTTTGGTCCCCAATGAGCTCAATTGCTCAATAATGCTCGACCTTGCTTAACATAAAATAGACTTTCCACTCGGCAATCAACAAAGGACCGACATAAGAACAGTTCATTAGTGAATCCCGTCCGTCCGTCGTGGATATTAAAATATTAAAATAGAAGTTGCATTTGGTGAGTTAGTTAGTTATTAGTAAGCCAGATGAACTAGCCAGTAGCAGGTGGCTCACTTTCATTACACGAAGGGAAACTAATTTAGTATGTGCAAACAAACAAGTGTGTCGCCTTATCTCCTAACTTCAACCTGATTAATAATTGCTTGATATTAACGCCTAACTGACTCTCATAAGGATTTCATCTTCACTATACAATAAACTAATTGTAATCTTGCTTACCTTGATGGGATGAAAATACACACCGGAATATCAAAATTTCCAAGGAATCTTTACAATCTCGCCCACAATGGCTATACAAATGTCTCACAGAAGTTGAAGCAATAATTCAAATCAATCACCAACAGACCAACCACTATTAGTAAATTTGTGTAACGAACAACGATTAAAAAACTCAATCACTCACAAGCTAACCGCTATACTTGCGAAAAAAGTTTGTCACATGACAAAACAGCAATTCAGAGAAATCAGTTCTAATTGCTCCCTATGTTCAGTGCGAGATATCCAAACACTGGCAAAAACGAAGAGTTTTTAAAGTATAAACTGGAGAGAAACACTGGCGAGATTTCAAACAACAATTATTTTCTGACTCTGACCGCCTGAACTCATGCAAAGAAAGCAAACATGTCAACCCAGCGACTACCAGTTGACAAATGAACACTTGACGGATCTGTCAGCAAACCAAACAAGTCAATATCCGTAGAACGCACTAAAAGTGTAAGAAAGGGACGAGAAATGTAAAAACCATGTCGTATATAGTTTTACCCCGTCTGTCACAGTGAAACTATAGGCACTCCTCCCCAGTTTAAGTAGAAACCTCAAGACGATCCCAGTTTTTTTTACCATGTCTTGGGACGACGGCCATGTTCTTGTCTACGGTAGATGCACACCCTCAAGAATTCGTTGTTCAGTGTCTCAGTCACCACAGTTAGTATTCAAACCGACGTCTGTATAAAATGTGTACGTTGATACAACTATCAAACTGGGGAACTATCTGGGTACTATTCTTGTCACAACTATGCACGGTGCTCAAGTAACTCGTCAATCCTTGGTCATGTGTTTTATTATTCCCACTTGTTTCTCCCAGATCGACAATATGTACTTTGAGTTCGCGTGCGTGGATCCTAAAAGGTAATATGGGTACAAACTGCAGACCGAGTGCATAGTTTGTTAAAAAATTAGTCAGTCAAATAGGTACGTATAGTTAAAAATTAACAGTTGAACTAACAGCATAAGGCTCATCATCATTCTTCAATAGAGTACCATAGGAAGATCATGTGGTGTGGCTTTTTTGGTTCGTTGAGTTTGCACTTGCAGCAGAGAAGAGCATCAACAAATGCTTTTAATTTCGAGAAGTCAGCATCTTTTTCCACCTTCTGCCATTTTTTTCGTATAACAAAGGAAATGCTTTTACTCTGAGATTGAATTTCTGCGAGCCTGATAATGCAAAATTAATTGTGGGCAGACGTGTATTGTTCTTTGGTGGAGTATATTTATACCAGTCGAATGGCCCGTTGCTAACGGGCTGTGTAAATATCAGATTAAAAGTCTATGTCACTATCAAGTTTCAAAATTCTTATCATGGTATGCGGTCACATTACATAGCTGTCTCACACTGGCTTCTTTAACTTTCGAATAATTTATATCAACCGATATTTTTGACTGCCTCATGTTACCATGTTGCAGAATTTTGTTTGTTTCGCAACCTTCCTTTCGCTCTGCATTTCAATTAGAAATCTTTTCGTATTTCAACCTTTGCTTGTAGCAATAGTACTTCAAAACTTCTATTCAATGCCTGTCACCACGATATAATTTTTTGATGCGATACAATAGCTTATTCATTCTTTGGACCTCGGTATCCATGTGAGTGACAACGCTTCTTATTCCAATGCACGATTGCCATAGTAGTGAGCAGCCATATTTATTCCAATTCAATACAGGTTGTCTTGGTATGGAGTCAATTTGCTGACTTTGATGATATCAAACTCCTATGTATCGCGTCATCGTCAGAATTACAACTCAAGTCAAATTCATATAGGTTGCATCCTTGACAAAATTTTCCTATATGTTGTGTCAGTGACCAAATTGTATATTAAATCCTTATATGTTGCGTCCTGGTCCAAATTGTAAATTAAATCCCTTTACGTTGTGTCATTGACCAAATTGCATATTAAATCCTTATAAGATGCGTCATTATTAAAATGGCATTTGAAATCCCTATTAGTTTCGTTATTGTCAAAATCCCATGTTAAATTCCTATAGGTTGCGTCATTGTCAAAATCCTATGTTAAATTCCTATAGGTTGCTTCATTGTTAAAATTTTTTGCTTCTTGAAACTCCACCTTGCCGTTAACAATGATTCAATTCTGTGTAAGTAATGAACTAATTGAGAAAATTAAAGTTAATTGTGATTAACATGTCAAAAGTTTTATGACTGCAAATGGAGCTCTTTCATTGTTTTAGATGAGTAAATAAGCATACTTATCTGATGGATGACCTTTCAGTTCTTTAGGTCTTTCAAATTTTTTTGCCCTTATGAGTTTTTAACGTTGCGTTAAAGTTTTACCGGACTCATCGCCTTTTTTACTTTATCAAACTTGGTAAAGCAACATAAATTGCAATTAGTTAATTATTCTTTGTTATTAGTAAAAGAAACTACACTGCACCACTAACTAACAATTAGAATTGGTTTGGATGACAACAATTGACCGTGGCAACCTTGACAGCATTTTTTATAAAAACCACATTTTAAATTTCCTATCTCGGTTGAGTTAATTATATAGGGTGATGCTTGTTTTGTCAATACTGCTCTAGTCAAGTCTGTCTTTTGTAGTTTGCTTCCAATGTTTTCCCAGTTTTGTGCACGATCTGCCTGCATTCCTTATATTTTCTAAGCTATACATGTGATAACAATCGCTTTGTTTGCTTTAGGTTGCCAATAAAATAACGGGTATAATGGAGAATGTACCACCATGGGTCGTGTTAAATGTGCAAATTTTAGAGCTCAGGTTGCTCATTTTTAGTGTGGTTAGAGGTTGAGCCATATAACATACAACATACGGAGGGATGAAACGGTCGTTTTGTCCCTAATTGTAGTGACAAAAGAAAATATCGAGGGAATGGACATTGATGAAGATATTGGTTTTCATGGGATTTGAATGACTGTTGAGTTGACAACTTGAAACTGAAAGCAGTCTGTCCTGTGCAATTTAAAAATTCAATTGTTTAATAAAAAATGTTTATGTGTCACTAGAATTTCTCAGATTTGTCCATTCTAAGATTAGATTCCGTCGTGAGCAGACGTATGCCATTTTGGTCCCGAGAATAATAATAAATATATCAATAATAAAACTCTCTTGCATATTTAGCTTATTGTTTAATTAAGCCCGTGTGCGATCAAGCGCTGAAAAGCAGGTTTCAATAGAAGATGAGATGCATCATACAGAAATAGCTAGCAAATATGCCAAGCTTCACCCGGCAATTCGCTGACGTACGGTGCCCCCAGGTTTGAATTGAGATCGTGATAAAGTTTTGTCTCACTATACATTTTTTCTTCAAAAATTACATAATCAGGATGAGGATTTAAAAAATTTTGAGAAGTTCCTTTATGACGCACCCGCATAACGCGTATACTATCTGTACTTTAAGTAGTAAGCGCTTCGTTTTTCTGAAAAGTTAGATGGTAGGCTTTCTCATCAAATAGTTGCTTCTAAATTCACCTTCTCCAATTCATCAACGTAACCAAATCAGCAAACCTACTTATGCATAATCGCATGAAACAAAAAGCAAGAATAAAGCAAGAACTTTGTTTATTATAAAAAAATTCAAACTAAGTAATTTTTTAAAACCGTTAGGCAGCAGAAAAAAACTGCGATTTTGATTGCGTAATTTAAATTTTAAATTAATATGCTACAGCTGTTTTGAAAAACTTGTCTGAGCTTTAGTATCTATGTAGATGTTAAAAATAGCTGAATCCTTCATCCGTGAAATCCATGATTCCATGAAAAAGTGTTGACCTATTTTTTTAGATTCTGTTTAACAACAAATTAGTAGCGCAACAAATGATTACATTGTGAACCGCGGTCAATTGATACGGAAACAGTTAGATTTTACGTTCCCCGGTTCGTGTACTGCACAATTTATGCAATCCAAAGTGCACGCATTTTCCTCCATTGACCTTCTTAGTTGGGAATGATGAACCTGAGGCAGTGAATGAAGCTATAGTAAATAACCGGCAATACTGTTTTCATATTTGTTAGAAAATCATGAAGCATAATGGTGGCAAATTTTTTCCAATTGTACTCTCACGCGTATGCAAGCCACAACAGAAGAATTTTATACACAAGTTTATGGTCCGTCGAATTCAAGATGACTCTTGAGATATTTTTTGTTCCTATGCATCGTGATTACCTAAACTAGCCTAATGTTGATCTATCATGATTTTTCAGAATATGCGTTGCAGACATATGAATCTATGCAGTACCAGCATACGCGAGAATAGTTAAAATTACTTCATCCACCAACTGATCTCCAATATATGTGGTATAACGAACAAGTGTGCCATTGTTAACTCTAACTCTTTATAAAATGCATAACCTTAACGTGATTTAATGTTCCGAAATAGACTTGTGGTCAATATTGGACAGAACTGAATTTATTAAGTTGTCATTCCTCCCTTTGGGGAATTGTGCTTACTTAAGATGAACATAAGCTGCATGACAGTCAACAAAATTATTTATCTAGCTGTCAGGCATGCGGGATTTTATGTCTCATGAACGACTAAAGGTAGAGCCTCAAACCTTGACGTTGACTGATCATCTTATCACAGTGTTTAAGCAAATATACTGCTCATAAAACCTCTCACGTTCTCAAGCTCGTCAATATTAAGCTAAACCATAATCCAGGTCCCGGGTTTAGTGCGTTTATGCACCTGACTTCAGTATCCGTGTCCAAATAGCTGTTCATGGCAGATTTAAAGTCTTAGCTTTAAGGAAGTTGACGACCATTACATTATTAATGTCCACTTTGTTTGCAATGCTCATTCACCTTTGTTCTCTTAACCACTAACAAGATATTAGTATTGTTGCCAAAACAAAGCGTTTGGTCATGCTTGCCGAATGAATTTGTCATTCGAATTTGGCAATGTAGTAACTACTTTAGCTACATTCGATAAATAGCTACGAGAGTATGTCCATCGAATAAACACAAGAGCTACAATTTTCAATTATAGTTTTCAAAGGATCGATATCGATAACATTTTTGAAGCAGCCTCACCCCTCATCAATTCATTTTTCCGAACATCTTTTCTATTGTTACTCGGAAAAACTCATGAATTAATCTTGCAAATGGGATTTTTTTTAAATCTTGAGAAAAAGTGACTCACGCTATTCATTTTGTGGGTTTAAAAACTATTTGAGTTTCGATCAATACCAATACTTGCTTGATTGTTATATACCAAAGCTTCAAAAATGTAGATGTAACTGCCATCTTAGGGATTTACAGAATACTACTGCAAATAAAAATGCTAAAAACCACAACTGTAGTACTGTGCTTAGTCGTAAGTTGTCGGACATATTGTTTCTTGAAATAAGGTTCAAATATGCATACATATGCACAGACTTTTCATCTTTTTTATTTGCTAATATATTTGGTTGATTTGAACAGCTGTTTGTCTATTTTGTTTTGATAAATCATGGTGCGTAAACGTACCCACAATG
>Ga0210040_10000823_pt1 | contig 49768 bp, 44 predicted proteins | sample CryGeyCG12114_NA_FD_185462 | JGI IMG/M metagenome (GOLD analysis project Ga0210040, IMG submission 185462) | Groundwater microbial communities from aquifer - Crystal Geyser CG19_WC_8/21/14_NA (SPAdes) (version 2) | ecosystem: Environmental > Aquatic > Deep subsurface > Groundwater | place: USA...
GGTCGCGGCGGGCACCGAGCGGGCCCGCTCGCTCGGCTGGACCGACGTCTACACCTTCACCAAGGCCCTCGGCGAGCGCGTGGTCACCGACCTCGGCGCGGACATCCACGTCTCGATCGTGCGGCCGGCCATCGTCGAGTCGTCCTGGCTGCACCCGTTCCCGGGCTGGATCGAGGGCTTCAAGATGGCCGAGCCGCTCATCCTGGCCTACGGCCGGGGCGAGCTCCCCGAGTTCCCGGCCTCGCCCGACTCGGTGCTCGACATCGTGCCCTGCGACCTCGTGGTCAACGCCATCGTCGCGGTCTGCGCCACCCGTCCGGCCCCGGGCGCGCCGGAGTTCTACCACGTCAGCTCGGGGGCGCGGAACCCGCTCACCTTCGCCGACATGTACACCCACATCCACACCTACTTCACCGAGCACCCGCTGGAGAGCACGGCCAAGCCGGGCCAGCCGCTGCCCGAGTGGGAGTTCCCGGGCGCGGCCTCGGTCGGCCGGCGGCTCTACACCTCCGAGCGCGCCTACGCCGTCGCGGACCGGGTCGTGTCCAAGGCGCCGCGCTCGGAGCGCACCCGCAAGCTGGCCCGCGACCTCGACCGGTTCCGCAGCCGCCTGGACTTCCTGCAGCGCTACCACTCCCTCTACAACGAGTACGCCCAGTCCGAGCTGCACTTCGTCGACGACAACACCCTGGCGCTGACCCGGTCGCTGGACCCGGCCGACGTCGACGCGTTCGCCTTCGACACCGCGGTGTTCGACTGGAAGACCTACATGGAGGAGGTGCACTGCCCCTCCATCACCAGCTCGGTCCGGCGGATGGACGCGCTGCGCCGCAGGCGCGGCGCCCGGCCGACCACCATGAAGGACCTCAGCACCAACACCGCCGGCGCCGCCGCGGTGGCCGTCTTCGACCTCGACGGCACGGTGATGTCCAGCAACGTCATCGAGCAGTACCTGTGGGCCCGGCTGCCCGTGCTGTCGGCGTCGGGCCAGGTGGCCGAGATGGGGCAGGTGCTGCGCCGGCTGCCCGGCTACCTGCTCGCCGAGCAGCGGGACCGCGGCGCCTTCCTGCGCGCGGTCTACCGCCGCTACCGCGGCCTGAACCTCGCCGCCCTCGAGCAGCGGGTGGACACGACGCTGGCGCCGCACATCCTCAGCCGGGTCTCCCCGGAAGCCCGGCGCCGGGTCGAGGAGCACCGGGCGGCCGGCCACACCACCGTCCTGGTGACGGGTGCGGTGCGCACGCTCACCCGTCCGCTGAGCGAGCTGTTCGACGTCATCGTGGCGGCTGAGCTGGCCACCGACGCCGAGGGCCGGTGCAACGGCTACCTGACCACGCCCCCGCTGGTCGGGGAGTCCCGCGCCGCCTGGCTGAAGCACTACGCGTCGCTGCACGACGTCGACCTCTCGCGCAGCTTCGCCTACGCCGACAGCCACTCCGACCTGCCCATGATGCAGACGGTGGGGAACCCCGTGGCCGTGAGCCCCGACATCCCCCTGATGCGGGCGGCCCAGCGCAGCCAGTGGTCGGTCGTGGAGTGGAAGATCAAGCCGCCGACGCCCCGGTGGAAGCTGCCTCGCTGACCCCTCAGGCCACCTGCTCCAGCGCGAGCAGCGCCGTCTTGGCGGCCAGCCCGCCGATGTAGCCGCCCAGTGCGCCGTCGCTGCGCAGCACCCGGTGGCAGGGCACGACGACGGGCAGCGGGTTGGTCGCGCAGGCCGACCCCACCGCCCGGACGGCCCTGGGGCTGCCCACCAGGGCGGCCACCTCGGTGTAGGAGCGGGTGTCCCCGTAGCCGATGTCCAGCAGCCGGCGCTGCACGTCGCGGCGGAAGCCCCGGGACAGGGCGAGGTCCAGCGGCAGGTCGAAGCGCGTCCGCTCCCGGGCGAAGTACTCCTGCACCTGGCGCTCGGCGACCGAGAGCCGGGCCGGCGCCCGCAGGATCCGCGGGCTGAGCGCGTCGGCCAGGGCCTGCAGGACCCGGTCGTGGTCCTCCACGTCGTAGGCCACCCGGACCAGCCCCTGCTCCGTCGCCGCCAGCAGCAGCACCCCGACCGGGGTGGCCACGGTGGTGTAGGCGACGTCGACGGCGCCCCGCCCGCCCGCCTCGGCCGCCAGCCGGGCGTGCAGCCGGCTCAGCACCGGGCCCGGGGCCGGGGTGCGGCGCAGCAGCTCGACCACACGGCGCTCGGCGGGGCCCAGCCCGTCCGCCGGGGAGGTCGGGCCGCCCCCGTGCCCTTCTCGGGGCGGGTGCTCCTGGGGGAGCAGGTGCTCCTGCTGGGGTGCGTGCTGCTGCTCGGGCGTGGCGGTCATCGGGTGTCCTCTCGGCTCAGGGTGGTGCGCAGGCTGCGCCGGCCGTCCGCGGCGGCCCGGCGCGCCGCCTCCGGGGTGCCGCCGACCAGCGCGGCCACGTCGGCGTAGGGGAGGCCGCCGAGGTAGTGGTAGGCCAGCACCCGGCGCTGCTTGTCGGGCAGGGCGGCCAGGGCGCTCCGGAGCGCGTCGACCTCGTCGTCCTCGGGCTCCTGGCGTCCCGGCGGCTCCAGGGCCCGCTCGACCGGCACCGCCCGGCGGCCGCGGGCCCGGACGACGTCGAGGGCCTTGCGGTGGGCGATCGTGACCAGCCAGGCCTGCACGTTGGCGCCGGCGTCGAGGGAGGGCCAGGCCGACAGCGCGGCCACGAAGGTCTCCGACCAGGCGTCCTCGGCGTCGGCGTGGGAGCCGAGGACGGCGCGGCACACCCGCAGGACGGTGGCCCCGTGCTCGTCCACCACGCGCTCGAAGGGAGGTCTCGTGCTCATCACCGGGTAGACGCCGCAGCACGGCAGGACGTGAGGTGGCCGACCACGAGCCCTCCTGCCTCTCCCGGGACGGACGCTAGGATCCCTCCCATGTCGGGTCACTCCAAATGGGCAACCACCAAGCACCAGAAGGCCGTCGTCGACGCACGCCGGGCCAAGTCCTTCGCCAAGCTGATCAAGAACATCGAGGTCGCGGCGCGGCTCGGCGGGGGTGACGTCGACGGCAACCCGACGCTCTTCGACGCCATCCAGAAGGCGAAGAAGACCTCGGTCCCCAAGGACAACATCGACCGCGCGGTCAAGCGGGGCTCCGGTGCGGAGTCCGGTGGCGCCAACTACGAGACGCTGATGTACGAGGCGTACGGCCCGGCCGGGATCGCCATGCTCATCGAGTGCCTGACCGACAACCGGAACCGCTCGGCCTCGGAGGTCCGGGTGGCCGTCACCCGCAACGGCGGCACGATGGCCGACGCCGGCTCGACGGCACGGGTGTTCAGCCGCAAGGGCATCGTCACCCTGACCAAGCAGCAGGACGGCCGCAGCGTGGCCGAGGACGACATCCTCGAGGCCACGCTCGACGCCGACCCCGAGGACGTCAACGACCTCGGCGACACCTTCGAGGTGGTGGCCGACCCGGCCAACCTGGTCGCGCTGCGCACCGCCGTCCAGGCGGCGGGCCTGGACTACGACTCCGCCGAGGTGTCGTTCGTGCCCGAGTTCACCCAGGAGGTGGACGGCCCGACCGCGGAGAAGGTCATGAAGATCATCGACGCCCTCGAGGACTCCGACGACGTGCAGAACGTGTACGCCAACTTCGACGCCTCCGACGAGGTGCTGGCCAGCATCAGCTGAGCGCCGGTGCACCCGGTCGGCGCCGCTCGCCCGGCGAGTCGCGGTGCCGGCTCCCGGCCGCGCTCGTACGGTGGTGCGAACACCTGTTCGAGGTGGCACCAGCGGGTCAGACCGAGGCAGGAGCGGCAGCGTGCGCGTGCTGGGCATCGACCCTGGCCTGACCCGCTGCGGTTTCGGGGTGGTGGACGGACGCCCGGGGCAGCCGCCCCAGATGGTGGCCGTGCACGTCGTCCGGACCCCGGCCGAGCTGGAGACCGCCCGCCGGCTGGTGCAGCTGGAGGAGGCCGTCGAGGAGTGGGTCCTGGAGCACCGGCCGGACGCCGTCGCGGTCGAGCGGGTCTTCGCCCAGCACAACGTGGCGACGGTGATGGGCACGGCGCAGGCGGCCGGGGTGGCCATGCTGGTGGCCGCCCGGCACGGCATCCCCGTGGCCCTGCACACCCCGAGCGAGGTGAAGGCGGCCATCACCGGCTCCGGCCGGGCCGCCAAGGACCAGGTCGGGGCGATGGTCACCCGGATCCTCCGGCTCACCGAGACGCCCCGGCCCGCCGACGCCGCGGACGCGCTCGCCCTGGCCATCTGCCACGTCTGGCGCGGCGGCACCACCGCGCGGATGGACGCCGCGGTCCAGGCCGCCGCCGGCCAGGCCGCCCGGCAGCGCCGGGCCTACTCCCGGGCCGCCCGCAGCGGACCGGCCGCCACCGCCTCCCGCCGCACCCCGGCGCCGACCACCCCGGCGCCGACCACCACACAGGCGGCCGCCCCGCAGCCGAGCACCCCGACCACCCCGCACCCCCGACGAGGTCCCGCATGATCGCATCGCTGACCGGCACGGTCACCCAGGTCGGCCCCACGTCGGCCGTGGTCGAGGTCGGCGGGCTCGGCGTGCTCGCCCTCTGCAGCCCGGGCACCGTGGCCGGCCTGCGGGTCGGGCAGCGCGCCACGCTGGCCACCTCGCTGGTCGTCCGCGAGGACTCCCTCACCCTCTACGGCTTCGCCTCCGCCGACGAGCGCGAGTTCTTCGAGCTGCTGCTGACCGCGACCGGCGTCGGCCCCAAGCTCGCCCAGGCCGCCCTGGCCGTGCTGCCGCCGGACCAGCTGCGCCAGGCCATCGCCACCGAGAACCTGGTCCTGCTGACGAAGGTGCCCGGCATCGGCCGCAAGGGTGCCCAGCGGATGGTGATCGAGCTCAAGGACAAGATCAACGCGGTCGGTCTGGTCGCCGAGCCGCACCAGCCCCTCGTGCCGGCGCAGCCGGTCTGGCGCGACCAGGTGACCCAGGGCCTGATCGGGCTCGGCTGGTCGGCCCGCGACGCCGACGCCGCCTGCGCCGAGGTCGAGCCGATGGTCCGCGAGGACCCCGAGGTGAGCGTGGCCGTGGTCATGCGGGCCGCCCTGCAGACCCTGGCCCGGTGACCGGGTGAGCGAGCCGGACCTGGACGGACCCGACCTGGAGGCCCTGGTGCGCGCGGGCTCCGACCCGGACGAGCGGGCCGCCGAGTCGGCGCTGCGTCCCACCTCGCTGGCCGAGTTCGAGGGGCAGCCCCGGGTCAGCGACCAGCTGGGCCTGGTGCTGGAGGCGGCGCGGCACCGCGGCACGGTCGCCGACCACGTGCTGCTCTCCGGTCCCCCCGGGCTGGGCAAGACGACGCTGGCCATGATCATCGCCGGTGAGATGTCGGCGCCGCTGCGCATCTCCAGCGGCCCCGCCATCACCCACGCCGGCGACCTGGCCGCCATCCTCTCCGGTCTGGTCGAGGGCGAGGTGTTCTTCCTCGACGAGATCCACCGGATGTCGCGGCCGGCCGAGGAGATGCTCTACCTGGCGATGGAGGACTTCCGGGTCGACGTCGTGGTGGGCAAGGGCCCCGGCGCCACCGCCATCCCGCTGGAGATCCCGCGCTTCACCCTGGTCGGGGCGACCACCCGGGCGGGCCTGCTGCCGGGTCCGCTGCGGGACCGGTTCGGCTTCACCGCCCAGCTCGACTTCTACGACCCGGTGGCCCTGGAGCACATCGTGCACCGCTCGGCCGAGCTGATCGGGGCCCGGCTGGACGGGGCGGCGGCGGTCGAGATCGCCCGCCGCAGCCGCGGCACCCCCCGGATCGCCAACCGGCTGCTCCGCCGCGTCCGCGACTACGCGCAGGTGCGGGCCGACGGCCACATCACCCGGGCCATCGCCCAGACCGCCCTGGAGATGTACGAGGTGGACGAGCTGGGCCTGGACCGGCTGGACCGCGGCGTGCTGGAGGCCATCTGCCGCCGGTTCGGCGGCGGCCCGGTGGGGCTGTCCACGCTGGCCATCTCGGTGGGGGAGGAGCGCGAGACCGTCGAGGAGGTGGCCGAGCCCTTCCTGGTCCGGCAGGGTTTCCTGATGCGGACCCCCCGCGGCCGGGTCGCCACGGCGGCCGCCTGGGAGCACCTCGGCCTCACCCCGCCCGCGGGGACGACGGGTCCCGACACCCGTCCCGACCTGTTTGGCTAGACCGGCTCCTGGGCCGAGACTGGGTAGAGTACGTCGGTCGGCCTGCTCGCCGGGCCGTCCGTCGGACGCCGCTCGACGGGTGGTGCGCGGCCGCCTCACCCGCCCCTAGAGACGAATGCTGGAGCCATGGACCCCACCTCGCTGGTACTGATCGCGCTGATGATCGTCGCGTTCTACTTCTTGATCCTGCGCCCGCAGAAGAAGCGGCAGCAGGCGATCCAGCAGACGCTCCGCTCGCTCGCCCCCGGCTCCCGCGTGCTGCTGGGCAGCGGCCTGTTCGGCACCCTCGTGTCGATCGGCGACCGGCAGGCCGTCCTGGAGATCTCGCCCGGGGTGCACCTGACCGTGCTGAAGCAGGCGATCATCCGCACCGCCACCGAGGCCGACGAGGACAGCCCCGTCGACGAGCTGGACGACGACGAGCTCGACGACCTCGACGAGACGGCGCCGCTGGTCGACCCGGCCATATCGAACCAGGGCCCGTCCAGCCAGACCCGGGCCGCCGGCAGCACCGGGGCGCACACCCTGGACGGCAGCGACGCGTCCGCCCACCCGTCGGTGGGGGCCGACCCGAACCGTCGCGCCTGACCCGGCCGACCTCGTCCCGCCCGGCCCCCCGACGCAAGGAACTACACGTACGTGGCAGCACGCATCGGCCGGCCCGGCCGCACCCTCCTCCTCCTGATGGCCCTCGTGGTCGTCCTGGTCGGGCTGATGGGCATCAGCAAGAGCTGGAGCCCGAAGCTCGGCCTGGACCTCCGCGGCGGCACGACCATCACCCTGACCGCCCGCAACACCGAGGGCGGCGGGTCGGTCGACCCGGCGAGCCTCGAGCAGGCCCGGACGATCATCCAGAGCCGGGTGGACAGCCTCGGGGTCGGTGAGTCGGAGGTGACGACCGCCGGCGACAGGCAGGTCGTGGTCAGCGTCCCCAACGTCCAGCAGGACCGGCTGGTCGCCCTGGTCGGGCAGACCGCGCTGCTGCGCTTCCGGGCCGTGTACGCCGCCGAGCAGCAGACCCCGGCGGCCGCGCCCAGCGCCGACCCCAGCGCCGCCGGGACCCCGGCGCCGAGCTCGGCGCCCTCGGAGTCGGCGAACGCGCCGGCCCAGCCGGGCGCGAGCCCCAGCGGGGACAACCGGCCGCTGCCCGGCCTGCCCACCGCGCCGCCCACCCCCTCGACCCCGCGGCCGACCGCCCCGGGGCAGGGGACGCCGCCGGACAAGGCGATCAGCTGGCAGCCCAGCCAGGCCGACCAGACCGACTTCGCCGCCTTCACCTGCGACCAGCAGAACAACCAGACCGACGTCTCGGACCAGCCGCTGTTCTCCTGCGACCCCGACGGCACCCAGAAGTACCTCCTCGGTCCCACGCTCATCGAGGGCAACCAGCTCACCGGCGCGAACGCCGGCATCCCGCAGAACGGGATCGAGTGGGTGGTGAACCTGCAGTTCAACAGCGAGGGCGGGACCGCCTTCGAGAACGCGACCCGGGAGATCTCGACCCGGACCGAGCCGGAGAACCGCTTCGCCATCGTCCTCGACGGCCAGGCCATCTCCGTCCCCTCGGTCAGCTCCGCCATCCCCGGCGGCCAGGCGCAGATCACCGGCAACTTCAACCAGTCCTCGGCCAACGAGCTGGCCAACGTGCTGAAGTACGGGGCGCTGCCGCTGGCCTTCGACGTGTCGGAGGTCAACAACGTCTCGGCCACCCTCGGTGGCGAGCAGCTGCGGGCGGGCATCATCGCCGGCATCATCGGGCTGCTGCTGGTGGTCGGCTACTGCTTCCTCTACTACCGCGGCCTGGGCATCGTGGTGGTCACCTCGCTCCTGGTGGCCGGCGTCATCACCTACGCCAGCATGGTGCTGCTGGGCAGCTCGGTCGGGTTCGCCCTGAACCTGCCCGGCATCGCCGGGGCGATCGTGGCCATCGGCGTCACCGCGGACAGCTTCGTCATCTACTTCGAGCGGATCCGCGACGAGGTGCGGGACGGGCGCAGCCTGCGGACGGCCGTGGAGACCGGCTGGCGGCGGGCCCGGCAGACCATCCTGATCGCCGACGCCGTGTCCATGCTGTCCGCGCTGGTGCTGTTCATCCTGGCCATCGGCTCGGTGAAGGGCTTCGCCTTCACCCTCGGCCTGACCACGTTGATCGACGTGCTGGTGGTGTTCACCTTCACCAAGCCGCTGATGACCCTGCTGGCCCGGACCAGGTTCTTCGGTGGCGGCCACAAGCTCTCGGGGCTCGACCCGCAGCACCTCGGGGTCAAGGCGCTCCCGGGGGGCCGCGTCCGGCGACCCGTCCCCGCGTCCGCAGGAGGGAAGGTCTGATGTCGAAGTTCGGCGACCTGGGCCACCGGCTCTACACCGGCGAGGTGTCCTACGACTTCATCGGGCGGCGGCGGCGCTGGTACCTGATCTCGCTCGCGCTGATCCTGCTGTCCCTCGGCGGCCTGCTCTTCCGGGGCCTGGACTTCGGCATCGAGTTCGAGGGCGGGGCGGACTTCCGCGCGCCGGTGACGGTCAGCTCCCAGACCGTCGACGCCATGAAGTCGGCGCTGGAGGCCTCACCGGTACCCGACCTGGAGTCGAACGTCACGACGCTGGGCGGCACCACGGTGCGGGTGCAGACGCGCACCCTGGACGCCACCACCGAGGTGCCCGCTGTCCGCGACGTGATCGCGAAGCAGGCCGGTGTGCCCGGCGACCAGGTGGCCTACAACCTGATCGGGGCGACCTGGGGCGACCAGATCACCGAGCGCGCCCTGATCGCGCTGCTGGTCTTCCTGGTCCTGGTGGGGCTGGTGATCTGGGCGTACTTCCGCAACGGGGCGATGTCGGGCGCAGGGCTGGTCGCGCTGCTGCACGACCTCATCCTCACCGTCGGCATCTACGCGCTCGTCGGGTTCACGGTGACCCCCGCCACCCTGATCGGCGTGCTCACCATCCTCGGCTACTCCCTCTACGACACGGTCGTGGTGTTCGACAAGGTGCGGGAGAACGTCCGCGACCTCCGGTCGAGCAGCAGCCGGACCTACTCCGAGGCTGCCAACCTCGCGGTGAACCAGGTGCTGGTCCGCTCGATCAACACCACCGTGATCGGGGTGCTGCCGGTGGCGGCCCTGCTGATCGCCGGCCAGGTGGTCCTCGGTGAGGGTCCGCTCAAGGACCTGGCCCTGGCCCTGTTCGTGGGCATGATCTCGGGTGCCTACTCCTCCATCTTCATCGCCACCCCGCTGCTGGCCCAGCTCAAGGAGCGCGACCCGGAGATGAAGAAGCTGGCCGCCCGGGTGGCCAGCCGCCGCGTCAAGGACGGCCAGCGCGGCCGGGCGGTGCCGACCCCCGGTGGCCGCGCGGTCGCCGCCACGGCCCTCGACCCCTTCGCCGAGCCGGCCGAGCCCACCGACGACGAGCTCCAGGAGATCGGGGCGCCTTCCCGCCCCGCGACGGTGCCGGGCCTGACCGTGACCCGGGCCACCGCCGGGTCGTTCCCGGTCCGGCCGGTCAGCGAGGGCGCCGCCAGGCGTCCGCAACCGCAGAACAAGCCGCGCAGCCAGCGCAGGAAGTAGCGCAGGGATGGGCGTGGACCTCGGGGCGCTGGTGGTCGACGTGCCCGACTTCCCCCAGCCGGGGGTCACCTTCAAGGACATCACCCCGCTCCTCGCCTCGCCGGAGGGCCTGGCCGCCACCGTCGCAGGCCTGGTCCGGGCTGCGCCGCACGGCATCGACGTCGTGGTCGGCATGGAGGCCCGCGGCTTCCTGTTCGCCGTGCCCGTGGCGCTGGCCCTCGGGGTCGGGTTCGTGCCCGTCCGCAAGCCCGGCAAGCTGCCCCGTCCCTCGGTCTCGGTCACCTACCAGCTCGAGTACGGCACCGAGACCCTGACCATGCACGTGGACGCGCTGCGTCCCGGCGCCCGGGTGCTCGTCGTCGACGACGTGCTCGCCACCGGCGGCACCGTGGTGGCCACCGCCGGCCTGGTCGAGCAGCTGGGCGCGACCGTGGCCCACGTCGCGGTGGTCATGGAGCTGGACTTCCTGGACGGACGGGCGCTGCTGGCCCGTCACGGGCTGCACGAGGTCTCCGCCCTGACCAGTTCCGGCGCAGCGTGAGCAGGCCCCGGGGGGTCGGCAGCCGTAGCATCCGCACCACCAGCACCCGCGGCGGGCGACCGTGGACCCACGACGCCCTGGTCAGCCTGCCGGCGCGGACCGCGTCGCCGCTGACCGAGCTGGCCCGGCGGGGCGCCACCGCGATCCTGCTGCTGCTGGTCATCGTGGTGCTGGTCTACGTGGACCGGGACGCCTACGGCGACAGCCACGACGGGTCGGTGACCCTGGTCGACGCCATCTACTACGCCACGGTGACCATCACCACCACCGGCTACGGCGACATCACCCCGATCACGCCGCACTCCCGGATCCTGAACGCCGTGCTGGTCACGCCGCTGCGGATCATGTTCCTGGTGCTGCTGGTGGGCACCACGCTGCAGGTGCTGGCCAACGAGGGCCGGCGCATCTTCATGGACGGACGCTGGAGGAAGCACATGCGCAACCACGTGGTGGTCGTCGGCTACGGCACCAAGGGCCGCAGCGCCGTCGACACCCTGGAGGCCAACGGCTGCAACCCGGCCCAGATCGTGGTGATCGACGGCCGGGCGGCCGCGGTGGCGGACGCGAACATCCGCGGCTACGCCGCCATCGAGGGCGACGCCACCCGGCGGGAGATCCTGCGCCGGGCCGAGATCATCAAGGCCCGCGAGGTGATCATCACCCTCGACCGCGACGACTCCGCCATCCTGGTCACCCTCACCGTCCGCCAGCTCAACCCGAGCGCCCACGTCGTGGTGGCCGTCCGCGAGGAGGACAACGCCTCGCTGCTGCGCCAGTCCGGCGCGAACGCGGTGATCACCTCCTCCGAGGCGGTCGGCCGGCTGCTCGGGCTGTCGGCCACCAGCCCCAACCTGGGCACGGTGATCGAGGACCTGCTGTCCTCCCGCGAGGGCCTGGAGGTGGGGGAGCGCCAGGTCACCCGCGACGAGGTGGGGCTGGCCCCCGGTCAGGTCGAGGGGGAGCGGGTGATCGCGGTGGTGCGCAACCGCACGCTGCGCCGGTTCTACGACCCGACCGTGGCCCGGCTGGAGACCGGCGACCAGGTCGTGGTGGTCCGCCACGCGGGCGAGAGCGGCTGAGCACGTGCCTAGACTGGGCCTCCTGGCGAGGTGAGAGGCTCCGAGCATGGGTGAACAGGGTGCAGCCGTGCGGTCGGGCACGGGGACGGCCGAGGACACGCCGTCCGGTACGGGCTTCGCGACGCCGGAGGCCCTGCCCGTCCCGCTGACACCCCCCGGTGAGCAGCCGCGGGTCCGGATGCGCCAGCGGCTGGCGCGGCTGGGCACCACCCGCCCGCAGACCCCCGTGCTCGACCCGCTGTTCCGGGTGGTCCGGGTCAACCACCCCAAGGCCGACCTGGCCCTGATCGAGCGCGCCTACCGCACGGCCGAGCTCCACCACCGCGGCCAGCTGCGCAAGAGCGGCGACGCCTACATCACCCACCCGCTGGCCGTGGCGACCATCCTGGCCGAGCTGGGGATGACCGAGACCACCCTGTGCGCCGCGCTGCTGCACGACACGGTCGAGGACACCGACTACAGCCTGGCCCAGCTCACCAAGGACTTCGGGGACGAGGTCGCGCTGCTGGTCGACGGCTGCACGAAGCTGGACAAGGTCAAGTACGGCGACTCGGCCAAGTCCGAGACCATCCGCAAGATGGTCGTGGCCATGAGCCGCGACATCCGCGTCCTGGTGATCAAGCTCGCCGACCGCCTGCACAACATGCGCACCCTGCACTACCTGCGCCCCGACAAGCAGTCCCGGATCGCCACCGAGACGCTGGAGATCTTCGCGCCGCTGGCCCACCGGCTGGGCATGAACGCCATCAAGTGGGAGCTCGAGGACCTCGCCTTCGGCACGCTGCACCCCAAGGTCTACGACGAGATCGTCCGGCTGGTGGCCGAGGCTGCCCCGAGCCGTGACGAGTTCCTCAGCCAGGTCGTCGACCAGGTCCAGGCCGACCTGAAGGCCGCCAAGATCCGGGCCAGCGTCACCGGCCGACCGAAGCACTACTACTCGATCTACCAGAAGATGGTCGTGCGCGGCCGCGACTTCCAGGACATCTACGACCTGGTCGGGCTGCGCGTGCTGGTGGAGTCCAACCGCGACTGCTACGCCGCCCTCGGGGTGCTGCACGTCCGCTGGAACCCCCTGCCGGGGCGGTTCAAGGACTACATCGCGATGCCCAAGTTCAACATGTACCAGTCGCTGCACACCACGGTGCTGGGCCCTGAGGGCAAGCCGGTCGAGCTGCAGATCCGCACCGACGAGATGCACCGCCGGGCCGAGTACGGCGTGGCTGCGCACTGGAAGTACAAGGAGGGCAAGGGCGCGCCGCCCACCGCCAACCCGGGTGACGCCGGCGAGCTGGTGTGGGTCCGCCAGCTGATGGACTGGCAGCGCGAGTCCGCCGACCCGGGGGAGTTCCTGGACGCGCTGCGCTTCGAGATCAGCTCCAGCGAGGTCTACGCCTTCACCCCCAAGGGTGACGTGATCGCCCTGCCGCAGGGGTCCACGCCCATCGACTTCGCGTACGCCATCCACTCCGAGGTCGGCAACCGGACCATCGGTGCCCGGGTGAACAACCGGCTGGTCCCGCTGGAGTCGGTGCTGGCCAACGGCGACGTGGTCGAGGTGTTCACCTCCAAGGCCGAGAACGCCGGCCCCAGCCGTGACTGGCTCGCCTTCGTGGCCAGCCCCCGTGCCCGCAACAAGATCCGGCACCACTTCACCCGCGAGCGCCGCGAGGAGTCCATCGAGTCGGGCAAGGAATCGTTGGCCCGGCAGATGCGCAAGGGCGGGCTGCCCATGCAGCGGCTGCTCACCCTCGAGCACCTGACCGCGGTGGCCGGGTTCTTCAAGCTGCCCGACGTGTCGGCCCTGTACGCAGCGGTGGGGGAGAACACCGTCGGCGCCCAGGCCGTGGTGAACCGGCTGATCAGCGTCGAGGGCGGTGAGGAGGCCGCCGCCGACGAGACCAACGAGGACCAGGTGGTCACCGGGCGCCGGCGTCGGACGGGCGGCCCCACCAGCGGCGAGAGCGGCATCCGGGTGGTCGGCGCGAGCGACCTGTGGGTGAAGCTGGCCAAATGCTGCACCCCCGTGCCCGGGGACACCATCATGGGCTTCGTCACCCGCGGGGCCGGGGTCTCGGTGCACCGGACGGACTGCGTCAACGCCGCCAGCCTGCGGGCCGAGCCCGAGCGGCTGATCGACGTCGAGTGGGCCCCGACGGCCAAGAGCTCGTTCCTGGTCGCCATCCAGGTCGAGGCGCTGGACCGCAACCGCCTGCTCTCCGACATCACCCGTTCGCTGTCGGACCAGCACGTCAACATCCTGTCCGCGGCGCTCAGCACCACCAAGGACCGGATCTGCAAGGCGAAGTTCACCTTCGAGACCGCCGACCCGACCCACCTGGACCACGTGCTGCGGGCCGTCCGGAACGTCCCGGCCGTCTTCGACGTCTACCGGATCTCGCAGTGACTTCAGGAGCTGCTTCGCGCACGCGGCGCTGATGCTCCCGTCTTCCTCCCTCGCTCGCGGACGAAGAGCGTGTCCGCTCCCTCGGTCGTCCAGACGGGAGCGCGCCGCTCCGACGCTCAGCAGCTGGCGGTGTGTCTGCCGCTGCTCGGACATGCGTCGCTCAGCAGCAGGCTGTCCGACCCTGGAACTGCTGCTCCTGGCACGCGGCCCCACGCTTCTCGGGGCGACCCGCCGCTGCTCAGCCGGAGTAGTCGGCGATGGCCTTCTGCGCCTGCTCCAGCCACTCGCGGTAGGTGGCTGCGGACGCGCGCGCGTCGGCGGCCTTGCGGACCTCACCGCGGGTCTCCGCGGCGGTCGCGCTGTCCTCGAGCTGGCTGATCTGGGCCTCGAGCTTGGCCGCGGTGGCCTCCGCCCGGGCGCGCGCCTCGGGGTTGGTCCGCCGCCAGCGGTCCTCCTCGGCCTGGTCGACGGCCTGCTCGATGGCCCGCAGCCGGTTCTCCAGCGGGCGGATCGAGTCGCGGGGCACCTTGCCCAGGGCCGACCAGCGCTCGAGCAGGTCGCGGTACATCGCGCGGCCGGCGGCGGGTTCGCGGACCGGCAGCGTCGCCTCGGCCTCGGCGAGCAGGGCCTCCTTGGCGTCCGCGTTCACCCGGAACTCGGCGTCCTGCTCCGACATGGCCGCGGTCTTGGCTGCGAAGAAGGTGTCCTGAGCGGCCCGGAAGCGGCGCCACAGCGTCTCGTCGGACCCGCGCGGGGCGGAGCCGGCAGCCTTCCAGCGGGTCATCAGCTCGCGGTACGCGCCGGTGGTGGAGCCCCACTCGGTGGAGCCGGCGAGGGCCTCGGCCTCGGCGACCAGCTCCTCCTTCACCGTCCGCGCGGAGTCGCGCTGCTCGTTCTGCTGGGCGAACTGGGCCTTGCGCCGCCGGGTGTAGGTGGTGCGGGCGCTGGAGAAGCGGTGCCACAGCTCGTCGTCGGTGGTCCGGTCCAGCCGGGGCAGGGTCTTCCACTGGTCGAGCAGAGCGCGGAACCGGTTGACCCCGCCGCGCCAGTCGTTGCCCACCGCGAGCTTCTCGGCCTCCTCGACGAAGGCCAGCTTGGCCGCCCGGGCCTCCTCGGTGGCCCTGGCCTTCTCGGCCCGCTTGGCCGCGCGCTGCTCGGCGAGCCGCGGCGCCAGGGCGTCCAGCCGGACCAGCAGGCCGTCCAGGTCACCGACGGCGTGCGCGCCGTCGACGGCCGTGCGGACGGTCTTGACCGAGGCGGCCGCGTCGTCGGCGGTGAGGGCCCCGGAGGCGATCCGGCGCTCGAGCAGCGACACCTCCAGCTCCAGGGCCTCGTAGCGGCGGGTGAAGAAGGCCATGGCCTCCTCGGCCGGCACGCCGGGCACCTGGCCGACGGCACGCTCGCCCGCGGCGGTGCGCACGTGCACCGTGCCGTCCGGGTCGACCCGCCCGTGGGACGCGGGGCCGGTGCCCGCGGTACCGGCGGTTGCCGTGTCTGCGCCCTCGGTCATGGCCCAATCCTGCCCGATAGTGTCGGAGAAGTGTTCATCGCATCGTTCCCTGCCGGAGTGTGGCAGACCAACTGCTACGTCGTCGCCACCGAGCCCGGCGCCGAGTGCGTGGTGGTCGATCCCGGCATGGACGCCCTCGAGGGGGTGTCCGCCCTGGTCGCGGAGCACCGGCTGAAGCCGGTCGCGGTCGTGCTGACCCACGGCCACCTGGACCACACGTTCTCGGTCACCCCGCTCTGCCGCAGCCACGCGGCGGCCTGCTGGGTGCACAGCGACGACCGCGCCCTGCTCGCCGACCCGTTCCGCGCCATGGGGCCGGAGGCACCGGCCCTGGTGCAGCGGCTGTCCGGGCAGACGCGCTTCGTCGAGCCCGAGGAGGTGCGCGAGCTCGGCGACGGCACCGAGCTCACCCTGGCCGGGATCACCTTCGGCGCCCTGCACGCCCCCGGCCACACGCCGGGCTCGACCATGTTCCGCACCGCGTACGCCGGCGAGGGCGTCGACTCGCTGGTGTTCTCCGGCGACGTGCTGTTCGCCGGCTCGATCGGCCGGACCGACTTGCCAGGCGGGGACCACGCGGACATGCTGGACAGCCTGCGCACCCGCGTGCTGCCGCTCCCCGACAGCACCGCGGTGCTGCCCGGGCACGGCCCGCAGACCACCATGGCCCGCGAGCGCGTCGCCAACCCGTACCTGCAGGAGGACGCCCTGCCCGCCGTCCCCCGTCCGTCCGCGCCCGAGGAGCAGTCGTGAGCCGCCCCAAGCCCCTGTCGGGCTTCCCCGAGCTCAGCCCCGAGGCCCGCATCGTCGAGCAGCACGTCCTCGACCTGCTGCGCGAGACCTTCGAGCTGCACGGCTTCGGCTCGGTGGAGACCCGGTCGGTGGAGCCGCTCGACCGGCTGGCCAAGCAGGGCGAGATCGACAAGGAGGTCTACGCGGTCCAGCGCCTGCACGCCGGCGAGGACACCCGGGCCGAGCTCGGCCTGCACTTCGACCTGACGGTGCCGTTCGCCCGCTACGTGCTGGAGAACGCCCACCAGCTCGCCTTCCCCTTCCGCCGCTACCAGATCCAGAAGGTGTGGCGCGGCGAGCGGCCGCAGGAGGGCCGCTACCGCGAGTTCACCCAGGCCGACGTGGACATCGTGGACGCCGGCACGCTCGCGCCGCACCACGACGTCGAGCTGCCCCTGGTCACCCTGGGCGCGCTGGAACGGCTGCACGTCGACCTCGGGCTGCCGCCGGTGCTGATGCGGGTGAACAACCGCCGGCTCTCCCAGGGCTTCTACCTCGGCCTCGACATCGAGGACCCGCCCGCGGTGCTCCGGCAGGTCGACAAGCTGGACAAGATCGGTCCGCAGCGGGTGCGCGACCTGCTGGTGGACGAGGTGGGCGTGTCGAGCGCCCAGGCCGCCTCGGTGGTGGAGCTGGCCCAGATCAGCACCGCCGACGAGTCCTTCGTCGACCGGGTGCGGGCGCTCGGGGTGCGCCACGACGAGCTGGACGCCGGCCTGGAGCTGCTGGCCGACGTCGTCCGGGTCGCCGGCAGGCACGTGCCTGGTCGGCTCGTCGCCGACCTCAAGATCGCCCGCGGGCTGGACTACTACACCGGCACCGTCTACGAGACCGAGCTGGTGGGCTTCGAGTCCTGGGGCTCGATCTCCTCGGGCGGGCGCTACGAGTCCCTGGCCACCGACGGGCGCACCACCTACCCCGGTGTCGGCCTGTCCATCGGGGTCACCCGGCTGCTCGCCCCGCTGCTGGGCCGCGGGCTGCTGCAGGCGTCGCGCCCGGTGCCCACCGCGGTCCTGGTGGCCCTGGAGTCCGAGGAGACCCGCGAGGAGGCGGTCGGGGTCGCCGAGCGGCTGCGCCGCCGGGGGGTCGCCTGCGAGGTGGCCCCCAAGGCGGACCGCTTCGGCAAGCAGATCCGCTACGCCGACCGCCGCGGCATCCCGTTCGTCTGGTTCGGCGGCATCCGCGGCGAGGTCAAGGACATCCGCTCGGGGGAGCAGCTGCCCGCCGACGCCGGCCGGTGGCTGCCACCCGAGGAGGACCTCCGTCCCCGGGTCACCGCGGGCGGCTGACGCCCGGCGTCGCCACGTCGCCACGTCGGCCCGGGACCGTCGCGTCGGGACCGTCGGCCCGGAAGTGTCAGTGGCCGCTCCTAGCGTGGGGCCATGGCTGAGAGCACGTTCGTCCTCGTCCCCGGGTACTGGCTGGGCGGGTGGGCCTGGGACGCGGTGGCGGCGCCGCTGCGCGCAGCCGGGCACGCCGTCACCGCGCTGACCCTCCCCGGGCTGGAGCGAACCGACGCGGACCGCTCCCGCGTCGGGCTCGCCGACCACGTCGCGGCGGTCGCGCGCGCCGTCGCCGCGGCCGAGGGCGAGGTCGTGCTGGTCGGGCACAGCGGGGCCGGCAAGGTCGTCACCGCGGTGCTGGACGCCGACCCGGCTGCCGTCCGCCGGGTCGTGCACGTGGACAGCGGCCCGGCCGCCGACGGGCTGGCCGAGCCGCTGCCGCCCGACGTCGTCGAGCTGCCCCTGCCGCCCTGGGACGAGCTGGCCGGCAGCGTCGAGGGGCTGACCCCGGAGCAGCTGGACACCTTCCGCCGGCGGGCCGTCCCGCACCCGGCGGCCGTGGCCCGGGAGCCGGTCCGGCTGCGCGACCCGGCGCGGCACGCGGTGCCGACCACACTGGTCGCCTGCTCCTTCCCACCCGCCACGGTGGCCGCGCTCGCGGCCGCCGGCCACCCGGTGTTCGCGCCCGTGGCCGAGCTGGCCGACCTCACCTACGTCAGGCTGCCGACCGGGCACTGGCCGATGTGGAGCCGCCCGGACGACCTCGCCACGCTGCTGCTCGCCGCGGCCGCACAGCCGGCGGCCGGCTGAGGCGACGGCGGGCCGCAGGTGGCTAGGGTGAGCGCTGACCACGTCCGATGTCGCGGAGGAGGAGCGGTGCCCGTCCCGCCCCAGGGCTACACCGTGCTGTCCTCCGCCGACAGCGAGGTCTTCGCGTCGCTGCGCAAGCGCCCGTCCTCGCGCTCGGAGCGCTACGCCGTCGGCAAGGAGCTCCGCCACACGGTGCCGCGGAGCTCCCTGGCCGACTGGCGGCCCGCCGACGACCGGGCCGACCCGGTCGAGCTGGTCGTGGCCTCCCACCAGGGCCGCCTGGACTGGCTGATCCCGGTGCGGGTGGCCCGGATGGTCAGCTCGCCGTACGGCTTCCTGCGCGGCACCGCGGTGGTGATGGCCGCCGACGTGGCCGGGCTGCCCGCCACCGGCATCACCCCGGTGATCTGCGGCGACGCGCACCTGGGCAACTTCGGCTTCTACGCCTCGCCGGAGGGCGAGCTGGTGATCGACCTCAACGACTTCGACGAGGCCCACCCCGGCGCCTGGGAGTGGGACCTGCGACGGCTGGCCGCCAGCGTGTGGGTGGCGGGCCGGGAGAACGGCTCGAGCGAGGAGCAGTGCGAGACCGCGGTCACCGCCTGCGTGGCCGCCTACCGCGACGAGGTCCGCTTCCTGGCCGAGCAGCCCCTGCTGATGCGCAGCTACAACCGGCTCGACGTCGACCGGCTGCACGAGACGGTCACCGAGGAGTCCCTGCGCGACGAGATCCAGCGCTCGGTGAAGCGGGCCCGGTCGCGGACGAGCGACCGTGCGCTGCCGCGCTTCACCGCCGAGCACGAGGGCCGGCGCCAGATCGTCGAGGAGCCGCCGTTGATCACCCGGCTGCAGCCCGCCGAGGCCGAGGAGGTCGGCCGGTCGCTGGACGCCTACCTCGCCACGCTGGCTCCGCACTGGCGGCGGGCGTTGGGCGGCTACACCCTCGTCGACCTCGCCCACAAGGTGGTCGGGGTGGGCAGCGTCGGGCTCCGGGCCTACGTGGCCCTGCTGGAGGGCAGCAGCCCCGACGACGTGGTCTTCCTGCAGCTCAAGCAGGCGCGTCGCTCGGTGCTGGCGCCCTACGTCCACGGCGACTCGGCCTGGCACGCGCACCAGGGCCAGCGGGTCGTGGAGTACCAGCAGGCCCTGCAGACGGTCAGCGACCCGCTGCTGGGCTGGACCACGGTGGGCCAGGAGCAGTACTACGTCCGCCAGTTCCGCAACATGAAGGGCACCGTCTCGCTGGACCACGTCGACGCCGCCGCCCTCAGCGACTACGCGGGGATCGTCGGCCACCTGCTGGCCAAGGGTCACGCCCGGACCAGCGGGGCCTCGATGATCGCGGGCTACGCCGGCCGCTCCGACAAGCTCGACCTCGCCCTCGCCGCCTTCGCCCGGGCCTATGCCGACCAGACCGAGGCCGACCACGCCCGGCTGGTGCGGGCCGTCCGGGACGGTCGACTGCCGGTCACCGAGGGCGCCCTCGACCACGGCGGCTCGGCCTTCCGCCCCGGCTGACCCGGTGCGGCGGGTCCGCTGCGGCGGGTCGGGGCACCCGGGGCCAGCTCAGCGCGGGGCGCCCGAGGGTCCTCGTCGCCACACCAGCGCCAGCCCGACCCCGCCGAGCACCACCACCGCGAGGGCACCCACCCCGACCCGGCCCAGCCAGCGGGTCAGCATCCGGTCGGCGTCGACGGCGTCCTCCTCGCGGTCGGACCGCCCGGCCAGCGGCGGCCCGGCCCGGTCCGAGGAGCACCGGCGTGCTGTCCCCGGGCAGGTTGCCGCTGCACAGGCTGGTGACCAGCCGCTCGACCGCCTCGTCGCCCTCGCCGGCCACGCCCTCGACGGCGAGGACGACCCAGCTGGCCCCGACCTCGGGGCGGAGCCCGCAGCGGGCCTGGTCCCCGCGCACGGTCGCCACCACCTGCTCGGCGTGGACGGTGCCCTTGAACACCACCGCCACCGAGAACCGGAGGTCGGTGCGGGCGTCGGCGCCGCGGCCGACGTCGTCGCGCTCCAGCAGGGTGCCGCGGAACACCGCGTCGGCGGCCCGCAGGGCGCGGGAGGTGGACAGGCCGGCGCAGTCGCAGGCGAAGGCCCGCGCCGGGCTGACCCAGGAGCCCAGCGTCAGCAGCAGCAGGGCGGCCAGCAGCGCGGCGACGCGGCGACCGGTCAGGCCAAGCTGGCGGGTACCGACCGGGGCACCCAAGGGCTGCGGACCCGCTCCGCCGCTGCTGCCCCGCGCCCGACCGGTCACGCCGTCCCCCTACCCGCTGGGCACCCACCGTCCCACGGTGCCCCCCGTCCCACGCTCGGCCCGGGAATCCGGTCGGCCGGGCCGGTGGCGCCACCGTAGGATCGGGAGTCGTCCTCGACCCGTCCGTCGTGGACCCCATCCGAGAGGAAGCAGTTCTGTGATCCGCACCCACGGTGCCGGCTCCCTGAGAGCCGAGCACGCCGGAACCACCGTCACCCTGGCCGGCTGGGTCGCCCGCCGCCGGGACCACGGCGGGGTCGCCTTCGTGGATCTCCGCGACTCCTCGGGGGTGGTGCAGGTGGTGGTGCGCGACGAGATGCTGGCCGCCTCGGGCGCCCACGACCTCCGCAACGAGTACTGCCTGCGGGTGGTCGGTGCGGTCGCGCGCCGGCCCGAGGGCAACGCGAACCCCGACCTGCCCACCGGTGAGGTCGAGGTGGTGACCAGCGAGCTCGAGGTGCTGAGCACCGCCGACCCGCTGCCCTTCCAGATCGACGAGCGGGTCACCGTCGGGGAGGAGGCGCGGCTGAAGTACCGCTACCTCGACCTGCGCCGGCCCGCCCAGGGCGCGGCGCTGCGGCTGCGGAGCGAGGTCAACCGGGCCGCCCGCGGCGTGCTCGCCGAGCACGAGTTCGTCGAGATCGAGACCCCGACGCTCACCCGCTCGACCCCCGAGGGCGCCCGCGACTTCCTGGTCCCGGCCCGGCTGCGCCCGGGCTCCTGGTACGCCCTGCCGCAGAGCCCGCAGCTGTTCAAGCAGCTGCTGATGGTGGCGGGCATGGAGCGCTACTACCAGATCGCCCGCTGCTACCGCGACGAGGACTTCCGCGCCGACCGGCAGCCCGAGTTCACCCAGCTCGACGTGGAGATGAGCTTCGTCGACCAGGACGACGTGATCGCCCTCAGCGAGGAGATCCTCACCCGGCTCTGGGCCCTGATCGGGGTGGAGCTGAGCACCCCGTTCCCGCGGATCACCTACGCCGAGGCGATGGACCGCTACGGCAGCGACAAGCCCGACCTGCGCTTCGGCACCGAGATCACCGAGGTGACCGGCTACTTCGCCCAGACGCCCTTCCGGGTCTTCCAGGCCGAGTACGTGGGCGCGGTGGTGATGCCGGGTGGCGCGAGCCAGCCGCGCAAGCAGCTGGACGCCTGGCAGGAGTTCGCCAAGCAGCGCGGCCACCGCGGGCTGGCCTACGTCCTGGTCGGCGAGGACGGCGAGCTGGGTGGCCCGGTGGCCAAGAACCTGTCCGAGCCCGAGCGGGCCGGCCTGGCCGCCGAGGTCGGCGCGGCACCCGGGGACTGCGTCTTCTTCGCCGCCGGGGCACGGGCCTCGGCCCAGTCCCTGCTCGGCGCCACCCGCCTGGAGATCGGCCGCCGCGGCGGCCTCGTGGACGAGTCGGCCTGGGCCTTCACCTGGGTGGTGGACGCGCCGCTGTTCGAGCCGGCCAGCCAGGCCGTGGCCGCCGGTGACGTGGCCGTGGGAGCCGGGGCCTGGACGGCCGTGCACCACGCCTTCACCTCACCCAAGCCGGAGTCGCTGGACACCTTCGACACCGACCCGGGCAGCGCGCTGGCCTACGCCTACGACGTGGTCTGCAACGGCAACGAGATCGGCGGCGGCTCCATCCGCATCCACTCCCGCGCCGTGCAGGAGCGGGTCTTCGCGGTGATGGGGCTCTCGGCCCAGGAGGCCCAGGAGAAGTTCGGCTTCCTGCTCGACGCCTTCGGCTACGGGCCGCCGCCGCACGGCGGCATCGCCTTCGGCTGGGACCGGATCTGCGCCCTGCTCTCGGGCATGGACTCGATCCGCGAGGTCATCGCCTTCCCCAAGTCCGGCGGCGGCGTCGACCCGCTGACCGACGCCCCGGCACCGATCACCGCCCTGCAGCGCAAGGAGGCCGGGGTGGACGGGGCCGCCAAGCCCGCGGCCGCGGTCGCCCCGGCCGGCTGAGCACGACCGGCGCCCGGCGCAGCACCCAGAAGACGATTCACGTCGGGGTCTTGCGCCGGGACGGCCGGGCTGGTTGTCTGCGGGGAGTGGTCGAGCAAACTGCCGCAACTTCCTCCTCCTAGATCGGCAGCGCATGCCCACCACCGACTTCGTCGCCCCCGACTCGACCACTCCCTCCCGCCGGGTCCTCACCGGCAGCACCCCGCTGGCCCGCACCGCCGGCCGTGGGCGCACCAGCGCCGAGCCCGCACCCGACTGGCGCCTCGCCGCCGCCTGCGCCGAGCGGGATCTCAACATCTTCTTCCCGATCAGCAGCGTCGGCGCCACGGCCCGGCTGCAGATCGAGGAGGCCAAGCGGATCTGCGGCCACTGCCCGGTGCAGACCGACTGCCTGGCGTGGGCGCTCGAGGTGGGTCCTGAGTTCGGCATCTTCGGCGGCTGCACCGAGGACGAGCGCCGTGCGCTGCGCCTGCAGCAGCGCTCGTCCAGCCGGTGGCCCTCCCGCCCGGTCGCGCGTCCCCACCGCAGCGAGGCGGCGGTCACCGAGGCCCTCGAGCCGCGCTGACGCGGTGGCCTCGGGGCCCCTGGCGCGGTCGGCCGCCCGGCCGGCGCCGACTAGGGTCGAGCGGGTGAGCAGGACGCAGCGGTGACCGAGGACCTGTTCGGCGGCGCGGGGCCCGCGCCGGCCGGACCCGGCGGCAGCCTCGGGGACGCCGACGGCGCCCACCTCCCGCTGGCTGTGCGGATGCGTCCCCGGACGGTGGAGGAGATCGTCGGGCAGCAGCACCTGCTCGCGCCCGGGTCCCCGCTGCGCCGGCTGGCCGCCGGCGAGGCGATGTCGGTGTTCCTCTGGGGTCCACCGGGGGTCGGCAAGACGACCATCGCCGCCGTGGTGTCGCGCAGCACCGCCCGCCGGTTCGTGGAGGTCAGCGCCGTCACCGCCGGGGTCAAGGACGTGCGGGCCGTGCTCGACCAGGCGCGCCGCGACCTCCGCCACGGCCAGGAGACCGTCCTCTTCGTCGACGAGGTGCACCGGTTCTCCAAGACCCAGCAGGACGTGCTGCTGCCGGCGGTGGAGAACCGCCTGGTCACCCTGGTCGCCGCGACCACCGAGAACCCGAGCTTCTCGGTGATCTCCCCGCTGCTCTCCCGCTCGCTGCTGCTCACCCTGCGTCCGCTCACCGACGACGACGTGGGCGCGCTCCTGGACCGCGCGCTCACCGAGGGGCGCGGGCTGCGGACCGGGGCGGGCGGCAGTTACGCGCTGACCGCCGGCGCCCGGTCGACGCTGCTGCGGCTGGCGGGCGGGGACGCGCGCCGGGCGCTGACCTACCTCGAGGAGGCGGCGGCCGGGGCGGAGGCGGTCGGTGCCGCCACCATCGACGACGACACGGTGGCCCGGGCCGTGGACGAGGCGACCATCCGCTACGACCGCGACGGCGACCAGCACTACGACGTGATCAGCGCCTTCATCAAGTCGGTCCGCGGCTCCGACGTGCACGCGGCCCTGCACTACCTGGCCCGGATGGTCGCCGCGGGGGAGGACCCGCGCTTCATCGCCCGTCGCCTGGTCGTGCTCGCCTCGGAGGACATCGGGCTGGCCGACCCGGGCGCCCTGGCCACCGCGGTGGCCGCCGCCGACGCGGTCGCCTTCATCGGCATGCCGGAGGGCCGGATCAACCTGGCCCAGGCGGTGATCGCGCTCGCCCTGGCGCCGAAGTCCAACGCCGTCATCACCGCCATCGACGCGGCCCTGGCCGACGTGCACGCCGGCCGGGTGGGCACGGTCCCACCGCACCTGCGCGACGCCCACTACGCCGGCGCCCGGCAGCTCGGCCACGGCCGGGGGTACCGCTACGCGCACGACGAGCCCCGCGGCATCGCCGCCCAGACCTACCTGCCCGAGGAGCTGGTCGGCTCGCGCTACTACCAGCCGACCGACCACGGCGCCGAGGCGGCGCTGTCCGCCCGGCTGACCCGGATCGAGCAGCTGCTGGGCCGCGACCCGGCCGGGCCGGACCGCTAGCCGTCGCCCGGTCCGGGCGCCTCCTCAGGCCAGCCCGGTCCGGGCGCCTCCTCAGGCCAGCCCGGTCCGGGCGCCTCGTCGAGCCGGCCGGGTCCGGGCGCCTCCTCGGGCCAGGCCGGCCCGCGCGCCAGCCGCAGGGCCCCGGTCGCGGTGGCGGGGTCGACCCGGACGCCCCGCTGGCGGACCTCGATGAGCCCGTCCGCGGCCAGCCGGGCCGCGACGGCGCGCGCCGCGTCCATGGCGTCGCGCCACCCCTCGCCGCCCGCCACCCGGGCCGCGTCGCTGGGGCAGATCGTCGACTCGGGCTTCCGCCGGCGGAGCAGGGTGCGGACGGCGGCGCCGAGGCGCTCGGCCAGGCCCTCCTCGCTGGGCGGCTCCCACCACGGCTCGCCGCGCTCGCCGAGGGCGACCTTGGCGTCCTGCACCCGGTCCCGGGCGCGCCGGACCGCCGCCTCGTCCCCCCGCGCGGTGTGCACGGCCCGACGCGCGGCCATCAGCTCCCCGACGAGCTCGGCCCGCAGCTTCTCGGGGATCCGCGGGTCGCTGGCCCGCCAGCGCCGCCCGTCCACCACCAGGTAGCGGCCGTCCTCGGTGCGCTCCGGCCCACCCTGGCCGACCGGCTGCGGCACCGGCTCCCCGGTGGGGGCCGGACTCGGTCCGGAGGTCGGTGGGGTCGACTCGTCTGCCACCCCACCAGCCTCGCAGAGGCCCCCCGGGGCCGGAAACGTACGCGGGCCGGCCCGGGCCGGCGCGATAGGGTGCCGTGCGGGCTCCGGGTCCGGATCGCCGCCCGGCCACCCGTCCCGGACCCGCCCGGCGGGCCGGCTCGACCCGCCCCGCACCACCTTCAAGACGGCTCCGGGCCGTCACGCACGTGAGGAAGACCATGACCGTAGGAGCCGTCGCCGGCCTCGTCGCCGCGATCGCCTTCGTCGCCCTGGTGGCGCTGGCGGCCGTGCCGCTGCTCAAGCTGGGCCGGGTGCTCGAGGAGGTCCGGCTCGCGGTCCGCGACCTCGGGCACGAGTCGGTGCCGATCCTGACCGAGCTGCGCGGCACCGTCCAGGCGACCAACACCGAGCTGGAGAAGCTCGGCACGGTCACCGAGGACGTCGCCAAGGTCAGCCGCCACGCCACGCAGGTCAGCGAGAACGCCGCCAACCTCAGCTCGGTCGTCGCCGCCACGCTCGGCGGCCCGCTGGTCAAGACCGCCGCCCTCGGCTACGGGATCCGCAAGGCCCTGCGCGGGGACGGCTCCCGCCGGGCCAAGCGGAGCCGGTCGTGATCGGGCGGCTGGTCTGGTTCGGGATCGGGGCCGGGGTCGCGGTCTGGGCCAGCGGGAAGGTCAAGGGCTACCTGCGCCGGGCGTCGCCGGAGGCGATCAGCCAGCGGGTCACGGCCTCGGTCGGCGGCGCCGGCAAGTCCGCCCGCGACTTCTGGGACCGGGTCCGGGTCGCCTCGGCCGAGCGGGAGGCCGAGCTGCGCTCGATGCTCGGCCAGCCCTCCGCCGGTCCCGAGCTGCCCGCTCCCACGCCCCAGCTGGAGCAGCGGGCCGGCACCGCCCGGTCCCGCCTGACCCGCTAGCCCCCCGACCCTGCCCCGCCGGCCGCCTCGTCTGCTGGCCACCCGCTCCGCTCGACCCCTGCTGGAGGACACCCCATGCTCACCGCCGAGATCCGGCGCCGTTTCCTCGACTACTTCGCGGCCCGCGGCCACGAGGTGGTGCCGTCGGCGCCCCTGCTCTACAACGACCCCACGCTGCTGTTCGTCAACGCCGGCATGGTGCCGTTCAAGCCCTACTTCACCGGCGCCGAGACCGCGCCGTTCGACCGGGCCACCAGCGTGCAGAAGTGCGTGCGCACCCTCGACATCGAGGAGGTGGGCAAGACCACCCGGCACGGCACCTTCTTCCAGATGATGGGGAACTTCTCCTTCGGCGACTACTTCAAGGCCGAGGCCATCCGCTACGCGTGGGAGCTGGTCACGAGCAGCCAGGACGCGGGCGGGCTCGGGTTCGACCCGGAGACGGTCTGGGTCACCGTGCTGCACTCCGACGACGAGGCGGCCGCCCTCTGGGCCAGCATCGCCGGGCTGCCCGCGGAGCGGATCCAGCGCCGCGGCCTGCTCGACAACTACTGGCACATGGGCATCCCCGGCCCGGGCGGCCCGTGCAGCGAGATCTACATCGACCGCGGCCCGGCCTACGGGCGCGACGGCGGCCCGGTGGTCGACGAGGACCGGTTCCTGGAGATCTGGAACCTCGTCTTCATGCAGGAGGAGCTCTCGAGCGTCCGGGCCAAGGACGACTTCGACACCGCCGGCGACCTGCCCCGCAAGAACATCGACACCGGCATGGGGCTGGAGCGGGTCGCCTACCTGCTGCAGGGCGTGGACAACCTCTACGAGATCGACCAGGTGTTCCCGGTCATCCAGCGCGCGGTCGAGCTGTCCGGGCGCGGCTACGGCCGCGGCGGGGCGGACGGGCACGCCGACGACGTGCGGATGCGGGTGGTGGCCGACCACGTCCGCTCCAGCCTGATGCTGATCGCGGACGGGGTGACGCCGGGCAACGAGGCGCGCGGCTACGTGCTGCGCCGGCTGCTGCGCCGCTCGGTCCGCTCGATGCGGCTGCTCGGCGTCCACGAGCCGGTGCTGCCCGAGCTGCTGCCCGTCGGCCGGGACGCGATGGGCGGGTCCTACCCGGAGGTCCTGGACAACTTCGACCGGATCGCCGGGATCGCCTACGGCGAGGAGGACGCCTTCCGGCGCACCCTGACCACCGGGACGCAGATCTTCGACCTGGCCGTCACCGACGCCAAGCAGGCCTCCCAGCCGGCGCTGTCGGGCGAGCGCGCCTTCCAGCTGCACGACACCTACGGCTTCCCGATCGACCTGACCCTGGAGATGGCGGGGGAGCAGGGCCTCAGCGTGGACGAGGCGGGCTTCCGCCGGCTGATGCAGGAGCAGCGCGAGCGGGCCAAGGCCGACGCGAAGTCGAAGAAGGCCGGCGCCGCGGGCAGCGACGTCTACCGCGAGCTGCGGGCGCTCGGGGCGACCCCGTTCACCGGCTACGAGGAGCTGGTCACCGAGGCCGGGGTCCGCGGCATCGTCCGCGACGGCGAGCTGACCCCGAGCGCGGCCGAGGGCGAGGTGGTCGAGGTGGTGCTCGACCGGACCCCGTTCTACGCCGAGTCCGGCGGCCAGGACTCCGACGCCGGCGTGATCACCGCCGACGGCGTGCGGCTGGAGGTCGTCGACGTGCAGCGCCCGGTCAAGGGCCTGGTCGTGCACCGCGTCCGGGTCGCCGAGGGCGAGCTCCGCACGGGTGCGGACGTGCTGGCCCAGGTCGACGGCGACTGGCGGATCGGCGCCTGCCAGGCGCACTCGGGCACCCACGTGGTGCACGCGGCGCTGCGCCAGGTGCTCGGCCCGACCGCTCTGCAGAGCGGCTCCTACAACAAGCCCGGCTACCTGCGCCTGGACTTCGCGTGGCCCTCCGGCCTCAGCCAGGCGCTGCGCTCCGACGTGGAGGAGGCGGCCAACCAGGCGCTGCGGCTCGACCTCGACGTGAGCGCCCGCTCCATGACGCTGGCCCGGGCCCGCGAGCTCGGTGCGCTGGCCCTGTTCGGCGAGACCTACGGCGAGGAGGTGCGCGTCGTGGAGATGGGCGGCTCGTGGTCGCGGGAGCTGTGCGGTGGCACCCACGTGCAGCACGCCGCGCAGATCGGCCTGGTCAGCCTGACCGGCGAGTCCTCCGTCGGCTCCGGCGTCCGCCGGGTCGAGGCCTTCGTGGGCATCGAGGCCTTCCGCTACCTGGCGCGCGAGCGCGCCCTGGTGCTCGGCCTGACCGAGGCGCTCAAGGTGCAGCCCGACCAGCTGGGCGACCGCGTCCACCGCCTCGTCGAGCAGCTCCGCGCGGCGGAGAAGCAGATCGCCGAGCTCAAGAGCCGCAACGTGCTGGCCGAGGTGGGCAGCATCGCCGACCGCGCGCACGACATGTGGGGCGTCTCCTACGTCGGCCACCACGCGGAGGGCGTCGCCGGGGGCGACCTGCGCACCCTCGCGCTGGAGGTGCGCAACCGGGTGCAGGACCGGCCGGCCGTGGTCGCGGTCGTCGGCGGCACGGCCGAGAAGCCGGCCGTCGTGGTCGTCACCACCCAGGGCGCCCGGGACCGCGGGCTGCGGGCCGGGGACCTCGTCCGCACCGCGAGCGAGACCCTCGGCGGGCGCGGCGGCGGCAAGGACGACATCGCCCAGGGCGGCGGCACCGACGGCACCCAGGTCGGCGCGGCGCTGACCGCCGTCGAGCACGCCGTCGGGCACGTGGTGCAGTCCTCCTGAGCGAGCAGCAGAGCCGGGCCGGGGGAGGCGAACCGGACGCGCCGGCCTTCCGGCGGGGCGTGCGGCTCGGCCTGGACTGGGGCGACGCGCGGATCGGCGTGGCGGCCTGCGACCGGGACGGGCTGCTGGCGTACCCGCTGGACACCGTGGCGGCCGGCCCGGCCGAGCTGGACCGGCTGGTCGCGATCGTCGCCGAGCAGGAGCCGCTGGAGGTCGTGGTCGGGCTGCCGCGCTCGATGAGCGGCGCCGACGGTCCGGCCGCGGTGAAGGTGCGGGCCCGGGCGCTCGCCCTGGCCGGCCGGCTCGAGGTCCCCGTCCGGCTGGTCGACGAGCGGCTGACCACGGTGACCGCCTCCCGGCGGCTCCGGGCGAGCGGGCGCACGGCGAAGCAGCAGCGGTCGGTGATCGACGCGGCGGCGGCGGCGGCCATCCTCGAGCAGGCCGTGGCGCTCGAGCGTTCCCGGGGAGCGCCGCCCGGGGAGCTAGTATCGGCACCCGGTCGCTCTGACTAGGGCGCCTGCCCGCCACCGGAGCCGCAGCGCCCGGTCCCAGGACGACTCGAGGGAGACCCAGCGCGTGACATCCATGCTCGACCCGGAGGTCAAGCCGAGTCCCGGCCGGGAGATCGCCCACAAGAGCAAGGGCTGCCTCGCCGTCCTGGTGGCCGCCGCCGTGCTGGTCTTCGGGGGCTACTTCCTCTGGGACAAGACCAGCGGGCTGCTCGAGAGCTTCGGCGAGGTGCAGGACTACCCCGGCCCGGGGGCGGCGCAGGTCACCGTGACCATCCCGAAGGGCGCCACCCTCGACGACATCGGGGAGGTGCTGGTCAAGGAGGACGTGGTCAAGTCCACCAAGGCCTGGGACACCGCGGTCCGGTCCGAGAGCCAGGCGACCAGCATCCAGTCCGGCCGCTACCTGATGCGGCACCAGATGCAGGCCGTGGACGCCCTCGGGCTGCTGATCAACCCCGGCGAGTCCCGGGTGCGGTCGGAGTTCACGATCCCCGAGGGGCTCCGGCTGAGCGCCCAGGTCGACATGCTGGTCAAGCAGACCAAGATCAGCAAGGCGGCCTACCGCAAGGCGCTGGCCGACCCGACGAGCATCGGGCTGCCCTCCTACGCACACGGCGACGCCGAGGGCTTCCTGTTCCCCGACACCTACGAGCTGACCGAGAACGCGACCGCGACCACGGTGCTGAAGCAGATGGTGAGCCAGTACAAGGCGGTGGCCCGCGACCTCGGCCTGGACGCCGCGGCGGAGAAGATCGGCCGGAAGCCGTACGACGTGCTGATCGTGGCCAGCATCATCGAGCGCGAGGTGAACCAGCCGAAGTACCGGGCCAAGGTCGCCCAGGTGCTCTACAACCGGCTGGACGACGGCATGCAGCTCGGGCTGGACTCGACGGTGGTCTACGCCGAGAAGCTCAAGACCAACACCACGACCGAGGAGGACCAGCGCAGCGACTCCCCGTACAACACCTACCGGCGCAAGGGCCTGCCCCCCGGGCCGATCTCGGCGCCCGGCAAGGCGGCGCTGCAGGCGGCGGCCGAGCCGGAGAAGGGCGACTGGCTCTACTTCGTGACCGTCAACTTCGACACCGGTGAGACCAAGTTCGCCGACGACGAGGCCGGCTTCACCAAGATCCGCCAGGAGTTCCAGACCTACTGCCAGACCAACCCCGGCCGCTGTGACAGCTGACCGCGACCCGGGGAGCGCCCGCCGCTGCGCGGTGCTGGGCTCCCCGGTCGCGCACTCGCTCTCACCCGCCCTGCACCGGGCGGCCTACGCGGCCCTGGGGCTGGACTGGACCTACGACCGGTTCGAGGTCGACGAGGACGGCCTCTCCGGCTTCGTCGCCGACCTGGACGACCGCTGGCGGGGCCTGAGCCTGACCATGCCGCTCAAGGTCGCTGCGCTCGCGCTCGGTGAGGTGGACCCGCTGGCCGCGCTGGTCGGGGCGGCGAACACCCTGGTGCTGACCGAGGGCCGGGCCCGGCTGCACAACACCGACGTGGGCGGGCTGGTCTGGGCCCTGCAGCGGGCCGGGGTGCAGACGGTGCCGCGGGTCACCGTCCTGGCCGCCGGCGCCACCGCCCGGTCGTCGCTGGTCTCGGTCGCGCGGCTCGGGGCGCGGACGGTCACCGTGGTGGCCCGCGACCCGGCCAAGGTGGCCCCCCTGGTGACCCTCGGCGCCGAGCTGGGCGTCACCGTCTCGGCCCTCCCGTGGTCGGAGCCGCTGCCCCCGGCGGATGCGGTGATCTCCACGGCGGTCGCCGGTGCCGCCGACGGCCTGGCCCGGGCCGCGGCCGCCAGCGCGCCGGTGGTCTTCGACGTGGTCTACGACCCCTGGCCGACCCGGCTGGCCGAGGCCGCGACCGCCGCCGGCTGCACCGTGGTCAACGGGCTGGACCTGCTGGTCGGGCAGGCCCTGCTGCAGGTCGAGCTGATGACGGGCCGCCCGGTCGAGGCCGAGGTGCTGTACGCGGCGGGGCGAGCGGCTCTGGGCGCAGGCTGACCCGGCGGCGACGTCGGCACCCCCTGGACGGTCGGGGGTCGGGCCGGCCCTGCGTGGGAGACTCGACCCCATGCTCAGATGGCTGACGGCAGGGGAGTCGCACGGTCCCGCCCTGGTGGCGGTGCTCGAGGGGCTGCCCGCCCACGTGCAGGTGACCAGCGACGACATCGCCGAGGCCCTCGCCCGCCGCCGGCTCGGGTTCGGCCGCGGCGCGCGGATGAAGTTCGAGGCCGACCAGGTGACCATCCTCGGCGGCGTCCGGCACGGCGAGAGCCAGGGCGGCCCGGTGGCCATCCAGGTCGGCAACACCGAGTGGCCCAAGTGGGAGACGGTCATGTCGCCGGACCCGGTCGACGCCGAGGTGCTGGCCGGGCAGGCCCGCAACGCGGCGCTGACCCGTCCCCGTCCCGGCCACGCCGACCTGGCCGGCATGCAGAAGTACGACTTCGACGAGGCCCGGCCCGTGCTGGAACGGGCCAGTGCCCGCGAGACGGCCGCCCGGGTCGCGCTCGGCCGGGTGGCCACCGCCTTCCTGCAGCAGGCGCTCGGGGTCACCGTGCTCAGCCACGTCGTCGAGCTGGGCACGGTCGCCGCGCCGGCCGGCGTGGTGCCCACCCTCGAGGACCTGCCCGCGGTCGACGCCGACCCGGTCCGCTGCTTCGACCGCGACACCTCGGCCGCGATGGTCGCGGAGGTCGAGTCGGCCCAGAAGGACGGCGACACCCTGGGCGGCGTGGTCGAGGTCGTGGTGTGGGGGCTGCCGCCCGGGCTCGGCTCGCACGTGCACTGGGACCGCCGCCTGGACTCCCGGCTGGCCGGCGCCCTGATGGGCATCCAGGCCATCAAGGGCGTCGAGGTCGGCGACGGCTTCACCCTGGCCCGGACCCGCGGCAGCGCGGCCCACGACGAGATCGTCACCGGCGAGGGCGGCATCGCCCGGGCCACGCACCGCTCGGGTGGCACCGAGGGCGGGATGAGCACCGGGGAGGTGCTGCGCGTCCGGGCCGCGATGAAGCCGATCGCCACCGTGCCGCGGGCGCTGCGCACCGTCGACACCAGCACCGGCGAGAACGCCGTCGCCCACCACCAGCGCTCCGACGTCTGCGCCGTCCCGGCGGCCGGGGTCGTGGCCGAGGCGATGGTGGCGCTGGTGGTCGCCGACGCCGTGCTGGAGAAGTTCGGCGGCGACTCGGTCGGGGAGACCCGGCGCAACCACCAGAGCTACCTCGAGCAGGTCACCGCCCGCGGGCTGGGCGTGGCGGCCGGCACCGGGCGCCCGTGACCCAGTCACCCACCACCCAGCAGCCCGTGACCCAGGCGCCGGGCGGCCCCACCGTCGTGCTGGTCGGCGCACCCGGGTCGGGCAAGTCGACCGTGGGGGCGCTGCTGGCGGAGCGCCTCGGCCTGCCGTTCACCGACGTCGACGCCGTCATCGAGCAGCGCAGCGGCCGCAGCATCGCCGAGATCTTCGCCGACGACGGCGAGCCCGCCTTCCGGGCGCTGGAGGAGAGCACCACCGCCGAGCTGCTCGGCGACGCCGGTGTGGTGTCCCTCGGCGGGGGAGCGGTGCTCTCCGACGCCACCCGTGCCGCGCTGCAGGGTCACCGGGTGGTCTGGCTGCAGGTCAGCGCCGCGCGCGCGGTGTCCCGGGTCGGGCTCAACGAGGCGCGCCCGCTGCTGCTGGGCAACGTCCGGGGACGGCTGATCCGGCTGCTGGCCGAGCGCACCCCGCTGTACGCGGCGGTGGCCACCGAGCAGGTCGACACCGACGAGCTGGACGCCGGGGCCGTGGTGGACCGGCTGGCCGGAGGGCCGCCCGGTGCCTGAGGTGACGCGCATCCCGGTCACCGCCGAGCGGCCGTACGAGGTCCTGGTCGGGCACGACCTGCTGGGCGGGCTGCCGGCGCTGCTCGGCGAGGACGTCCAGCGGGTGGCGGTGGTCCACCCGCCCACCCTGGTGCGGCTGGCCGAGACGGTCGTCGCCATCCTGCGCTCCGCCGGGTACGAGCCGGTGCGGATCGACGTGCCGGACGCCGAGGCCGCCAAGACCCCCGCCGTCGCCGCGCACTGCTGGTCGGTCCTGGGCCGCGCCGGCTTCACCCGGTCCGACGCGGTGGTCGGGCTCGGTGGCGGCTCCACCACCGACCTGGCCGGGTTCGTGGCCGCGACCTGGCTGCGCGGGGTCCGCCTGGTCAGCCTGCCGACGAGCCTGCTGGGCATGGTCGACGCGGCCGTGGGCGGCAAGACCGGCATCAACACCCCCGAGGGCAAGAACCTGGTCGGCGCGTTCCACGAGCCGGCCGGGGTGCTCTGCGACCTGGACACGCTGGCCACGGTGCCGCCGCAGGACCTGGTCGGCGGCCTGGCCGAGGTGGTCAAGTGCGGCTTCATCGCCGACCCCGCCATCCTCGACCTGGTCGAGGGCGACCCGGTCGGCGCCCGGACGCCCGCCAGCCCCGTGCTGCGCGAGCTCGTCGAGCGGTCGGTCCGGGTCAAGGCCGCGGTGGTGTCGGGCGACCTGCGCGAGGCCACCTCGGTGGGCGCGCGGGTGGGCCGGGAGCTGCTCAACTACGGCCACACCCTCGGCCACGCGGTCGAGCGCCGCGAGCAGTACCGCTGGCGCCACGGCGAGGCGGTCAGCGTCGGCCTGGTCTTCGTCGCCGAGCTCGCCCGGCTGGCCGGCCGGCTGGACGAGGCCACCGCCGCCCGGCACCGCAGCGTCCTGGCGAGCCTCGGGCTGCCCACCACCTACGACCCGGACGCCTTCGACCAGCTGCTCGGCGCCATGGCCCTGGACAAGAAGACCCGCGGCTCGACCCTGCGCTTCGTGGTGCTGGACGGCCTGGCCTCGGGCCAGATCCTCAGCGGGCCGCCGGAGGAACTGCTCCGCGAGGCGTACGCCTGCCTCGCCCCCGGCTGAGGGCCGGGCGGCGCAGCAGCCCCCCGGGAGGAGGCCACCCGGCAGTCCCGTGCGGCGCCCTGCTCGGGGCGTTCCGGGCGAGGCGGGGCCGGCCGAGGGTGGTCTAGACTGAGTGGCTGCCCCCGGCGGGGTGATCGAGACGAGAAGGGTGTGCGCGCGTGGCGTCGACGAATGATCTGAAGAACGGCATGGTCCTGGACCTGGACGGCCAGCTGTGGTCGGTGGTCTGGTTCCAGCACCACAAGCCGGGCAAGGGCAACACCGTGGTCCGCACGAAGCTCAAGCACGTGCTCTCGGGCAAGGTCGTGGACCGGACCTTCAACTCCGACACCAAGGTCGACACGGCCAGCGTCGACCGGCGCGACATGCAGTACCTCTACCACGACGGCTCCGGCTTCGTGTTCATGGACACCAGCAGCTACGAGCAGGTGACCATCGCCGACCAGACCGTCGGGGACGCCAAGAACTACCTCCTCGAGGAGCAGATCGCCACCGTCGCGATCCACGAGGACAACCCGCTCTACATCGACCTGCCGGCCTCGGTCGAGCTGCTGATCACCTACACCGAGCCGGGTCTGCAGGGCGACCGCAGCACCGGCGGCACCAAGCCGGCCACGCTGGAGACCGGGCTGCAGATCCAGGTCCCGCTGTTCATCACCAACGGCGAGAAGGTCAAGGTCGACACCCGCACGGGCGACTACCTCGGGCGCGTGGCCTGACCTTGTCCGACGCCGAACCGAGCACCGACCGGGTCCGCACCCACCTCTCGACGCGGACCAAGGCGCGCAAGCGGGCCCTGGACATCCTGTTCGAGGCGGACCTCCGCGGCGACGACCCGTCGGCGACCCTGGCCGCACGCGCCGACGCCGCCGACCCGCCCGTCCGGGACTACACCACCGAGCTGGTCACCGGGGTGGTCCGGCACCGGCCCGAGATCGACCAGCGGATCGCCGCGTGCATGTCGCGCGGCTGGACGCTGGACCGGATGCCACGCGTCGACCGTGCCGCCGCCCGGATCGCGCTCTTCGAGATCGACCACAGCGAGATCCCGGACGGGGTCGCCGTCGCCGAGGCCGTCGCCCTGGTGTCCGACCTCTCCACCGACGAGTCGCCCGCCTACCTGAACGGGTTGCTGGGCGCCGTGCTGGCCACCAAGCCGGGCGGCAGCGCCAACCGGGACGACCGTCCCGCGCGCAGCGCCTGAGCCGTCCAGCACCGCGGTGGGCGGCAGTCCGCCCCCGTCACGGCTGGTAGCGTGCACCTCGATCAACCACCCTTTAAGACCTGTCCTGTGAGGCAGGAAAGGACGGTCATGACCGCAGCCGGATCGACGCCCCCAGAACCTGACGGACAGGGAGCCTCTTCGGCTCTGCTGGTCCTCGAGGACGGCCGGACCTTCCGCGGCCGCCCCTTCGGCGCGGCGGGGGAGACCTTCGGCGAGGCCGTGTTCGCCACCGGCATGTCGGGCTACCAGGAGACCCTCACCGACCCGAGCTACCACCGGCAGGTGGTCGTGGCCACCGCGCCGCACATCGGGAACACCGGGTGGAACGACGAGGACGACGAGTCGGGCCGCATCTGGGTGGCCGGCTACGTGGTGCGCGACCCGGCCCGGGTGCCCTCCAGCTGGCGCTCCCGCCGGACCCTGGACGAGGAGCTGCGGGTCCAGGGCGTGGTGGGGATGTGCGACGTCGACACCCGCGCCCTGACCCGGCACCTCCGCGAGCGCGGCGCCATGCGGGTGGGCATCTCGAGCACCGAGAGCGACCCGGCGGCCCTGCTGCGGCGGGTCCGCGAGGCGCCGTCGATGTCGGGGGCGCACCTGGCCGACGAGGTGACCACCGCGGCCGCGTACACCGTGCCGGCCCAGGGCGAGACCCGGTTCCGGGTGGTCGCGGTCGACCTCGGCATCAAGACCATGACGCCGCGGGAGATGGCGCAGCGGGGGATCGAGGTGCACGTCGTCCCCGCCACGGCCACCTTCGACGAGATCGCCGCGCTCGAGCCGGACGGGGTCTTCCTCTCCAACGGGCCGGGCGACCCCAGCGCCACCGAGGGACCGGTGGAGCTGCTGCGCGCGGTCCTGGGCGCCGGCATCCCCTACTTCGGGATCTGCTTCGGCAACCAGATCTTCGGCCGGGCGCTGGGTTTCGGCACCTACAAGCTGGGCTACGGCCACCGCGGCCTGAACCAGCCGGTGATGGACCTGCGCACCCGACGGGTCGAGGTCACCTCCCACAACCACGGCTTCGCGGTGGACGCCCCGGTCGGTGAGCTGACGGCGACCCCGTACGGCACCGCCACGGTCAGTCACGTCGGGCTCAACGACCAGGTGGTCGAGGGCCTGGAGCTCCGTGACGACCGGGACCGCGTCCTCGGCTTCTCCGTCCAGTACCACCCCGAGGCCGCCGCCGGCCCGCACGACGCCAACTACCTGTTCGACCGGTTCGCGGAGGTGATGGCCGACCGACGGGCGGCCGCACCCGCCGGGCCCGCCGACGAACCGGGGGAGGACTCCTGATGCCCCGCCGCAACGACATCTCCTCGATCCTGGTCATCGGCTCCGGGCCGATCGTCATCGGCCAGGCCAGCGAGTTCGACTACTCCGGCACCCAGGCCTGCCGGGTGCTGAAGGAGGAGGGCTTCCGGGTCGTCCTGGTCAACTCCAACCCAGCGACGATCATGACCGACCCGGAGTTCGCCGACGCGACCTACGTCGAGCCGATCACCCCCGAGTTCGTGGAGAAGGTGATCGAGCGCGAGCGCCCGGACGCCCTGCTGGCCACCCTCGGCGGGCAGACCGCGCTGAACGCCGCCGTGGCCCTGCACGAGCTCGGGGTGCTCGAGAAGTACGGCGTCGAGATGATCGGGGCCTCCTTCGAGGCGATCCAGCGCGGGGAGAACCGGCAGCAGTTCAAGGAGATCGTCGAGAACCTGCACGGCGTGACCGGCGGGCCGGCCGAGGTGGCCCAGAGCCGCATCTGCCACTCGATGACCGACGTGATCGGCGCGGCCGGTGAGCTCGGCTACCCGCTGGTGGTGCGGCCCAGCTTCACCATGGGCGGGGTCGGCTCCGGGTTCGCCCACGACGAGACCGACCTGCGGCGGATCGCCGGCGCCGGACTCTCGGCCAGCCCCACCACCGAGGTGCTGATCGAGGAGTCGATCCTCGGCTGGAAGGAGTACGAGCTCGAGGTCATGCGGGACCGCGCCGACAACGTGGTGATCGTCTGCTCGATCGAGAACTTCGACCCGATGGGCGTGCACACCGGCGACTCGATCACCGTGGCCCCGGCCATGACCCTGACCGACCGCGAGTACCAGCGGATGCGCGACGTGGCCATCGGCATCATCCGCGAGGTGGGCGTGGACACCGGCGGCTGCAACATCCAGTTCGCGGTCGACCCGGCGACGGGCCGGCTGATCGTGATCGAGATGAACCCGCGGGTCTCCCGCTCCAGCGCCCTCGCCTCCAAGGCCACCGGCTTCCCGATCGCCAAGATCGCCGCCAAGGTCGCCGTCGGCTACACCCTGGACGAGATCACCAACGACATCACCGGCGTCACCCCCGCCTCGTTCGAGCCGACCCTGGACTACGTGGTGGTCAAGGTGCCGCGGTTCGCGTTCGAGAAGTTCCCGGCCGCCGACACCACGCTGACCACGCACATGAAGAGCGTCGGCGAGGCGATGGCCATCGGGCGCAACTTCACCGAGGCCCTCGGCAAGGCGCTGCGCAGCCTGGAAGACCCCAAGGCCCCGTTCGACTTCACCAGCCCGGTGACCGAGCAGGTCGAGGAGGTCCTGCGGCAGGCCTCGCGCCCCCACGACGGCCGGATCGGCCTGGTGGTGCGGGCGCTGCGGGCCGGCGCCACCCCCGAGCAGGTCTTCGAGTCCACCGGGATCGACCCCTGGTTCGTCGACCAGCTGGTGCTGGTCCTGGAGGTGGCGGCGACCGTCCGTGACGCGCCCGAGCTGACCGCGGACGTCCTGCACCTGGCCAAGCGGCACGGGCTCTCCGACGCCCAGGTCGCGAGCCTGCGGCACCTGCGCGAGGACGTGGTCCGCGGGCTCCGCTGGGCGCTGGGGCTGCGGCCGGTCTACAAGACGGTGGACACCTGCGCGGCCGAGTTCGCGGCCCGGACCCCGTACCACTACAGCTCCTACGAGACCGAGACCGAGGTGGTGCCGCGGGAGAAGCCCGCTGTGCTGATCCTGGGCAGCGGGCCGAACCGGATCGGCCAGGGGATCGAGTTCGACTACTCCTGCGTCCACGCGGCCATGGCCCTCTCCGCGGCCGGCTACGAGACCGTGATGGTCAACTGCAACCCCGAGACCGTCTCCACCGACTACGACACCGCCGACCGGCTCTACTTCGAGCCGCTCACGCTGGAGGACGTGCTCGAGGTCGTGCACGCCGAGCGGCAGGCCGGCCCGGTCGCCGGCGTCATCGTCCAGCTCGGCGGCCAGACGCCGCTCCGGCTCGCGCAGGGGCTCAAGGACGCCGGCGTGCCCATCGTGGGCACCAGCCCGGAGGCCATCCACCTGGCCGAGGAGCGCGGCGCGTTCGGGGAGGTGCTGGACGCCGAGGGGCTGCCCGCCCCCAAGCACGGCCTGGCCCGCTCGTTCGTCGAGGCCAAGACGATCGCCGACGAGATCGGCTACCCCGTGCTGGTCCGGCCCTCCTACGTCCTCGGCGGCCGGGGCATGGAGATCGTCTACGACGAGCCCGCCCTGTCGTCCTACATCGGCCGGGCCACCGAGGTCTCGCCCGCGCACCCGGTGCTGGTCGACCGCTTCCTCGACGACGCGGTGGAGATCGACGTCGACGCCCTCTACGACGGCACCGAGCTCTACCTCGGCGGCGTGATGGAGCACATCGAGGAGGCCGGGGTGCACTCCGGGGACTCCGCCTGCGCGCTGCCGCCGATCACCCTGGGCGCGGAGGTGGTGGACCGGATCCGGGACTCCACCGAGAAGATCGCCCGCGGGGTCGGCGTCCGCGGCCTGATCAACATCCAGTTCGCGCTGGCCGGGGACACCCTCTACGTCCTGGAGGCCAACCCCCGCGCCTCGCGCACCGTGCCCTTCGTCTCCAAGGCGACCGGCACCCAGCTGGCCAAGGCCGCCGCCCGGCTGATGCTCGGCACCTCGATCGCCGACCTGCGCACCGAGGGGATGCTGCGGCCCACCGGCGACGGCTCGACCGAGGACAGCGTCGGTCCGGTCGCGGTGAAGGAGGCGGTGATGCCGTTCAACCGCTTCCGCACCGTCGAGGGCATCTCCGTCGACACCATCCTCGGCCCGGAGATGAAGTCCACCGGTGAGGTGATGGGCTTCGACCTCGGCTTCGGCACGGCCTTCGCCAAGAGCCAGGCGGCGGCCTCGGGCCCGCTGCCCACCTCGGGGACCGTGTTCATCTCGGTGGCCAACCGGGACAAGCGCAACGTGGTCTTCCCGGTCAAGCGGCTGGCCGACCTCGGCTTCCAGCTGCTGGCCACCGCGGGCACCGCCTCGATGCTCCGCCGCAACGGGGTGGCGGTCACCACGGTGCGCAAGTTCAGCCAGGGACCCGGACCCGACGGGGAGAAGACGGTCGTCCAGGCCATCCTCGACGGCGAGGTCGACCTGATCTTCAACACCCCGCACGGTCAGAGCCCCGACGGCCGTCCCCGCTTCGACGGCTACGAGATCCGCACCGCCAGCGTGCTCCGCAACATCCCCTGCATCACCACCGTGCAGGGACTGGCCGCGGCGGTGCAGGGGATCGAGGCGACCCTGGCCGGCGACCTCGGCGTGCGCTCGCTGCAGTCCTGGGCGCAGGACCGCCGGTGAGCCAGGGGCCTTGCGCGCCTCGGTCCCGGTCGGCCACCCGGACCATGATCAGCCGACGACCATGATCACCGGACGACCATGATCACCGGGCGACCATGATCACCGGACGACCATGATCATCGACCAGGGCTACCGCCGGGTGGTCCGGCCGCTGCTGTTCCGGGCCCGGGGCGGTGATGCCGAAGGGGTGCACGAGGCCACGCTGGCGATGATCGCCAGGGTGGGGGAGAGCTCGGCCGCCCGCGCCGCGCTCGCCGCCGTGCTGGCCCGGCACCGCGACCCCGTCACCGTGGCCGGCATCCGCTTCCCGGGGCGGGTCGGCGTGGCCGCCGGGCTGGACAAGAACGGGGTCGGGGTCAGGGCGTGGGGCTCCCTCGGCTTCGGCTTCGCCGAGCTCGGCACCGTGACCGCGGCCGCCCAGCCCGGCAACCCGGCGCCGCGGCTGTTCCGGCTGCCCGGGCAGCAGGCGATCATCAACCGGATGGGCTTCAACAACCTGGGGGCGCAGGCCCTGGCCGGGCGGCTGGCGGCGGCGGGGGTGGCCCGCGGCAACGGGGCCGTCGGCATCCCCCTCGGGATCTCGCTGGGCAAGACCAGGACCGTGCCGCTGGCCGAGGCGACGCAGGACTACCTGGCCTCCTTCCGGGTGCTGGCCCCCCACGCCGACTACGTCGCGGTCAACGTCTCCAGCCCCAACACCCCCGGTCTGCGCTCGCTGCAGGACGCGGCCGCGCTGCGCGAGCTGGTCGGTGCCCTGGTCGCCGAGGCGGACCGGCTCACCCCCGGCAGTGGCGTCCCGGTGTTCGTCAAGCTGGCCCCCGACCTCGCCGAGGACGCGCTGGAGGAGTCCCTCGCCGTCTGCACCGAGGCCGGGGCGGCCGGGCTGGTCGCCACCAACACGACGCTGGCCCGGGAGGGTCTGGACGCCGCCGACGCCCGCCGCGACGAGGTCGGCGGGCTCTCCGGAGCGCCCCTGGCCCGCCGGGCGCGCGCGGTGGTCGCGTTCCTCACCGCCCGGACCGCCCTGCCGGTGATCGGGGTCGGCGGCATCCTCACCCGCGACGACGGGCAGGCCATGCTGGACGCGGGCGCGGTGCTGCTGCAGGTCTACAGCGGCTACATCTACCGGGGCCCGGCCCTGGTGGGCGAGCTCAACCGGCTCACCGGGCGGCACCGGCAGCACGGGCAGCCCGACCGACCCCAGGAGGAGGACGACCGTGCCCGGCTACGGTGAACGGCTGCAGCAGGCGGTCCGCGAGCGCGGCCCGCTCTGCGTGGGCATCGACCCGCACCCCGCCCTGCTCCGCTCCTGGGGCCTGGACGCCGACGTGGCCGGGCTGGAGGCCTGCGCGCGCGGCCTGGTCGAGGCGCTGGGGGCCGAGGTGGCGGTCTTCAAGCCGCAGTCGGCGTTCTACGAGGCCTACGGCTCGGCCGGGGTCGCGGTGCTCGAGCGGGTGCTCGCCGACATCGCCGACGCCGGGGCGCTGTCGCTGCTGGACGTCAAGCGCGGCGACATCGGCTCCACCATGGACGCCTACACCGCGGCCTACCTCACCGACGGCTCCCCGCTGGCCGCCGACGCGGTGACCCTGAGCCCCTACCTCGGCTTCGGCTCGCTGGACGGGGCCATCACCCAGGCTGCGGCGTCCGGGCGCGGGGTCTACGTCCTGGCCCTGACCAGCAACCCGGAGGGTCCCCAGGTCCAGCACGCCCGCGACCAGACCGGGCGCCTGGTCGGCCAGCTGGTGGTGGACGAGGCGGCGGCCCGCAACCGGGAGGCCGGCGGCCCCGGACCGGGCCACGTCGGGGTGGTGGCCGGGGCCACCATCGGCCGGACGGGGGTCGACTTCAGCCGGCTCGGCGGCTCGATCCTGGCGCCCGGCATCGGGGCGCAGGGTGGCACGGCCGCGGACCTGGTCGACGTCTTCGGTCCCGCCGTCGGCCTCGTGCTGCCCACCACGAGCCGCGAGGTGATGGCCGCGGGGCCGGATCCGGCGGCGCTGCGGGAAGCCGCCCGGCGGTCCGTGGCCGCGATGCGAGCCGTCCTCGACGTGGGGTAGGTTCTGCGCTACTGAGGTCGCCCCACCCGCCCCGGGGGGCTCCGGTCGTAGATGAGGACGCACGTGACGATTCCCCCGTTGAGCGACGAGCAGCGCCAGCAGGCCCGGCATGCCGCCACCGAGGCCCGCCGCCGCCGAGCCGAGATCAAGCAGGGCCTGCGCTCGGGAGCCAGCACCCTCGCCGAGGTCCTGGAGCGGGCCGAGCAGGACGACGTCATCGCCCACACCAAGGTGGTCGACGTGCTCAAGTCGCTGCCCCGGGTGGGGGCCGTCCGGGCCACCCGGGTGATGCAGCGCCTCGACATCGCCGCCAACCGGCGCCTCCGCGGGCTGGGCAAGCACCAGACCGCCGCGCTCATCGCCGAGTTCTCCACCCCGACGGCGGACGCGACCTCCTCCTCGTGAGCGGGCCGGGCCTCACCGTCCTCTCCGGTCCGACGGCGGTGGGCAAGGGCACGGTGGTCGGCCGGCTGGCCGCCGACCACCCCGAGATCTTCGTCTCCGTGTCGGCCACCACCCGGCCCGCCCGGCCCGGGGAGGTCGAGGGCCGGCACTACCTCTTCGTCTCCGAGGACGAGTTCGACGCCCTGGTGGCCGAGGACGCGCTGCTGGAGTGGGCGGTGGTGCACGGTGCCCACCGCTACGGCACGCCGCGGGCACCGGTCGTCGCCGCGGTCGGGGCCGGTCGTCCGGCCCTGCTGGAGATCGACCTGCAGGGCGCCCGGCAGGTCCGGCAGGCGTGGCCGGACGCCCGCTTCGTGTTCCTGGCGCCGCCCTCGTGGGAGGAGCTGGTGCGCCGGCTGGTCGGCCGGGGCACCGAGTCGGCGGCCGAGCGGGAGCGACGGCTGCAGACCGCCCGCGACGAGCTGGCCTCGTCGAGTGAGTTCGACCACGTGGTGGTGAACGGCGAGGTGACCCAGGCCGTGCAGGACTTGGTAGGCTTGGCCCGTCTGTAGGTGCAGACACCCACCTGCGCTGCCCGGCTCCCCGGAGCTACCGGCGCGCGGGGCCGTTCCGATCAGAACCGAAGGTACCCCTTGACGTCATCGAACGTGGTCGCCGAAGGCATCACCAACCCTCCCATCGACGAGCTGCTCACCCGGTCGGACTCCAAGTACAAGCTGGTGCTCTTCGCCGCCAAGCGCGCCCGCCAGATCAACGCCTACTACTCCCAGCTGGGCGAGGGCCTGCTCGACCACGTCGGCCCGCTGGTCGAGACCGGCGTGCAGGAGAAGCCGCTGTCCATCGCCCTGCGCGAGGTCAACGCCGGCAAGCTGAACTGCATCGACATCGACCCCGAGGCCGAGGCCGCCGCCGCGGCCGCCGAGGCCGGCTCACCGTTCGACGAGCCCACCAGCGCCTGACCGGTCGCTCATGACCTCTGCGGAGGTCGCCACTGCTGGCGTCTCGACCCCCTTGCCCGGGCGGTCGGGGCGCCAGACGTGCGTCAGCGGCCGAGAAGGCGCAGAACCAACGACAGGAGAGCCGGCGTGAGCCGCATCGTGCTCGGCGTGGCCGGGGGCATCGCCGCCTACAAGGCCTGCGAGCTGCTCCGGCGGCTGCTCGCCGGCGGCCACGAGGTGACCGTGGTGCCCACCGAGAACGCCCTGTCCTTCGTGGGCCGGGCGACCTGGGAGGCGCTCTCGGGGCGGCCGGTGCACACCACGGTGTGGGCCGACGCCGAGCAGGTGCCGCACGTGCGGCTCGGTCAGCAGGCCGACCTGGTGGTGGTGGCGCCTGCGACGGCCGACCTGCTGGCCCGGGCGGCGACCGGGCGGGCCGACGACCTGCTCACCAACGTGCTGCTGACGGCCCACTGCCCGGTGGTGCTGGCCCCGGCGATGCACACCGAGATGTGGCTGCACGCCGCCACCCGCGCCAACGTCGCCACCCTCCGCTCCCGCGGGGTGGTGGTCGTCGACCCCGACTCCGGGCGGCTGACCGGTCCCGACTCCGGTCCGGGCCGGCTGCCGGACCCCGCCGAGCTGGCCGCGGTGGTGGAGACGGTCCTGGCCACGCCGGACCGGGCGCTCGGCTGGGCCGAGCAGGACCTGGCCGGCCTGCGGGTGGTGGTCAGCGCCGGCGGCACCCGCGAGCACCTCGACCCGGTCCGGTTCCTGGGCAACTCCTCCTCCGGGCTGATGGGCTGGGCCCTGGCCCGGGCGGCCCGGCTCCGCGGGGCCGAGGTCCGCCTGGTCGCGGCCAACGTGGCCGCGCCGGCCCCCGCGGGCGTCGCCCTGGAGACCGTCACCTCGACGGCCGAGCTGGCCACGGCGATGACCGCGGCCGCCGGCACCGCCGACGTGGTGGTGATGGCCGCCGCCCCCGCCGACTTCACCCCGGCGCAGGCCAGCGGGACCAAGATCAAGAAGGCCGGCTCCGACGGCCTGGCCCTGGAGCTGGTGCAGACCCCGGACGTGCTCGCCTCGCTGGTGGCCGGTCGCCGGGACCCCCGCCAGGTGCTGGTGGGCTTCGCCGCCGAGACCCCGGCCGAGGGGCAGAGCCTGCTCGAGCTCGGCCGGGCCAAGCTGGCCCGCAAGGGCTGCGACCTGCTGGTGCTCAACGAGGTCGGCCACGGCCTGGTGTTCGGCCGCCCGGACAGCGAGATCACCGTCGTCGGGCCGGGCACCGTGAGCGGGCCGGTGGCCGGCAGCAAGGACGCGCTGGCCCACCTCGTCTGGGACAGCGCCCTCGCCGTCAGGTCCGCCCGGTAGGTTGTCCGCACCCCGGCACAGTCGGCCGGGCCGGTACGGGAGGTCGTCTCGATGGCGCGTCGGTTGTTCACCTCGGAGTCGGTGACCGAGGGTCACCCGGACAAGATCGCGGACCAGATCAGCGACTCCGTCCTGGACGAGCTGCTGCGCCAGGACCCGGAGAGCCGGGTGGCCGTGGAGTGCCTGGTGACCACCGGACTCGTGGTCGTCGCCGGTGAGGTCACCACCGACTCCTACGTCGAGATCCCGCGGCTGGTCCGCTCCCGCATCCTCGACATCGGCTACGACTCCTCCACCAAGGGCTTCGACGGCGCGTCCTGCGGGGTGACCATCGCCATCGGCCAGCAGTCCGCCGACATCGCCCAGGGCGTGAACACCGCGGTCGAGTCGCGCACCGGCGCCTCGGCCGACCTGCTGGACGCCCAGGGCGCCGGCGACCAGGGCCTGATGTTCGGCTATGCCTGCGACGAGACCGAGTCGCTGATGCCGCTGCCGATCGACCTCGCCCACCGGTTGGCCGAGCAGCTGTCGGCGGCCCGCAAGGACGGCTCGATGCCCTACCTGCGCCCCGACGGCAAGACCCAGGTGACCATCGAGTACGAGGGCGACACGCCCGTCCGGCTCGACACCGTCGTGCTGTCCAGCCAGCACGCGGCCGACATCGACCTCGACGCCCTCCTGGCCCCCGACGTCCGCAAGCACGTCGTCGAGCCGGTGCTGGAGCGCTTCTCCATCGACAGCTCCGACTACCAGCTGCTGGTCAACCCCACCGGCCGCTTCGAGATCGGCGGCCCGATGGGCGACGCCGGTCTCACCGGGCGCAAGATCATCGTCGACACCTACGGCGGGATGGCCCGGCACGGGGGCGGCGCCTTCTCCGGCAAGGACCCGTCCAAGGTCGACCGGTCGGCGGCCTACGCCATGCGCTGGGTGGCCAAGTCGGTGGTCGCCGCGGGCCTCGCCCGCCGCTGCGAGGTCCAGGTCGCGTACGCGATCGGCAAGTCCCACCCCGTCGGGTTCTACGTCGAGACCTTCGGCACCGAGCAGGTCCCCACCGGTCAGATCGCGGACGCGGTGCTGGCCACCTTCGACCTCCGGCCGGCCGCGATCATCGCCGACCTGGACCTGAAGCGCCCGGTCTACGCGCAGACGGCGGCCTACGGCCACTTCGGGCGGACGCTGCCCGGGGTCACCTGGGAGGTCACGGACCGCGCCGACGCGCTGGCCGCAGCCGTCCGCGGCTGAGGCAGGCCGCCCGCCCGCTCGGTCACCGGGTGAGCAGCGGCCGGCGCCGGGCCCGCCGGACCGCGTCGCGGACCGACTGGGCGATCGCCGAGCCGACCAGCAGGCCGAGCGCGATGCCGCTGACCACGCCGAGCACTCCGGTGAGGGTGTCGGCCGAGCCGCCGGCCCGGACGGCGAGCTGGGTGGTGGAGACCAGGCCGAGGCTGCCCGGCACCAGCAGCCAGAACGCCGGCAGGAAGACCACCAGCCGCGGCAGCGTGGGCCGCAGGCCCTCGACCGCCGACGCGCCGAGGCTCGCCGCCAGCGCACCCAGGAAGCTGCCCAGCACCGGACCCGACCACGCCTGACCGGCGCTCTGGGCGACGAAGGCCAGCACCAGGACCAGGGCGATCCAGGGCAGCAGCCGCAGCGACGGGCTCTCCAGCAGGCCGATGCCGACCGTGATCAGGGCCAGGCCCAGCGGCGCCGCCCACCAGCCGATGGTGTCCACCCGCAGGTTGGTGAGCTGCTCGGCCGGCAGGTCGACCAGCCGCGCCGCGGCCACCACCCCCAGGGTGAACAGCAGCAGCTGCACCGTCCCGAAGACCAGCCGGGACGCGCCCGCCACCATGTCGCCGGTGGCCAGCTCGGACATGGCCGTGACGATCAGCGCCCCGGGCAGCAGCACGGCGAGCGGCGGCAGCAGCGTCCGCAGCGGCCCGTCCAACCACCCGGCCTCCGCACCGGCGAAGACCAGGCAGGCCACGGCGAAGGCGGCCAGCGTGGGCAGCAGGGTGCTCACCAGCCGCACCCGCGCGCTGACCCGCACCAGCACGACCACCACCACGGCCCCGACGACGGAGAAGGCCACGTTGGGCCAGCCCGGCTGCAGGATGAACGCGATGCCGGCCGAGATGCCCACCCAGCCCAGGTTGGCCAGCCACGGCGGGTAGCGGGGCGGGCGTGAGCTCAGGGCCAGCAGCTGGTCGACGGCCTGGTCCAGGGTGAGCGAGCCCCTCAGCAGCCGGTAGCGGATGGTCCGCACCTCGGCGGCCTGGTCCAGCCGCAGCGAGCCCTGCACGGCCTCGAACGTCGAGGGCTCCCCGCTGCCGAGGGTCACCGTCACCCCGGTCGGGGCCGCGGCCACCTGGGCGTCCGGGAAGCCGACGTGGGCCGCCACCTCGAGCACCTCGTCCTCGATGTCGGAGACGGGCTGCCCGGTGGCCACCATCGCCGCCCCGAAGTGCACGAGCAGCCGTCGCACCTGCAGGTGGTCCGGTGCGGCGTCGGGGCTCGCGGTCATGTCCCCACCCTCTCAGCCCGCCCGGGGGAGCGGTCCCGCTCGGTCCGGAACTGTCGGTGGGGGCTGCCTATCATCGGGTGTGCCTGAGCCGAGCCCTGTGACGGGTGCCGCGCCGCCCGGGGCGCGGGTGGCCGCGCCACCGGTGGTGCGCCCTGCTCCACCGCCGCCGAGCCTGCAGCCGGCGCCGGAGCGACCGGTCGCCCGGGTCGTGCTCGACCTCGCCCTGAGCCACCTGGACCGGCCGTTCGACTACAGCGTCTCCGCCGACCAGCACGAGGAGGCGGTGCCCGGGGCGCGGGTCCGGGTCCGGTTCGCCGGCAAGCAGCGGGACGGGTTCGTGCTGGAGCGGCTCGAGGGCAGCGCGCACGACGGGACGCTCAGCCCGCTGGCCAAGGTCGTCTCGCCCGAGCCGGTGCTGACCGCCGAGGTCGCCGCGCTGCTGCGCCGGGTGGCCGACCACTACGCCGGCAGCTTCTCCGACGTGATGCGGCTGGCCGTCCCGCCCCGGCACGCGGCCACCGAGAAGGCCGCACCCGGCCCGCCCGCCGCCGTTCCCGCGACGGCCGCGACGGCCGCGGCACCCGCCGGCAGCAGCCTCGCCGACTACCCGACCGGACCGGCCTTCCTCGACGCGCTGGCCGCGGGCCGGTCGCCCCGCGCCGGCTGGGCGGTGACCCCGAGCCACGTGCGGGGCGGGGACTGGGCGAGCGGCCTGGCCGCGGCGGCCCGGGCCACCGCCGCCAGCGGTCGCGGCGCCGTGCTCGTCGTCCCCGACCAGCGCGACCTCGACCTGCTGCGGCAGGCCTGCACCGAGGCGCTCGGGGTGGCCGGGTTCGCCGTGCTGGTGGCCGAGGCCGGTCCGGCGGCGCGCTACCGGGCGTTCCTGCGCGCGCTGCGCGGGGAGGTGCGGGTGGTGGTCGGCAACCGGGCCGCCGCCTTCGCGCCGGTCCGCGACCTCGGCCTGGTCGCGCTCTGGGACGACGGGGACGACCTGCTGGCCGAGCCCCGGGCTCCCTACCCGCACGCCCGGGAGGTGCTCGCGCTCCGGGCGGCGGGCACCGGCGCCGGTGTGCTGCTGGCCGGGTACCAGCGCACGAGCGAGGTGCAGGCGCTGGTCGAGCGGGGCTGGGTGCGCGAGATCGCCCAGGACCGGACGGTGGCCCGGCACGCCGCCCCGCGGGTCAAGGTGACCGCGGACACCGACCGTGCCCTGGAGCGCGACCCCGCCGCCAAGGCGGCTCGGCTGCCGCACGAGGTCTTCGAGCTGATGCGGGCCGCGCTGCCCCAGGGGCCGGTCCTGGTGCAGGTGCCACGGGCCGGCTACCTGGTCGCCCTGGTCTGCCAGGACTGCCGCGAGCCCGCCCGCTGCCGGCACTGCGGCGGGCCGACCCGGCTCTCCGCCGCCGGCGGCGGCGCGGGCGAGGCGTGGGGCGGTGCGGAGCGGTGGGGCGGGACGGGCGCCCTGCAGGCCTCCTGCCGCTGGTGCGGCCGGCCCCAGAACGGCTGGGAGTGCCCGATCTGCGGGTCCCGGCGCTACCGCGCGCCCGTCGTCGGCTCCGAGCGGACGGCGGAGGAGCTGGGCCGAGCCTTCCCGCAGACCACCGTCCGGCAGTCCGCCGGCGGCCAGGTCGCCACCACCGTGCCCGCCACGCCGGCGATCGTGGTGGCCACCCCGGGCGCCGAGCCCCGGGCCGAGGGCGGGTACGCCGGCGCGGTGCTGCTGGACACGCCCCTGCTGCTGCTCCGGGCCGACCTGCGGGCGCCGGAGGAGGCGCTGCGCCGCTGGCTCAACGCGGTGGCCCTGGTCCGCGGTGGCAGCGACGGCGGCTCGGTCGTCGCGGTCGGGGAGAGCTCCAGCCGTGCCCTGCAGGCGCTGGTGCGGGTGGACCCGGTCGGCTTCGCCGCCCGCGAGCTGGTCGACCGGACCGAGGCGCACTTCCCGCCGGCCGCGAAGCTGGTCACCGTCGAGGGCCGGCCGGAGGCGGTGGCGGAGTTCGTCGAGCTGGCCCAGCTGCCACCGCACGCCGAGCTGCTCGGGCCCGTGGCGCTGCCGCCCGAGCGGGGCGCCGAGGGCGTGCTGCACCGGCTCACCCTGCGCGCGCCCCCTCGGGAGGGCGCGGGGCTGGTGCGGGCGGTCAAGGACGTCGGCGCGATCCGCAGCGCCCGCAAGAGCGAGGGCGCCCTACGGGTCCGGGTCGACCCGGTGGCGTTCGGCTGACCCCGCCGGGGGCGCCCGCGCTCAGCCGGCAGCCCGCTGCCCCTGGTCCCACCAGGTGAGGACGCGGGTGGCGAAGCAGGTGAGCCACGCGGAGGGCTCGCCCGGGGCACGTCGACCTCGAACCAGACGAGGCCGGGGTGCCGGTGCTCCTGCACCCAGCTGCTATCGGGACGGCGGGCGGCGCGGACCACCTCGACCGCGTCGGCCAGTCGCGGGTCGGGCGGGACGCCGTCGAGCAGCGCGGCGGATCGGAAGTGGTCGAGCGCGCGCAGCGCTGCGCAGACCCAC
>Ga0210040_10000824_pt1 | contig 49689 bp, 73 predicted proteins | sample CryGeyCG12114_NA_FD_185462 | JGI IMG/M metagenome (GOLD analysis project Ga0210040, IMG submission 185462) | Groundwater microbial communities from aquifer - Crystal Geyser CG19_WC_8/21/14_NA (SPAdes) (version 2) | ecosystem: Environmental > Aquatic > Deep subsurface > Groundwater | place: USA...
GCCTCGCGGGCGAAGTAGGCGAGGCATGCGAACTTCAGCCGGTCAGAACCATCCTTAGCGGCATTACGACGGGACCGATCCGCGGCGAGATCGCCGGCCCTTGGCTTGGTGTCCTTGCGCATGGCAACGTTCTTCGGTGTGTCGCAGCGCTGGTTCAGCAGAGGCATGGCAGCCAGGCTGTCCCGCTTGGCGATCCAGTTGCGGATCCGATCGACGGTGGTTGACCGGACCATCCGGCCACGATGCAGCGACAAGACGAACGTGCTGTCGTGCATGCAGCGGGTGCCAAAGGTCCGAGGCGAGATGCCGGCGCGCTGGCAATAGCGTTCGATGAGCGGAAGCAGCTCATCTGCTTCCACCATGGAAGGGTGGTATTTGTGGGAACTCACGCAACCACACTCGCAGCAAGAGCCTGGACGCGACGGGCCCGCTCCTTCAGCCGGGCGCGCTCGATCGGCGTGACCTTGCCGTCCAGTTTCGCTTCGAGGACGTCATGGGTGAAGCCCGACGCCTCGCAGGCTAGCTGGTCGAGATCGCTGTCGGCCCGCTCGATCGGAGTAAGGCAGAACCCACCCTGTTCGGTAAGCAGGTTGATCAGATCGGCCGGGATGTGCCGCGCCAACTCGATCAGCGCCCAGGCAGGCATTGAGGTGCCAGTCGACCATGTGCGGATCGTCGTCTCCGGGATGCTGGAAAGCGCCGCAAGTCGAGCGATCGACAGACCGTGCCGCGCCTTGGCAAGGCGGAACACATCGGCTTGGGCATCTACGAAATGCTGCGGATTAACTGAACAATCAGCCATGATTGCGTGGCCTTTCGTCGGCATATTGAGTTGCATGGAAAACAGGGGTTTCATCGGCAGGCCGGGGCGCACTCGGCATCTTGTCAGCGAGGCGGTGCGCTTCCTGCGTGCCAAGAGCGGCAAGGATCACACAGGCGACAGGCAGCAGAACAACGGCGCTGAAGGCGATGCCAGCGGCGAAGCTCAGCCAGACCATGGCTCAGCGACGCTTTCTCGGACGACGACGGGACAAGCCGGAGTGCCAGACGAACCGCATGGGCTCGACGACCAGCGCGCCGGTGTGCAGCTGCATGATCAGGGCCACGTCACCGGGGATCGTTACGTCTACGCCGATGGGGTGCTGAGCGTGCGCGACGATCATGCCGCGACGTCCCGAGGCCAAGCCTTGCCAGCGCTCACGGCGGCCAGCTTCAAGTGAGCCATGCGGGATGCGGGTATGCCGATCCTCCGCCAACTGTGGACGGTGGAAGGCGGGGCGCTGAGGAGGCGGGCCACAGCCGTTGTCCCGCCGAGGCCGTCGATGATTTCGGAGGCGATGGTGTCCATGTAGACGAGTATGCGACAGTCGCATGGAAATCGCAAGCACTAGTTTGCGAACAGCGCCTTTGCGATAATCGCAGCGATGGTGTTTACGGGAGCATGGATCGCGAACGCGTCATCGCCCTTATGGAGCGGCGGAATTGGGACAACCGCAAGCTGGCCGACGCGCTCGGCATCAGCGAGGATAAAGTCTCGAAGTCTCTCAGCACGACGGCTGCCAAGCCGCGGCGGTGGCAGGGTGACGAGGTCGCGCGTCTTCACCAGCTAGAGGCGGAGGATAACCCTGTGGTACGGACCGAGGTTCGCGGCACGGGGCTCACTCCTGAAGATTTGGCCCGGCTGCACTCGCCCGATCAGCCGTCCAAGCCCCTTCCGTTGCTCGGCACAGCGCGAGGCGGTGATTGGGACGGCCTTGAAGACGTCGAAATGACCGAGCTGCGTCTTAGCGACGTGCTTGACTACCTCCGGCGCCCACCGAGCCTCGCCAATGACGATGAGGCTTACGCCGTAGAGATCGTCGGAGACTCTATGACTCCTCGCTTCGAACCGGGAGAGAGGGCCTATGTCTCACCACGAGCTCCCGTGCGGCCTGGTGACGATGTGATCGTGCAACTGGTTACGCCAGGCGCCGAGGGTGACGTCGCCGACATGGTGACGGATGTGCTCATCAAACGGCTTGTCCGCATGACTTCCTCGTCGATCGAGTTGCGCCAGTTCAATCCCGATCGCACCTTCCAGGTGCCGCTTGAGCGCGTGGCCCGCAAAGGTAGGCGCGCAATTCATCGCGTAGTGGGCCGTCTATAATTTGCGACGATAGCAAACTAATCGCTTGACCTGTTTGCGATAGTCGCACATAACTCCCTCACACAGTTTGAGGGAGAGCCCCAGTGGCTACGATACTCCGAGACACAATCCAGTCGCTTAGGCAGGAGCCAGCGCGCTGGCAGACTGACGCTTACGGTTGTGAGATTACGCGAGACGACGGTCTGACCGTTTGGATCGGCAACGGCGCTTACGGAATGCACATTTCCGCGCAGCCGTTGGCGCCGCTAGATGGCCCTGTGTTGTGGGGCGACGTCACGATGCTCTCGTCCGTTGGCCTGAGCATTCCTCACTGGCGCCTCCTCTTGGCTTGCAAGCGCTGGTCCGCTGCGCGTCGACAGGTGCAGGCATGACCACCCCCAACGACACCAACACCATCGACCGGGAAGCGGTAGCCGCGAAGCTGGACGAAGCTCGTGCGCTGGTTGAGCGCGGGTGGAAGCCGGTTGTGTCGGCTCCCTATCAGCGGGTTCTTGAAGTTCGTAATGAGCAGATGGACGAACCCTGCTTGGCGACACGTGGCTACGTCTACAACGGGGCGGTCCACCCGAACACGACATTCTTCACGACCGTTTATACTCCGCACCGCTTCTTCCCTACCCCCGCTGGACAACTTTGCTGTCCAACGGAGTGGCGACTACTCAGTGTCGAACAGGTGCAGGCATGACCGCCCCCAACGACACCAACACCATCGACCGGGAAGCGGTAGATCGCGCAATGATGGAACGCGTCGAGAACGGCCCGTTCCCTTTCACTTTCCGCGATCTATGGAAGCTTGGCGATCAGTTTGCCGGTGATGAAGTTAGCTATCGCTGGGCCGACCAGCTAATCCAGCGCGAGCGCAAGGCTGGTCGCATCGTGCAGGCGGCCCGCGGGAAGTGGGTCCGGGCATGACCGACTACACCAATCCCGCCAACTACCCTCCCCGCAACCCGGGCGAGCGTATGGACGCCTACATGGCACGAGTCTGCGAATGGCAGGCTGAGCAGCGGCGTATTCACAACCCGGAAGCGCAAGCCGAGATCGATCGGATCCTGGCGGCGATGAACCCCGCTCCTGCAATCCACCCGCTTGAGCGCCTCCTGAGCCGCATGGCTGCATCAGGCAAGGCGCTGATCGTGGATGATGGAGTGCTGGTCGAGATGCCGGCGAGCCGTGACGAGCGGAGGGCTGCCTGATGGGTGCCGGGTCGGAGTTTGCACAGTGGGTGCGAGCGACTGTGCATGAAGGCGCGCCGGACCATTCGGTGCACCTCATTGAAACGGGGTATCTTCGCAAGGTCGCAGCCGAGCACGCCGAGATGCTGCAGGTGCTTGAACGAGCGAGATCGCGGTTAGACGCGCACGAGAGCGACTGCCCGGAGCTGATGCAGGACAACGATGACTTGGCGGAGGTGGTGGATGCCGCCATCGCCAAAGCGCGAGGTGAAGCATGACCTCCGAACGCGAAGCATGGCTCGCCCGTGCTGCCGAGCAAGTCCGCCAGTATCGAGAAGAGGACCGCGCCAACGGCATCATCTGGGCTGATGAGCGTGAGCAGACCCTCGACAAGATGTGGCGCTGTACCCCGCCGGGACTGACTGTCCGTGAGATGCATGACGGCGACGGCATCGTGCCGGTGCTGGTGCCGAGGGAGGATCTGTGATGGACCTTTCACCCCTTCGTGAGGCTATCGCTAAAAGCGACAAAGCGCGGGCCTCGTGTCCGGTGGGCAGCGGAAACTACTTCGGCAAGCCCTGCCCCAAGTGTCGAGCGACCGACCGGGACGCCTGCGGCCCCTCGGTTTCCGCCGACTACCACGTTTCTATGGTCGTGCGCGACTTTCTTCGGGAGCACTCAGCATGACCCTCAAGCTGGTCAGCTCACCCTTCCTTGTTGAACAGGAGGTTCGGGACCTCATCGCTGCCAGGCGGCAGCTTCGAGAGCGGATGAAGCACATCGATGCTCAGTTGCTCGGGCATGGTCGGACCATAGCCGATCAGCGCCGCGAACCCCTCCGCATCACCATTGAACGACTAGAGAAGGAGTTTGGCGCATGATGCACCTCACCGACCTTCACCGCGTCATGCCCGGCGACCGGATTGCTCAGGCAACCCGCGACGATGACGCTGGCTACTATGTCGAGCCCGCTCCGGTGAAGCTCACGCGAGCAGCCCATATCACCGCCTGGCTACAGATCAGCCTCATGGGCCTGTGCATCCTAGGCTTCCTATCCCTGCTTGCTCTGTGTGTTGTGCAGGGAGGGGTGAAGTGAGCGCGCCACAATGGTCAAACAAGAACGAGGCGCTCTACATTGGCGACCGCTCAGATGACGCCAAATGGTGCATGGCTGTGGTCGATGGCGAGCCGTCCTCGAACGAGCTGGTAGCATTGGCATGGGGCTACAGCCCTGAAGGCGTGGCAAGCCGCGCCCGCCTGATCGCCGCCGCACCTAATCTAATGGAACACGGCGTGCACGCCCTGCGCGAGCTCGATGTGTTCGCGGCGCTCATCCACCATCAAGACCAGCGCGAAGAGGTTCAGGCAATCGCCGATCGCTTCCGCGCCGCCATCTCCAAAGCAACCGATGTTCAGGGAGGGGGACGGTGAGCGAACTAGCCAAGAAGGTCGCGAAGCTGCCGAAGGGCGCGCAGAAGGCGTTGCTCGCCATGACGCCGGACTGGCAATTCGCTGGTCGCAGCACATTCAACGCGAACGGTGCTTGGTCGCTCCACTGGTCGAAAGGGTTCGGCGGGCGAGGTGTGCTGGCTGCTTACGACTTGCGCAAAGACGGCAAGTGGAGCCGGCCAGCATTTCGCCTCACCCCCCTTGGCGAAGAAGCTCAGGCCGCTCTCCGCGCAATCCATTCCACCTCCACCCCAGGGACCCGGTCGCCGCTAACAACGGCGCCGGGGCAGATCGATGAATCCTGACTATGAGGCATGGCGCCCGGCGCTGATCGCCTTCTACCGCGCTGACAGCCCGTGGATGGCTCAGAAGCTGTCTAACCTGCGCAACGGTCACCCGCTGACCGACGACGATCGCCTTGTGATCGATGGCCTGATGGCGGCCGTGAAGGTGGCTGCGTGATGCGACACGAAGCCATCAACCTCACCCGCAACGCTATCGGCCAGGTGCTGGAAGGGCTCAACCACTTCCTGGACGAGGACGAACAGCTCAAGCTGGACATGCTCGAAGGCGAGACGCCGTTCCTTGAAGTGGTCCGTGCGCTGCTGGATGCCAACGAGGCTGACGAAGGCACGATCAAGGCTCTTGATGAGCAGATTGAGGCTCGCCGGCTGCGGAAAGAACGCGCCAAGTATCGGATAGAGCGGCGCAAGGCTACCATCGGCTCGCTAATGGACTGCGCGCGGCTGACCAAGCTGGCGCTGCCCGAAGCCACCCTGTCGCTGCGGACACTCGGGTCGCGCCCGAAGGTGACGGATGTCGACGCCCTCCCGGACGAGTTCGTAACCATCCATCACGTCCGCAAGCCGAACCTAGAGATGATTGCTGCTGCCATTGAGCCTGGCGTGGTGATTCCCGGCGTCACCCTGACCAACGGAGGCGTGAGCCTCACTGTGAGGCGCAAGTGACCTTCACTCCCGAACAGAACAAGGCGCTGTCTGCCCCGCTAGACCCGCGCAACGTCAAGCCGCCGGCGCCTGGGAAGTACGGCGAGTACGTCGAGGGCTGGCTGGTAATCGCCGAGGCCAACCGGATCTTCGGCTTCGATGGCTGGACGCGCGAGACGGTTGATATGATCGAGACCAATCGCGAGCAGAAGGGCGACAAGTACCATGTCGGCTATCGCTGCAGGGTGCGAGTGATCGCTAACCAGTTCGTAACACGGGAGGGGTCCGGCTTCGGCTCTGGCGTGTCCAAGAGCCTCGGCGATGCCATCGAAAGCGCCATCAAGGAAGCCGAGACGGACGCCATGAAGCGGGCGCTGATGACGTTCGGCAACCCATTCGGGCTCGCGCTCTACGACAAGACTAAGAGCATGGTCGGAGAGGAGCCGCCTAGCCTGCTGTCTGACGCACAGGTCGATCAGATCACGACGCTCGCGCAGGCGGCGCAGGTTCCTCTCGGAGCCATCACAAAGCGGTATTCCGTACCCAACCTGCCGAGCATTCCTGCCGATCTGTTTGCTGAGATCAAGGCAAGCCTAGACCTCACCATCGAACGTGCCGCTCAGAAAGCGGCTGCGTGATGGGCCGCATGATCGACGGCAGGAATGCGCGTTCCCGTGGGCGCAAGGGGCTGGAGGCGATCCGCGCCCGGCGTGAGGCCAAGCGCCTGGAGCTATGGCGTCAGCTTGTCCGCGGCGAGTGCCTGAAGCGTGCCGCGTTCAACGTGGGCATCTCCTACAGCACCGCCAAGGTGTTCAGGAGGGAGGCGTAGGTGCGCCACGAGACTTTCCCCTACCGGCGAGCGGTTGACCCAACGGCGTCGCAGCGGCGCTACCATGAATGGGTCAAACAGCAGCCGTGCGTCGTCACCGGACGTTACGGGGTGGACAAGCATCACGTCACCGCCGGCCGGGACGGGGGAAGGTTCACGCGCTCGCATTGGATTGTCGTGCCGCTGGTCAAGGAACTGCATCAGCACGACCACGGCAAGGCGTCCGTGGAGCGACTGAACCACGGCGGCTTTTTCGATGAGCATGGCGTCGATCTGGAGATCGCGGCCCTGCACACGCTCGTTCGCTACCTGGAGACCGAAAAGCCATGAACGCGTCAGCGAGACTACCGGACTTCGAGCGGGCGATCACGGAAGCTGAGGAGCTGTTCGTAGCAGCTGGTCGGGCCAAGGTGAATGCCGAGAGCATGGACCTTCGCCGCAAGCGAGTCCGGGCCACCCTGTTCGTCAAATACAAGGGCGCCGGCAACCCCGCTGGTGCGAGTGAACAGATGGCCGAAGCCGATCCGGTTTACGCGCTTGCGTGTGCCGACTGGGAAGCAGCCGCGCTGGAGGCAGAGACCCTCCGCGCCCAAGCTGAGGCCAAACGAATGAAGTTTGATGCCTGGCGCACTCAGAACGCCACCGCCCGCGCTCAGATGAGCTTGCGGTGATGGTTGGCAAAGAACGGAATGGAGGATTGATGATGGACGACCAAATCACTCTGCGTGCCCGCGAGATGATTGAAGCCAAGCTGCTCGATCATCCTGACGAAGGGGTGCGGATGATCACCGCGATGTTCGGCGTGCCTGACGCGGCCGTTGAGAGCTTGGCAGCCAAGCTTCGCGCCCAGTTGAACGATTTAGCAGCGATGCCAGACAGCGAGATTGATTGCAGCGACGTCCCGGAAACCCTTGATTGGTCCAATGCCAAGCGAGGACGCTTTGCTGCGTCAACGATCGAAGCGCGAAGCGGCGAGACGGGAACCGGCTCGACCGAAGGCAAGAGCGCGGTCCGCGAAAGCGGAGACGCCGGGGATGGTGATGCATGACCACCCAAGCACAGCAGCCCGCGATGGGCGAGAAGCACGACGAGTTCTGCATTTGCAGCGCGTGCGTTGGCGATTTTAACCGAGCGCAGATTGCCCGGCATAGGGCTTCAGCCAATCCCGAGAGCGTTGGGGATGATGTGGTGAGCCGGTTTCGCTTCGTCGCAACGCACGCTCGGGAAGACTTGCCGTTGAACATGAGTGTCCCTGCTGCCCGCGCCTTGCTGGCCCGCATCGAAGCCGACGCCGCCACCATCGCCACCCTTCAAGCGGAGAAGGAGCAGCTGAGAGAGGCGCTGCGCTTGGCCGTAGAGGTGCTGGAGTTCGTCAACGGCTCTGACGGCACCCTGACAGATGAGCATTGGGATAGCCTTGGCGTCGTCCTGCACAACGTCGCAGCCCTCACCGCGGAGCCCAAGTGATGGCTACCCTGCCGCTGACCCTGCGGGCAATCATCAAGCGAGCGCTGAGCAATTCTCGTGCAAGAGCTTGGGCACGGAGGAGCGAGTGATGGCTACCACCCCTGACTGCCCGAACCCGCGTTGCGAGAGCTGGGGCTGTGCCAAGCATGACGTTACCACCCCTGAACAGTTGAACGATGTGGTGGAGCGGATCATTGCAATCGTGCGTGACCATGATCGAACGCATGATCGGAAGCGCATGACCAGTCTCTTGGTCGTTTCCCGTGCGGCTATGCACTTGCGCGACAAGGTGAGGGCCGCTCTCCAGTGATGATAGGGGGGTGAGCAATGGATAAGTGGCAGCCGATTGAGGCGGCCCCGAAGGATGGGACCGCCATCCAAGCCCGCATCCCTGGCCATGGCGAGGACAACATCATTGCGTTCCACAACGGCGGGTTGCTGGATGGCGACGGCAACGACTGTGGAGCTTGGGCCTACGTTACCGAGCAAGAGCCGCCTGACGACTGGACCGAGGGCTATTGCTGGGAGGTCAACGAGTACGGCGACCGCTCCACGCACCCGACCCACTGGTGCCCACCCCCACCGGAACACCCAAGGAGCTAGGGATGCAGGTCGTGCCCGAACGCGTTGGCATTGCCGAGGCGGCCTTGATCGCCGGCATTCCCAAGCGCACCCTACAGGCATTTGCAGCTGCTGGTGGCGTCCCCGGCGCCGGTAAGCCTGCGGGTCGGTGGACTTTTGACGTTAGCGAGCTGCGCCGTTGGGCGCGACAGGTGAACAGGAAAACCCCATGCCGGCCAACCTCTACAAACGCGGCGAGACCTGGTGGGCGCGCTTCAAGGTTCGGGGCATTGAGTACCGCCGAAGCCTACGAACGTCTGTTCGGAAAGACGCAGAGAAGCGCTTAGAAGCCCTGCGGAAACAGGTCGAGGGAGAGGTCCACTTCGGGATCGTTGAACCGCGCTCCTTCTCCGAAGCCGCTACTCACTGGCAGGATCACGCGACCGCCGACCTACTACCCAAGACCGTAAAGCGCTATCTCGTCAGCTTGAAACAGTGCTGGCCGTGGCTAGCGGACAAGCCCGTTCAAACGATCGACAGCGCCACGTTGCGGGAGATGGTGAAGGCGCGGCGGATCCAGGGTGCCACAACCGCTACCATCCGGCGCGACCTCTCGGCCATCTCGGCCGTGCTGCGCTATGCGATCGATGAAGAGTGGATGGAAGAGGTCAACCCGACGCTGGCCATCAGGTCCAAGCGCACCATGCGGGAGCGGCACGATCCGATCACCCTGCCCACCCCGGAGAGTATCGCGCTGGTGGTCGCCCAGGCACCGCCGCGGTTCGCCGACGCTATCGAGTTTGCCCGCGAAACTGGTATGCGTCAGGACGAAATCTTCGGACTGCAATGGCGGCAGGTGAACGGCCAAGAGGTCACGATCACCGGCAAGCGCAACAAGCGCCGGGTCATCAGGATTAGCCGCAAGGCTCGCAAGCTGATCGACAAGCAGCCGGAGAAGCTGGGGTGCCCTCATGTCTTCCGGCACTCGGGCGACACCCGCTGGGGCAGTCCCTCGGCCCGCTTCGGCGACATATCGCGGCGCGCTGCCAAGAAGGCACAGAAAGCGGCACAGGAGTTTACCCCCTTCCGCTTCCATGATCTGCGCCACCTCTTCGCCGTTGAGTTCCTGCGGGCGAAGCGCGGGACCCTGTACGATCTGCAAATGATCCTAGGCCATGACAGCGTGACCACGACGGAGGTCTACCTGGACCACGTCACCGCCGACCAGCGGGTCGCGGCAACCCACGGGGTGTCACGCAGGGTGGCACATGGCTAACGGTTCGTCATTGCAGAATCCGCCCAAAGCTGCCACAAACAGGCGGCACATAGCAGGAACGACAAGAGGATTAGGAATCCGGCGCTCTATCCTGCTGAGCTACGGGGCCGAGGGCAGTTTCCCTAGGTTTCCGCAGGGTTAGGGTCAATCCATGGTCGCGCAAACGCGCAAGGGAGGCAGTAGCGTGGAGACACAAGAGGTGGCACAGCATGTTCACTATATGGACCAGCCACACTACGCGCCTGATGATCGCCTCATGTACTATGAGGAGCAGACCCAGCGTTGGCCGCACTATAGCGGCATATATGACGAGCTGCCCGTCGAAGACGCTCGGATAGCCCTGCGTGAGTTGTGCCGATACTTCGGACTGCCGAGCGGCGTGCCTCTGCCTCCGGCTGGTCTTCCAGGCTGTCTCCACGAGAAGTACGACCAGGATGAGCCCGCCTTTCAGCTCATGCGCATAGGCCTAGGCTACGCAAGCGCCGTCATCTTCAACGAGCGCCGCGGGATGCACAACCGCTGGAAGGACGCCCGCACTTTCATCAGGACTTTAGAGCAAGAGGCCGAGGAGCGTGTGGTCAAGCGCGTCATGGATCGGGAAGCCCAGCTAGCCCAGGAGCGGGAAGCACGAGAGGCAGCGATGCCACAGCTCGTTTACTTCATCGCCTCCGAAGCTGGGCCAATCAAGATCGGCATTGCCAACAATCCGGTCGGGCGCCTCAAGACATTGCAGACCAGCCACCATGAGAAGCTGCACCTGCTGGTAACTTGCGCTGGGGGCCAGCCTAAGGAGGCGGCCTATCACAAACTGTTTGCGCCGCACCGTCTTGCCGGCGAGTGGTTTGCCCGCGCGCCGGAGATCGAGGCAGAGATAGCCCGCCTACAGACAGAGGACACGCAGGGATGATCGCCTTCGCTTGCGCCGTGCTTTACGTCTCGGATGGCGACACTCTCCGCTGCCAGGATGGAACTCGCGTGCGCCTAGCCGGCATCGACGCTCCCGAGATGGCGGGTCACTGCCGACCGGGCCGGGTCTGCACTCCAGGTGATCCTCTCGCCTCTCGTGCTGCGCTGTCCCGCCTAGCAGCTGGCCGCACCCTCTCCTGCCGATCGGTGGGGACGAGCTTCAATCGCGTGGTGGCGTTCTGTTCATCTGGTGGAGCGGACCTGTCGTGCTCCATGGTTCGGGCGCGTCGGGCTGTCGCGAGGTATGCAAACAGGGAGCGGGTATGCAGGTAGGTTGCAGCGGGCGGGGGACGTTTGCCGAGTCGCTCACCCGCTGCTCAATCTGTAGAGCAGGCCAGATTCTACAGTGGAAGAGCGCGTATACATGTCAGACGTTCTGAAGGCTGAGGCGTTGTTATACTTCCCATACCCACGGCGGAGTTAGCCACGCCTCCTTTCACCAAGGAGGAACACATGGACGTTGAGATTACACCGGAGATGATCGAGGCGGGTTGCAAGGCACTCGACCTGTGGGGTGAGGCTGACGACCCCGCCCTTATTTGCCTGTCGGTTTTTGAGGCAATGCTGCAAACAGCAACTCGTCCGTCCGGATTAGCCCCTCCTCCGTCTTGCTCATCTCATGCGTCAGCTGGAGCATAAGGTCGTGAGTGTCCTCGAAGCTTTGCCCTCGAAGCTTGCTAAGGATGAACGTTGCCACGATCAGGAAGATGGATCGCCCGTTATTTAGCTTGTCCTTGTCGTATCTGTCGTCAGACTCGGGGTCTAAGCAAAGGTAGAGCGCGTTAGTTAGCTCCGGCGTCTCGAACGAAATATCCTTCCTGCTGTGCGAGCAAGCGTTCCGCATACAGCGGAACGCGTCGATGGTTTCGACTTCATATCTGCCGATGATGTCCATGGCTTTGGCAAGTGCGACCCGTTGCTCAAACGAGCGGAGAGGACCGCCCCTCACCAGGCTCCGGCGAGCTTCCTTGCCGCGAGGCAATTCCTCTAGAATGCGGTCGAGAAGCGCATCTTCAATGAACGACGTGATGATGATGACGATGCCCCGGTCGCTCTCTCGCTGGAGCATGTCGCCAAGAGACGAGGCCGTTATCTCTACCTCACCCTCGGTTTGGTATTTGCTTAAGGCCTCTAAGACGTCCTTACGGTGCTTCGTTTCTGCGGGGTCCATGCCACCTTGTAATCAGGCGCTAGCGGAGTCGGCTAGCTGTCCTACACGCTTTCGATCTGCTCCAAGCTGGCAGATGGACTGCAAGAAACTTGAAGCTCTGAACTGGTGGCTCGCAACCGTGATGGTTGGCGGAGCCTTCGTTGCCGGACTAGTGGGCGCTTTGCGGGGCTAGCGGTGCCATGATTGCGCGCCCGATCATGTTGTGGACGTCCAGCTTCACCGCCATCACTAAGAGCCCGAAGAAGATCAGGCCCAAGGCTACCTTGGTGAACTCAGCATTAGCACAAGGCTTGCGTCTACGTCCCATTTTGACTTTTCCGGAGCGAGGATCGAAAATACGTTTCAACGCATTAAATAAGCGATCCTAACGATGTATAATTATATGCGTTAGCCTGCCTCAGGTAGAGGGCGGTAAGTGAGAGTTTTGAATGTGGGGCCGAAAGAAAATCGCGGGCACAGTGTATGATTTGACCCACTTGGACCCTTTCACATTAGAGATTCCCCGTTCTAACGGCGAATCGCTTAGGATTCAGGTGCAGTTCGGCTCTCACACGTTCACTGAGGCATACAACGGACTTCACGCGCGCGATCTTGCCATCTCAGACGGTAAGGATTTGCGGGCCTTCTGCCTCCACCGTTACGGTCACTCTCTGAGCCTGCCTGCAGCCATACGGAGTGCAGTCGGGGGCAAGGCCTGCAACGACAACGGACGCATGCTGATCAATGCGAGATTGCCGGGCCTACAAGGTCCCTATCTGATTGCATTTAGGGTCCGACCGAAGGTGACGAGCAAGTTCGACGGTGTGTTGACTGTCGTAAGCGCCCACCACCGACCAGACTTAGACCAGGCGCTTCCAACAGCTCCTTTCAACGCAGTGATCGCAGCAACGTTGGCAGGGCGGAAAGTGGGCTGGAAATAGAAATAGCCCCCGCAGGGGCTATTTCCGGACTAGGTCCTAGCGAAGCCTTTTTCATCCGTATTCACGGAACCCCATAAGGGACAGGCACACTCTTTCGCATCGCCATGAGTGTCATTGCCAAATACGCACGAGAGGCAATTGTTTCAAGAGAAATCTTAGTCCCCCGGAACAGGCGGGGAACGCTTAAGGAGTTTGTCAAGACCCTGGTCGCCTTCCGTTGGATCGAGTTCGCCAGCGTCGATTAGCTTTTGCGCCCCCCTTCGGAACCGCTCGCTCTGCTCGGCTTCGCTCTCGGGCTTTAGCTTCTTCGGCATCAGTCCCTCGCACCAGCTTGTTGGTAGGTGAGCCTCTTGCGGACGATCCCGCGCAGCAGCTGGTCGGTGCGGGTGAGGTCATTGTAGCCGAGCGCCACCCGATGATTGTAGCGGAAATCGAACTCCGCAAGGTAGCGGTGCAGATGCTTCTCGGCGCACTGCTGGTAGATGCCACGCATTCCGCGCTTGAAGATCGAGAACACGCCTTCAACGGTGTTGGTGTGAACGTCGCCACGGACATACTCGCCAATGCCGTGCAGGGTGGTTTCGTGGCTGGCGAACTCCTTGCCCAGGCGCGAATACATGCGGGCTTCGTCGGTCATTAGCCGCGCTTCCTTGGCGACGTTGGCGCGGACGATCGGATGGATTTCAGCAGCGCGGGTGTCCTCGAAGCGGATTGAGCGAACCTGCCCGGTGTTGCGCTCTACCAGCGAGAGAACCTTCATCTTGTGGGCGAAGCCGCCCTTGGCCTGAACCTTGCCTTTCTGGAAGCCGATGTAGGTTTCGTCGACTTCAACCGCGCCACCGTCCTGGCCGAAGGGTGCGAGCGAACCGGAGCGCATCGCCTCACGGATGCGGTGCGACATGAACCAAGCGGTCTTGAGGGTAACGCCGAGGGTGCGATGCAGCTGGTTGGAGCTGATGCCCTTCTTGCTGCCAGCAATCAGGAACATCGCCTGTAGCCAGATGCGGAGCGGAACGTGGCTGCTCTCGAAGATGGTGCCGATGCGAACGGTGAACGGCTTGCGGCACTGGTAGCACTTGTAGAGGCCGGTCCGGGTGGACTTGCCCTGCATCTTGGAGATGCGCTCCACGCCGCCGCAATGAGGGCAGGTCGGACCCTCCGGCCAAACGCGCGACTCAACGAAGGCGAAAGCGGCTTCTTCGTTATGGAAGTGCAGGGCGGAAAGTGACGACATGGTTCAAGGCTCCTGTGGAAACCCTGATACCCCGGTTAGCATGGGTATGTCAAGTATAACATCGCGAAGGCTGACGGCCGATCCGTCTTCCGCATCGGCTTTGACCCAGTGGAGTTTGCGAAGCTCCCTCATTTTCAGCGCGAGCAGCTCTGGTATCACTTCGAGCGGGTTCTGATGGGCGAAGCTAGCGCTGTGTCCGAATGGGAGCATCACGGGCTCCGCGTATCCGTGGTGCCTTGGCGGCGGGACTAGCCCTCGCGGCGCTTTAGCTCGGCTTCTACCGCCTCTCGGATAAACGAAGAACGGTCCTGATCGCCGCGCGCCTTGTCGATGCGCGCAAGCATTGCAGGCGTCCACTTCATCGGCACCAAGCGCGTTTTGACGCCCTTCCCTCCTAGCGGATCACGCCCCATCGGCCGGGCTGTAGCTGCGCGATCTGCCTGCATCAATTCGTATATACCACTTGCACCGTTTCGTATATACGGTATATATATCGTGTATACGATACGGAGGCAAGGATGGGGAATCACAGCATTGGACGGGCGTTTGTAGCGACAGCGGAGATTGCCGGCGCACGGCGCCTGCCAGGCGAGACCGCGCTGGATGTGCTGGACTTGGCGGCCGAGAGGACTGAGATTGCCGGTGCGGACGCCGAGTTTGATGACGCGCCTTATGAAGAGGGCGTATTCCGGTCGCTGCTAATCGAAGCCTTCAAGCCCGACTACAGCGACGACGAGGATGAGGATGGGGATCTCTTCTATGAGGAGGTCTATCGACCCTTCTCCGAACGCTATGAGCTTTGCTGATCGTGGTTGACACTCAGGCGCATACTCCAGGGCCTTGGCGCGTAGACAGCCATCTCGGAATGCTGGTTGACGCAAGGGGCGGACCGGTTACCGGCGAAGCTAGCTGGCAGCTCGCCGCCCGCGCTCCTGACCTGCTTGCCGAAAACGAGCGGCTTATGGAGGCGCTGCAGTTAGCACGAAACCGCCTACAACTGGCTTCGATTAACGCAACGGCAAGCGGTGACAGCACGGCTCCGGAATACAGCGAATGGGCCGATGAGGCGAACGCCGCCCTCTCCCCCAATCAGGAGAGCAAGTCACCTCTATCATGCCCCAACTGCGGACCCGGCGAGCCGGACTGCATGGGAGAGGTCGGATGAGCCAATCAGGAGGGTCCGTGAACAGCTTCCGCGCCGGTCTGTGGTTCTGCTTTGTCGTGATGGCGCTGGGGACGATCGCGGCTATTCAGGTGATCTAAGCTCAAAGGCTTATATAAGCATTGTGCTTTACGGGTGCTTGCTTAGGGCCGAAGTGGCAACCGTTACAGAAAGCGTAAGAGTTGAACCGCTCAGCGTGTCGACTTGGAGGGCGCACGCCAGTAGTTTAGCGCGGCGCCCTCCTTGGTCGTTAGGTCGTCAGCTCTTTCCGAAACTGGACGAGCGCATACTCTAGTCGGGTCGCACCGTTCTTCACGCCGCGCGCTTCCAAGATGGCTTTGTCCAGACGAGCCAGCTTGTCGCCGATTGGCGAGGTGGACGGCGGAACGACCACAGGCGGCTTGGGCTCGGTCACCAAAGGCGGTTCGACAACGGGCGGCTCCACCGGCAGCGGTGCGGAGGCCCGCGGATCGGTCGTCTCCGGCCACCCGCCATTCTCATACTTCCACCAGCCGCCATCGGCGTTCTGCTGATAGACGACCTTGCCGACGTAAAGCAGCAGCGTGACACGCTGAGAGTAGGTTTCGTGGATCCCGTTGCGGTAGATGCCCAGCCCAGCCATGCCTTCCGGTGCCGACTTCAGCGTCCAGACTGCGCCCGTGCTATCGACGACCTGCCCGGCCGTGCCGGTGAGCGAGGCACCGTCGGTGGACTCAGGTAGCTGGGGCTGCGGCTCCGGGGGTGACGGCGGGGTGACCGGTGGTGCGGTTGTCCCGGTGCTGCCTTGCTTCTGCACTTCTACATAGGCGTTCAATCGGGGCTGCACGACTTGAGTGAAAGTTGCCGTGTCCTTGAAGCTGCTCGCGACCCACTGGTTGGTCGTGAACACCTCTGTCTGAAGGGTGCAGACGTTGTTCGGCCCGAGGTGATCGCCGCCGGCCCAATGGTACACCTCGACGCCGTTCTCCGCGAGGTAGTCATAGGCGCGGTTGATGATTGGAAACCACGCGGCCGTGTCCTTGTTGTAGGGCACACCCATCTCGCCGATCGCCAGCCGGACGTTGTTCGCCCTGCCCCATTCGACAAAGGGCTTCAGCCGAGCAATGGCCGTGTTGACCGTTGCGCCGTCGGCAACCGCGGTGGCTCGCTCGTAAAGGCCCGACGAGTTCCAGTCGAAATACTGGTGCGCCTCATAGACGATGCGGTCGGCAGGATCGTTCAGGATGAAGTCGCGATTGACGCTCTGCCAGCTATGCGCTCCCGACCAACCATCGCCGCACACGTAGAGCAGCGCCTGCATGTTCTGCTTACGGAACCCGGTCACGACGTGCTGAGCAATCGCCTTCCAGGTCACGCGCTCCTGAGGCATGTTGTTCGGCTCGTTCATCAGGCCGTAGCCGATCGGGCGAGCATCTGCTGCCAGCGGTGCGAGGGCGGCGTCCAGCTTGAGCATGAGGTCCAGCAGTTCAGCACGGCCATAAGAAGTCGAGGAGCTTTCCAGGCGCTGCCCAGCCACCCAAGCGTAGTTGTGAATCTCGGGCTGAACCTTGATGCCGCGAGCAGCGCAAGCAATCAGCGTCTCTTTGAGCTTCCCGACGTAGCCGCTGTCGAGCGCGCCGTTCCGGGTGGGCTGCAGCTTCTCCCAGCGGATCGGGAGCCGGAGTAGCCGGACGCCCTTCCCTGCGATGTGGTCGAGGTAGTTCGCCGCGGGCCAGAAAACGTAATCGAACTCGGCGCCGGCTAAGTTGATGCCGACGGTTGCTAGAGTAGCCATGATGGTTCCTTTCAGGGGAGATTAGCGGCGGCAGTCGAAGGGCAGCTTGGCCCCCATCGACTCCGCCCATGTGCAGATGCGGACGCCAGCGGCCTGGACGCGCTCGGCGTAGCTCTCGACTTCAGCGTCGTATCGGGCGTTGGCCTGCGGATCAGTGACGATGTCAGGGGTGGGCCGCGGCTTGGGTTCGGTCACCGCTTGCAAGTCGGCATTCGAGGGGTAGGTCTGAACCGGAATACCCCGCGCGCACGAGGCGGTCACAAGCGAGAGCGCGATCAGCAGGGCTAACGACCCCGCCCGGCGCAGCGGCGATAACGGCATTTCGTTCTCCTTGGGTCCTGGCGTTGGCGAGGGCATCGAGCGTGCGTTGCTCGGCTGCCTTCTCTTGAGCGATGCGGTTGCGTTCGGCCTGTTTGGCCTGAGCGGTGGCGATCTTGGCTTGCATGGCAGCGGAGCCGTCGGACCGGCCTTTGCAGTAGCTGAGCGCGAGCAGCAGCCCGACGATCAGGCAGGCGGCAGCGATCTTCTGCCACAGGGGCAGGAGGCTAAGGTTGGGCATTGTTGGAGGTCCTGTTATGTGCTAGCGAGGCGTTGCTAGTCTGATCCGGTGAAGACCGGGGTAGGTCCAGCACAGCGGGAGGAGGGCTCGTCGGCCGGTCACTTTGGCGAGCAGTGATCACCCCGGCGGGAGTAGTGACCCGCCCCGCACCGCCTACCGACACTGTTCCAGCAGCCGCCTCACTAGTTCAGCAGCAGGTGTAAGCTTCCGACGTGACTGGACCACGATAGGCCAGCGCAGCCGGACGGGGGTCACCTGGCCTGCTCTCTCGTGGTGGTGTCCGGATTGAGCTCGGCAAACGCCTTGCTGACCCACTTGCCCGTGATGGACGATCGCCAGCGATAGACGCGCTTGCGGCGTGCGAACTTGTCGACGACCTTCCCGAGCATCTCGTCAAGCATCATGCTTCCTCCAGCTTAGTCAGGAACAGGGTACGAAGAGCCTGCCAGTCCACGCACGCGATCAGCGGGACCTCGTTGGTCCGGGCGTATCGCTGCAGGGCCATGGCCAGGGCTTCCTCACTCGCAGCGGCGAGCGGATCCACCATCCGGTCGTGAGCCAGACCCCACAGCACCCGGCTCGGCTCGCCGAAGTGTTCTGCACAAAGATGATGGCTAAGCTCGTGCTCTCTACAGTAGCGCAGCGTGTCGCCCTCATACCCGAGGCGATGGGCCACGGCGTGGTAGTGCGGCAGGTCATGGACGTGCGCCGGCCAGCTCGTCCCATCATCGAATGTGCTTAGCGCTCCCTCCGGCGTCCATTCGAGCCGGGCGAAAGCGGTGCGGATCACCTGTCGCCTCGGATGGCATCCGCCTCATGTTGGGCGGCGTCGGCCACTTGTTCTGCCGCTTCACTGGCTTGCTTGGGGGTGGAAGTGGCGGCGGTGATCGCGTCCAGTGCCTTGGCCGTGTTGTCTACCCGCTTAGCGTCCACCGCATCCTGGCCCACCTTGTTGACGAAGTAGAAGCCAAGAACCGTCACGGCCATGCCGGAAAGCTGGCCCAGCATGTAGGTCAGCAGTTGCTCATTCTTCTGCGGGATAGCTATTGCGAACAGCGCTCCCATAGCCGTGATGAAGGCGCCGATCAGCAGGAATGCCAGCAGGTTGCGAGTGCCCTCGATCTTTTTGATCGCGGCGTCGTGGTCCTCGATCATGACCAGCCTCCTGCTTCCAACGCGGCCTCAAAGGTCTGCGCGATCTTGGCTATCTCAGCAGCCTTGTCGGTGCCGTTGATGACCCGGCGGGCGGCCTGATAGGCAGAGAAGCCGGCACGTCCGTCGAGTGGCAAGTAATCAGCCAAGCGCTTGCCGGTGAAGGCCCCCTGCTCCATACCCTTGACCATGATCTGCCCGGCGATGTCCGGCCGCATGGCTAGGTCTGGGTCAGCCAGTAGGGACCCGCCTAACCCGCACTCTTCGTCTGCCCAGCGGTAGTTCTTCTCCCAAGTGAGCTGGGGATAGCCACGACCGTGCCACGGGTAGTAGCGGAGGGTCTTACGGTAGGCGGCAGCCTTGTCGCCCAGGTAGTAGGCTTCCTCGACCGGCTGCATTGCCTTGGCTGTTTCCCACCAAGCGGTAGCCAGCCCGTAAGCGGCCCAGGCTAGCGGCCATCTCGCGATGCCCATCTCGTCGAGCAACGAGTTGAAGCCGTTGACTTGGGTCTGACTAAGCGACCCCAGCTTACCGCGAACCGAGGCGAAGAACCCCGCGGGGGTGGTGAGCGCGAACGGCTTGGCCGGTTCACCCGATGCTTCGGCCAGCGCTTGATCGAGCGCCCTCACCTCAGCCGGCGTGAACCCGCGACCGAGCATCTTGCGCACGGCATCAAAGACAATCTTGGATTGGAAGGTCACGACTGCGCTCCCTGCTCTGGTGAGGAGTCGGCGGCAGGCCGCCGGCCGTGAGTTGCGATGATCTCCGCGCTTCGGATCGCCGCCTTCTCTGTGGCGATGCGCGCGGCACCCTTCTCCATCTCGCTCCGGATTCGCGCGGCGTGGGCGGCGGCCTTCTCCGGTGATGCCTCGATGAGGGCGATGAACATCGTGATGATCTGCGAGAGGTTATTGTTCTCATGCCGGAGGATGCTGACCTCGGCCGCCCGCGAGGCGCGCTCGGCCGCAAGCTGATCCTCCAGCGACCCGATTCGCTCGTCTTGAGCCTCGATCCGGGCCAGCAAGCCGTCGCGGAACGCCTGCTCGGCGTCCATCGACTGCTTACGCCACGGCCCGACCTGGCGGATGATCAGGCCGATCAGGGTGAAGCACGTCGCCCATGCCCCAGCCGCGGACCAGGTGAAGGCGCCGGTTGGGATGCCGTTCATCGAATGGCACCCTGCCGCGCAAGGATCAGCAGGTAGACGGCCAAGCCGCAGCTCATCACCAGGACACCGGCCCGGACGTCATCAGCGCTGGGCAGCCAAATCAACCGGGCCACTCCAGCGATCCAGAGCGCGGCCGTGAAGAACATGCCCGTGCGGTAGGAATCGACCAGATTGTAGGAGCGCAGATAACGCCACGCGCTCGGGGCAAAGCCGATCAGGACCGCTGACCACAGGGCCAGCGAGAGGTAGGCAATCAACATCGGCGGCTCCTTTGCGAGCGGAAGTGTTCGGTTTGGTGAGGGGGGACGAAGCCCGGAGGTGGCGCTAGAGCGCGGCCCAGAGTCGGACGCCGGCCACCATCAGCCAGCGCTTGATCGGACCCACGCCAGCCGCTTTCAGCGCGTCGGAGAAGGCGTCAGGGGCGCGCTTGTCGCCTTGGCTCAGCATGTAGTCGTGCAGCAGCGCTGCCTTCGCCGCCTTGCCGCTGATCGGCAGCAGCCAGCGGGCAAAGCTGGGAATGGAGGCGAAGTCGGTGATGAACCCCGCTGGCACAGTCACCGTCTCACCGGAGCCGAGAAAGCCCAAGTCGAACGTGAACGGCGCCACCAGCTCGAACAGGCCCAGCCCGTTGCGCTGCTTGGCCAGCACCTTGACGATCAGGTCTTCGGTGAAGCTGCTCATGGCCAGCCCGTTTCGATGTCGATCGCGTCCAGGTCGCTGAGCGAGGTGGCGTTCTCGATGCGGTCTTTCAGGACAGCGGCGACATTGTGCGGGCTTAGAATTCCGATGCCGGCAGCTACTCCGACGGCGATCATGCCGTCGGCATCGACCTCTTTCCGCTCTTGCGCCGCGTTGGTGAACCGCACGGTCTCACCGTTCTCGTCCAGGAAGGGTTTCCCGCTCAGCTTGGCGATCAACGCCATGACGACGAGGCCGGTGATCTTCGTCTTGGACTTCTCGTCGACCTCGATCAGGCCGATCGGAGAAGGGGCAGTGGCAGCCTGCCGCTGATCTCGCAGGAAGTTGACGGCCCGACGCATTTCAGCTTTTCGGTCGGCCAGGCGCACTTCGTCAGCGTCCGCGGTCGGCAGCACCGTCCACCCTTCGCGCCCTTCAAGGCTCTCCACCAGGCAAACCTCGGTCGGGTCATCAGGGTTCTGGATCAGTAGGGTCATGACGAGATGCTCACGCTGCCGGTGGGCACATGCGAACGGTTTCCACTCAGCAGGCGAGCCACGAACCGATACTCGTACGTGGTGCCCGGCGTCAGGTCAGTGTCGGTGCGCGTCATCTGGAGGTTGGCGGGATTGGCATAGGTGAAACTCGGCTCGCCAACGGCTGTTTCCGTGACCACCTCTGAGTTGGCGGTGCCTGCCTGCCCAACGTTGGACCATACCGGATTGGCAGAGGTGCCGACGTTGCGCTGGAAGTAGCCCTCAACGGTCCAACTGCCCGCCCCCCCGGTCTTGGTCGGGCGAAAGTTCAGGTCCGCGATCAGGTTGAGAGACGATCCGGTGGCGACGAACGCCAGAACCGAGCTGACCGCCGCGAAGCTGGTGCTGTTGATGGCAGCGAAGCCGGATGTCTGCGAGGAGGCAGTGCTGGTCGAGCCACCGGTTGTTCCTCCACTTGGCGGCGGCGAAGTGGGAGTGGGCGGTGCCGCCTTCTGCTTGGTGAACGTCGTGGTCGTCGGCGGGCGCGCAATGCCGTCGTGAGCCAAGGTGACCTCGACGGAGGCGACATCGCTCTCAAGCGAGCCAATGGTCAGCGGTGCCACCCCGTTGGCAACTGCGAGCGGCCGTGAGCCGCTGCTTGGCGTCAAGCCGTTCACGCCGCCGTCGATTACACGATAAGTGGCAGTGATCGTTCCGCTGGTCACCGCACCGCCGGCGACCGCCAGATAGTATTGCAGGTCCACCCATTGCTGGATCGCTGTGCCGGTATAGTCGTAAGGCACTCCCGCGTTTGCGGGACCGGCGGTTACCATGGTCCGGTCGGCACCCAGCTCATACTCTGGACCGGGCGTCCATCGCGGCGGCTCAGTCTGTAGCGCTCCCGCCGAATCGATCATCGGCTCGATCAGGGCGATGTTGAGGCCGCCCTCCGCGCCCGAGCCGCTGCCGGCTTCCACCTCGAAGAATGCTCCAAAGGCACCATCCGGCACATCGAGGAACTTGAACAACGGACTGGCGGTCAACGGCAGGTGCCACGATCCTTGAGCGATCGTTTGCCGGCTGAGCTTCTGTCCCGCTGCGTTCAGCCACCACAGAGCAAGAGCCCAGGTGTATTCGCTGCGAGCGGCCTGCACTTCCAGCTTGGAGCCAGCATAGATGCGCTCATGCGGCCGAACGGGGGTAACGCCACCCTTCCGCACGTCTCCGCCCATGACGAACGTCTGACCAGGCCCGGTGAAGCTCCCAAGCGCCTTGAACAGCGACAGCCCGTCCAGGTCGAAACGCTGCTCGAGGATCTGCAAGCCGTTCGGGTTGTAGGTGACCCCCCACCCGCGCCGTGGATCCTTGAAGCGGGAATACGGAACGCGGTTCGCTCCGCCGATCGCGCTGTTGTTCGCCGACTTGTCCGCCATCGCCATCAGCAGCTCGCTTCGCTTCACATAGTAAGCGGAGAACCTGCTGTTGAAGGTCGCCGGATCGATCGGAGTGTCCGTAGCCGTGTCATACCAGAGCGGGTACAAGCTGGAGAGGTAGTTGCGGAGGTCGAGGTAAGCCGCCTGATATTCAACTTGGGGCACCAGCAGCGCGTAAGCCTGAGCAGTGAAGCTCGGCCGCTCGCCATCGATCGCCTCCCACTCCCGAATGGTCTGCGGCTTCTCGGACGCCGACAGATAGGCGTCGGACGATATGACGTTGATGGCTGCCAGCGCGGCTGCGGCCTGATCCGCGGCATCCAGGGCTTGATCGATCAATTGCTGCTTGCTGACGCCTTGGATTGCCACCGGCGCTTTGCTCAGGCCTTCGATGCTCAGTGAGAGCCTGCTGGTCGTCTCCCCGGCTTCGATCGACCAGTCCTTGCAGAAGCCATAGACCGTGAGGGTGTCGACGCCATTTTGCCCCACCCACAGGCAGGGCCGCGCCCGCACAGCCGCAAGTCGGTTCGCCACCACGTCGAGCGCGTTCGTGCGGAACAGCGCCCGCATGCTCATGCCCTTGGCGAAGGCCCGTTCGATGATGGTCGGCACGCCGAACGCATCAACGTCCTTCTTGCTGTAATCGGTGATCCTGGCCGTCGGCGACGCCTCCGTCTCCCCCAGCCCGACAACCTTGCCGATCAGCAGCGTGCCGACCGATACCTGCCCCGAACCCGTGATGGTGACGGTGACCTGGCCGGTTGTCTCGGGGAGGTCGAGGAAGGTCACGGAGCCGCCGGAGACCGCTTGCGTCCGGTCGAAGGCTGAAGACCGCACCCGCACACTGTCCGCGATCACGTCGAGCAACGCCACCGCGTTGGCGACCTCGGGTGCCAGCGTAAGCGTGATGCTGTTGGACGCGATGGTGGCGGTGCCCAGCGCCTGGTCGAACATCGCCCAGCGGTTGGTTGGGCCGACGTCGATCCACTCACCGGTCGCGCCGGCGGGGTCCTTGCCGACGTTGCCGGCCGCCACGCTTTCGTAGATCCGGTGCGTCGCGGCCTTGATGACACGCTGCCCGGCCACATAGGTCGTGCCTGCCGCCCATTCGGGGTGATCGGCCTCTGGCAGGCTGCTTGTGACCAGCAGGGCAGGCTTAGTGAACGGCTGCAACAGGCGAAGGGTGGACTTCTGCCCCAGCATCGCCGGGTCGGAACCGTTGTCGGTGACATTCTCGAAGCCGGCCAGGCCTTCCACTGTCAGCCGGCAGAAGCTGAGCGAGGACGTTTGAAGGTCCAGCTCGAAGTCTTTGTAATAGCCCTGGGTCGTCAGCCAGGCGAACCGCTCGTCTGCGATCCACAGAGCCGAGGTGGCGCGCAGCTCTTCCAGCTTGGCCCTGACCGCATCGACGCTGTCGGGCGGCAAGGCGACCCGAACAGACATGCGACGGCTGTAGGCGCGCTCCACCACCGTCGTGACGCCGAAGGCATCCGTGTTGCGGCGGCTGTAGTCCGTGATGCCGATGGTCGGCGCGGTCTCGGTCGTGCCGAGGTCAATGACGGAGCCGGCAGCTGTCTGGACTTTCATGGCTCTCCGATCAGAGGACGTAGACTGGGTTGCTTGCGCGCGGTTTAATTAGGGGTATTCTCCGCAGACTTAGCGCGGAGATAAGAGGATGATTGCGGAAGTGCTCACGCTGCTGCTTATTCTGTTGGCAGTCGGCGTTGACTTGCGCGGACGTCGGCGAAGCCGGCAAGGGAGCCGCGTCGATGGTAACCAGACAGACGCCAGGCGCTTAGATCACGGGGACGGTCAGGACTGAATTATCTCCAACGCATTCAGATACCCGAACGTCGATGAGCCAAACCGCCCGAAACTGAAGTCTATCTGTCCGGATGCATTTGGCACTAGGCCGGCAATCTGTACCGTATTCGCCGTGTTGCTGTTGGTGTTCAGCGTCACCGACTGACCGCCTGCCTTATACTCTGTCGTGCGATCCGCGCCGCTACGATTACCAAGAAAGCGCAAGGTGTAAGTCTTGGCCGGGTTGAGGCCGCTGAGGCGGTAGGTGGTGCTCGCAATAGCAGCGCCGAGGTTGCTGGTGCCCGCGTCGTCGCCATTGAAGTGATACGTTTGCAGCACGTTGTCGGGGTAAACCCCCGTGTTGGCCCCCGTCGTTGCACCGGAGGTGCTGCCACCTTGCAGTCCCGTGGTGTTTGCTAAGCTCCAGCCCGTAGCAACTCCCGCGATGTTGTTGATTGTGGACAGCGTGTAGGTGGCAGTCTCGGCTCCGGCTGTTTCAGAAGCGGCAGCCGCGTATCGATTCCACCCAGTCGGCGTGAACCCCGTCACTGTGAGGGTAGATGCAAAATCAATTCTCGCCGTGTTGCTACTCGGTTCGCTGCCCCCTCCGGAGACAGGTCCGGCGGCGCTTGGCGGCGTAGGTCCGGCGTCGGCAGGGTTGTAGGTTGTGCCTTGGACTAGCGCGAGAATGGCCTTCGATCCCCGCGTAGCGTGCGTGGTGTACTGCCCGTTTGCCATGTGGATGCCATCGGACTGGGCCAAGTCGTAGGAGTGCGCATAAAGCCGGTTGTTCGCGTCTGCGGCCACTGCCATTTCGGCGTAGCGCACCCAAAGCTCTTGCTGCTCTCCCGTCGCGGCCCCTTCGGTATAATTCTGCGATGTGCCGATAAAGATCGGGACATTTGGCTGCCCCAGTTCCGACCGTAGTTTGGAGAAGAAGGATCGCAACTTGGCCGCATGACCATCCGACGAGGCGACCTCGTTGAAGCGAGCGTCGTTGAAGCCCACGATGCTGATAATAGCGTCTACGGTTCCGGCGGCCTTGGCCGCCGTGATAGCGCTGGATCGTTGGCTGGACCCCGCCGCTTCCCATTGCGACAGGGTGGTGGCGCTCACACCTTTGGTGATGAACCGAATGTCGCGGTTCAGGACATTGGCAAGTAGGTTACCGAGCGTGGTGAGGCCCTGCCCAGTGGTGCCTGCCGCTGCGAAGTTCGTACCGCTTCCGCTCTTAAAGACGCGCGCGTTGCTTGGTCCGCTGTATTCGGTGCCGTAGCGCTCAGGTGTGGAAGAGCCAACGAGAAGGATGGTAAGTGGAGGAGTCGCGGATGCGGTATCATCGTCTGTGATGGTCCCCACGGCCTGCGCTCGCGCAATCGTCACGTTCGACACTGCCGTCAGGTTGAGAAGGACGGTCCTTGAGCCATCAACAGTCGAATTGTTGTTCACGGGTACGGAGACAGCTCTTGAGGCCTCCCCGGCCGCAAACGTGATCTGCCCGCTGGTGCTAGCGTAATCGGCACTGGCGGCCGAACCACTAGCGGTGGAATAGCCCACCACCGACACTCCGGTCAGCGTTCCCGAGCGGGTCAGAACGAAGGGAAGGCTCCCGCTGGCCTCGCTGGCCGTCACGTCCGCAACTGTGACCGATGGTGCCGCCGCCGGGGGCGCGCTCGCCAAGGCGTCGATGCGGGCCTGGAGCTTGGCCAGCGCAGCGCGCACGGTGTCGCCCGTGGCGGTGTTAGCGCCACTGCCGAAGTCGATGTTGGCCAAGGGCTAGCCTCCGAGAGCTGAGATTTGTTGCTCGACGTAGAGCAGGGCGCCTGCGAACGCCGGGGCGTTGGCGCGCACCGTGTCGGAGTTGGCGTAGGTGTTATCGGGGGTCGGGATCGTCGGAGCGCCGCCGCCCGGACTGGTCGGCAACTTCGTGATCGTCGCGGTGCTGGTGTCCACCATCGCCAGCGCGGCACCGCCACCCTCGGCCGTCACGTCCTCAAGCACTCGGGCCGTGCGCTTGGTGTTGCCGGCCACGGTAGCCAGGGCGGAGTTCGTATCCGCCCGCATCGCCACCACCTCGCGGCGCAGGCCCTCGAAGCCCGAGCGCAGTTCCGCGATGGTCTCCCGCTCGCTGGTCCGCGCAGTCGCCGCAGCGCTGGTGCCGGCCGCATCGGCAATGCCCCGGCCCGTGGTGGGCACCACGGACCCGCTGGCGGCAATGGCCCCCACGACCCCGTAGTTCGCCTGCAACGCCGCCGTGGTTGCTGCAGTGTTGGTGCTGATCGCTGCCAGGATGCTGTTGGCGTTCCGGGCCGCGTCCAACTGAAGCTGGGCATAGTCGGCGGTCGCTTCGGCCGCGAAGATCCCCGCATCTACGCCCCGGGCAACCAGCGCCACGTCGCGCTGATACTGTTCGCGGGTAGAAGCGTTGTTCAGGGAGGCATCCAGGAAGGCCTTGGCGGTGCCCTCAAGCTCGCCCAGCGCCTTCTGGTCGCCCTGCCCCGCCAGGTCCGCGGTGGACTGGAAACGAGCCCGCAGCGCCTCGTAGGCGTTGCCCTGAGCCGCATCGGTGGCAAACAGCGTGTCCCGATACTTCCGCAAGCTCTCCGCAAGGCGACGGAAGGTCTCAGCCGTGCCGTCGCCCTCCTTGCCGAGCTTCTCCTGATAGTCGAGCAGCTTGTCGAAAGCCGGTGCCACCCGCATCAGCGCCGCATACATCTCGCGGCCCGCGTCCGTGGTGAGGTTGAGCCCCAGCACGGTAGCCTTGAACTGCTCGCGGGTCACGACGCCGGACAGGCCGAGCCGGTCCAGCTCCTCACGAACCGAGGCCAGGATCGGTGCCATCTGCTCGGCTTCGCTCAGGAACTGGTCGCGGAAGAAGTCGGTCGCCTGCAGGAAATCCTCAAGCCCGCCGAACAACTGCACCAGGGCATCACGGGCAACGATGCTCTCCGCCCCGATCATCCCGAAGGTCCGGCCGAGCGAGCGCATGGCTACATCGACCGTCTCATATTCCTTGGCCACGCGGATGAACGTCTCGAACATCCCCTCACCGACCAGCTGCATCTGGGACAGCGAAGGCAGGAGCCGGGTTGCCATCTGATCGCCGATGCTGGAGAAAATGGCGTTGAGCTGGTCCTCGATCTGCTCGCCGGTCATGTCCTTGAAGCTGATCTTCCCGATGGACACCTGGAAGCTGTTGAGGATCGCCTCAGCCCCATCCATGCCGATCACGTTGGCGGCGGACACCAGGCCGTTGCGGAGCGACAGCACAACCGCCTGCACCGCGGAGGTGATCTCGCCGTCGATCGCGCCATAGTCGGTTTCGTAGCTTGTCTTGGTACCACCACCGATGCCGAGGAAGCCTTTCTTCTTCTTGACCTTCTCGACGATCTGATAGGTCTGGCCGCTGATCCCGTTGGCGATGATGTCCGCCACCGAGCCCGAGTTGAGCGTCATGCCGAGGTCGTAGAGGCTCCGGGTGGTCGTGCTGCCGCCGAACAGGCCCAGGAACCCCGCCTTGCCGTTCGTGCCGAGGTTCTGGCCCGTGGTGTCGAACATTCCGCCCGAGACCTGCACCTGGCGCGCGACCGAACCCGCCATCCGCCCGATGCTGTTGTCGATCGACCGCAGCGCCTTCAGCATGTCGTTGCTGTATTGAAGATCGCTGTTCGTGTTCGCCGCGACGATCTCCAGGCTGCGGGCGATGCTCTCGCTCTTGGCCTTGCTGTCTCCCAGCACAGTGCCGGTGCCGGCGGCGGCCTGTAGGTCCTCGGCCGAGGTTGGCGGGACAGCCGAACGGCCACCCCCTCCACCACCGAACATCTTCACACCAAAAGCCACCAGCGCCGCAGCCGTAGCTGCACCGGCCGCAAGGTTGAGCGGGAACGGCAGGCTGGCAATCGCTTTGGCTACAGCGGCCACGCCATCCGCGGCGGCCCGCGCACCGGAGTTGGCCACGGAGGAAGTGGTTTTGGCCGTATCCATGGCGATCGAGCGGACAGTGTCGATTGCCTGCCAAGCAGCATAAGCCATTTCGACGGCCTGCATCGCTTTGTAGCCGGCGCTCTTCTCTTTGAAGAGCGACTTCGCACCAGAAATTGCTTGAGCCGTGTTGCGGGCCTGAAGCACGGCGAGGGCTTGATCCATGTCAGCCTGCTTCATCGTGGTGGCCGCGACCTTGTCTGCCATCTCCTGCCGCTGCAGCCGATATTCAGCGACGTTCGCAATAAGTGAGCCTATGGCTTCGCCTGGCGCTCCAAACGCATTCGCGAGGGCCTCACCCGCTAGACCGGCCTGATCCGCAATCGCAGTCAGATGGTCGATAACCTCTTGGAGCTGATCGCCAAGGGGATCGCCCCAGATCAGTGCATCCTCGATGTTGACCGGCTTAATTGTATCGAAGAGGCTGCCCTGCTTGTTCATCCAGTCAGCAGTTTCCCAAGCGTTGCCGGCATTCAGGATGGACTCGCGCAAAGCATCTGTCGGGGCTTTGGCCGCCTGAGCGACAACCTCGATCATCTTGATCTCTTCGGCCGTCTTCCCAATCCGGTTCGTCTCTTCCGTCAGTCCGCTCAGGAAGCCCTGCGACTGCTCCAAATGCTGTTTTGCCTCCGCAGCCGCTTGCTTGATCTCACGGTCAGCGGCGCTCTGCTCCGCTGACGCCTGCCGCGCCTGCTCACCGACCTTCTTCCAAGCAATGTGGAAGTGGCTGCCTTCGTCCAGTGCCTCCGTGAGGGACACGCCTTTCGCACGAAATGCCGTGATCAGCTTCTTGAGCGTGATGCCGTCTGACTTAGCAATGTCGATCGCCTGCCCGAGCTCGTGATTGCTAGTGCCCGGCTTGGCTGCGAGCGCTGCCCACGGCCCGACACCCTGCTTGTAGGCGACGTATTTGGCGTAGAGGCGCTCCTGCTCGGCACGAGAGCGCTGTTCACTGGTGACCCGCCCACCAAGCCCCTGCACAATGTCCCGGGCATCACCCAGGCCGATATTGCGGCCAACCTGGTTCGCGACAGAGGTCTTGTTCAGGCGATCCTGCGCCTTGTCGGCGTCAAGCGCGGCCTGCTTGCGCTCTTCGAGCATCCTGATTTGTCGCGTCAGACTGGCGTCAATGGTCTTTCCGGCGGCGGCTTGGGCATTAGCAGTCCTCTGAAGAGAGAGGATCTGCATGTCATATTGCTTGGTGATGCGACCGGCCGAGGTCGACATCTGCTTCCCGTACTCGACTGCTAAGCCGACTCGGCTTCGATTGAGGTTGCGCTCTGCCGTCTCAATGAGGGAAGTCTGCTCGGCAAGCCTAGCCCGAAGGTCGCTTACCTGCTTGGCATAGAAGGATTGCGCCATGCCAGCGCCAGCTCCCCCCGCAGCCCCGAAGCCGGTGCTGTTGGCAGCAGCTTGCTCAGCCTGCGCCCTCTCCAGCAGCGCCATCGTGACGCGTCGGATGCTGACCTCGTACTCGTAGTTCTGCCTTGCCAGAGCATTGGCACGCTCGGCAGCGCTGCCCATCGCCTTATCAGCCTCATCGAAGGCATGCTTCTGGTCCAGGATGGCCGCACGCACGCCTTCAGCGCTGGTGACGAAACGCTCCTGAGCTGCTCGTGTGATCTCCGACTCTCGAGCATTTGCTCTTAGCTTGTCGACCGCTTTGTCCAGAGCGTCGTTCTGCTCGAGGAGCTTCGAGACGAGCGGTCCTAGCACCATCAGTCCGGCTGTGATGGCCAGTCCCCACGGGCCGACCATGAAGCGTGCAACTGCTCCTGCCTTATTCTCAACATTGGAGAACTGCCCGGCGAGCTGGCCGCCTTGCACCGCTAGCGCGTTGATGGGGTTGGCTCCCATCGACACCTGCGTGATCAGGTCCTGAACCTGGAAGCTTGCGCCTTGCATCGCAGCACGCATCTGCGCCGCGCCCTTTGTCGCTCCGCCAGTTCCGCCTTCAAGCCGGTTCAGATTGGCATTGAGCCCCCGGATGCGATCGGCAAGTTCGGTGAGCCCCTGCCCTTCCGCCGCGAGTGCCCGCTGCTCGGCTCGCATGTTACGGATCTCGGAAGTAGTCTTGCCGAACGTCTCGACCTGACGTTCAAGCTGGCGGACCATCCCCTCACCCGACTTTTCCGCGCGAGCGGTCTCTCGTGCAACGTTCTGCAGCTCGCGAGTGGCAGCGCTGCCGAAAGTCTGAACGCTTGCGGTTGAGGCGCCCAGATTGAGCATGCCCGACGTAGCCTGCTCAATCTTCTTGGCAGACGCGACAACCTTGAACTCAGCCGAGTCCATCACTCTCTGAGCTTCGACAAGTCCGTCGTAAACGGGCTCAATGATGAACTCGACGCCAAGGCCGGGCGCTTCACTGTCCATCAGCAACCCTCCCACGGCAAAAGCCCCGCCGAAGCAGGGATGCTTAGTTGCTTATCGAAGATAGCCGATGCCGAGCGGCCCAGCGTTCTACATCATGTTGTCTGGCTGGATGCCCGGATAGGGGTCTAGCTGCGCGCTGAGGCAGGCGTTGTCCGCGTCAGCTTTCTTCATCGCGTAATCCAGCGGCGGGCGCTGGTCTTGCAGGTACGCAGCTGCCAACTTGCGTTTGGCAGCGCAGATCTCACCTTTGGACGGAAAGGACGATTGCACTATCTTGAGTTCACGTTCGGCGTCCTCAACGGGGTCGGAGCAGCTGACCAAAGCCATGGCTGCCGCCAAAGAAAGCACCCAAGCCCGCATATCGAATCCTCTTCCGAAGACCTGATACGCGTGCCACAGGCACCTTGCCAACATTACCCCAGCACAGCCTCAAGCCGCACCTGCTCCACCTCCCGCTCGCGCTCCGTGACCTCGGCTCGCCAAGGTGGCGGGCAGTTCTCGCTTTCGGCCCGGCGGCTTTCGACGAGGTACTCGGTCGAGAGATGGCGCAGAAGACGGCATTCCCACGCCGGCAGGACGACCCCAGTCACTCGCTGCCAGGCGTCGATGGTGGCCCAGCTAAGGGGTGCCAATCCCATGCCCGCCGCTTCGGTCAGACCAATCTCCATCAGGTGAGCGATGATGGCTGGTGCAGGGTTTGGCGGCATCGCGACGGGGACCTTGTCCCGCTTCATGCGATCGAGGCGGCTGATCTCCGGTCGCTTGAACCTTGGATCCGCCGCCTTGGAGCGCTCGTCCGGTTTCGGGATGGCGTTCAGCCATCCGAGGAACCGGACGAAGAGCGTCAGTTCCCGGCGGAGCCGGGCTTGAAGTTTCCCCAGTCGGCCAGGTGCTTGGTGATCTGCTTGCCGATGAAGCCGAGCCTCTGGTCGCGATACAGGGCTTCGAACAGCTCCGCGCCCTGCTTGTCGCCAGCCGGCGGATAGGACAGGTTCTCGAACCGCACCGTCAGCGCGGCAAGGTCCTCGGCCGCCTCCTGTGCCCGCTCTTCAGCGGTGGGCGCGGTGATCCGGCCGTCATTGTCCTGCATCCGCTTCAGCGCGCGGGTGGACTGGCGAGCTTCCACGGCGCCGTGCGCCTTGCTGCCGGGACCGTAAATGATGATCTGGACGGGCTTGGTGCGCTCAGCGTCCGCGTACAGCGGCTCGCCAGCGGCGTTCTTGACGTGGATGGTGGCCGTATCGACCACGGCCTGAGTGGTAATGTCGAACATGTTTAGCCTTTCGCGGGTTGTGCCGATCCGCCCCGCACCCGCGATGGCAGGAGCGGACCGACACACAGTTAAGCCAGCGTCGCGGGCGCCGGATCAGATTGGTTACGCGGCGGCGACCTTCACGATCGCAGTGTCGATCTCGATCGTCGGAGCCGCGGTGATGATCGAGTCCGCCCCGTCCGTCGTTTCCGGGTAGCCGAACACGCGGCCCTGGAAGTATCGCTTGGCACCGTTCGGATAGGTGACCGCGAAGGCGTAGAGGTTGTTGCTGTCGGACGCCGTGCGCAGCAGGGTCTGTCCGGCGTCCGCCTCATCGTGCGCCAGCGTCGGGTTCAAGGTGCCGTAATCGACCGATCCCTTGTGCTTCTGCTTTGGGCCTTTGAGAGGCTGGAACTCGACCTTCGCGTAGGTCGCGCCGATCGCACCGATGTTCTGGATCTGGCCGATCTCGGTGTAGGTCAGCGCCGAATAGCCGGCAGGAAGCTGACTGGTCGGGGTGCCGGCAGAGATGGCGAGCGCCGAGCCCGCCGAAGTCGTGGAAACCATGATGTTACTCCTTAGTGGCGAGCCGGGCTAGCCGGCGGGTCAGTCCTGTCGCGGGCAGGAAAGCTGGTTAGGCGGGCTTGTCCTTGCTCGCCGGTTCGGGCTTGCCGATCAGGCCGGCCGCCTCGTAATTGGCGAGTGCACCCGCCTCGAACTCATGTTCCTTGCCGCCCTCGAAGGTCTCTCCGGTGCCGGCGTCGGTGAACGTCTTGAGGGCATGGCCCTTCTTCTTGCTCATGTTGGTTCTCCTGGTGGTCTTCGGGCTTCGAAGAGTGGTCAGGCGTCGAACGACACCCGAAAGTCCTGCGACTGCTCAAAGGTCATGGCCGGGCCGATCAGGTCCGGTCCGGTGCCGGCGGTCAGGACGGAGGCAGCAGCAGCGCCACCGATGGCACCGACCTTGCCGGCACAGCAGTCCTTGACCAGTGCGATGATCGCCTTCTGGTCGCGATAATTTGCCGCTCGGACCGTCACGGACACGCGATCCGTCGTTCGGGTTGTCGCACCCCGGCGCAACGACTGGCGCTCCACGGAGCTGACATCCCGCACCAACAGCGCGGGCAAGGTCACACCGTCCGGCAACATGCCCGCCTTGATCCGCTCCAGCGGCACAACCGCCAGCAGCGGCGCGTACCCGGTCAACAGCGCTCCGATGATGTCGACGCCGGTCATTCGTCGCCTCCATCGGCTTCGGCAGAGCCAGTGATGCCCGCCCGGCTCACCCGGCTGTTGATGTAACCCTGCGCCGCGGCGATCGCCTCGCCCTGCTTTGTGTCCAGCGCGGGTCGAAGGAACGGGTGCGGCCGCGCGCCCGGGTGGTGGATGGTCGCTCCGACGAACTGGCCATTGATGACCAGTGAACCGCCCTTTGCCTGGCGATTGATGCGACCGACGCTCCTGCCCTCGCGCTGGCTATCATCGACGCTAATGAAGTGGGGAGCGGTCCCATATTCCAGCCAAGGCGCGATGTAGGCCCCGGGCCCTCGCACCTGGACCTTGGCGACGACCCGGCCGTCGGCAGCGCTCACCCTCGTCTTGATGGCATCGCGGACGTCCGACGAGACGCACCGCTCCTTGGCGTCAGCAGCCACCACCTTGGCAGCCGCCCGGCCCGCACCGCGGAGAAGCTTATTATCGATCTCGGCGGGCAGCCCGGCCATGAAGCGCCTGAACTCCGCCTTGCCGGTGACCGTGGGCATCGGATGCGCCTCCTACAGCAAGTGCAAGCGCTTCGCCCCCTTGCTCCAGTTTTCAGTGCCCCAAAGCGGCCTGAGGTTGCTCAGCGCCCACGCTCGCTTGAATTCCACGTCTTCGAACGACGTGTATTTGAACTCTTCGAGGGGCACGATGTGGTCGATGTGCCAGCCATGCTGGTTGTAATTTGACCAAGACATGCCGGGCTTAAATTGCCGTTCTAGATGGCAGGCCAGTTCGGTAATCGTGTAACCAAGGATTTCTCTGGTTCTTGCGCCGAACTTAGACCCACCGCGCCCTTTCAGAAGTCGATAGATGCGACACGATACGTTGCTTTCTAGTTTGGCTTTGCTGCTACGTCCGTGACGTTGATAAACACGCCGGTGCTTCTCTTGCCTCACCTCGAAAGGTATCTTTGAATAGCGCTGTCGACACCGCACCCGCAGGCAGACTCTACACTCAGCAAGCCGCCCGTCTGCGGCGGTTTTAACCTCTGGATACTCGATAAGAAGCTTCACCTGCCCACATTTGGAGCAGGGCTTTTTGCCGTCCGTTGCTTCAGCGAAAGGCTTGCGCCCCACCTTAACGGTTTTCAGCGGGTCCCCGTGCTTCTGCCAGCGCTGATAATGCTTTCCGCACCACCCTCGGTAGCGGGAGTGCTTGCCGCAATCAGGAATAGAACATAGGGTTTTGTCAGCCATTCGAGCCTCACAACAGGTTCGTTTCGGTCAGAGGGCTGAGGCGGTTGCTGCCGCTTTGGCCCTCGTCCGTTCGTACTCTGTTCTACGGTCAATTGCTAGGCTTCACCTCCGGCCGTGGAGTACGTCTCGACCATGAACTCCAGCGCCTCCCGGCGGCCAAGCTCGGCAGGCCCGCCAACAATCTGCATCACCCGGGTGCCCATCACGAACCGCATCGCGGCGGTCACATCGTCGCGCCAGCGGATGCGAACCCGGGCTGGCCGCGTGGCAATGTTCAGGCCGTCAGCCAGACGCTCGCCGCGGCTCGGCAGCATATCTTGGACCTCTGCGGCCACCTCAGCAACCAAGGTCCAGCCGCTCGAACCGGCACCGTCGAAGCTGTCGTCAGCCTGTGGCCGCTCAATCCGGATCCGCTGACGCAAGCGCCCCGCGGCAAGCATCAGACTATCACCAGCATATGAGGACGAAGCAACGACGTGACCGCCATGGGCATCTCATGCATCTGGCGCTCGCTGACCGCTTCCCTGTTGGCGAACGAGTGCGCGGTGAGCATCCGGATCGCCAGTACGACATCGCTATACTGAGACAGGTCCGTAACGCCCGCCGTGAACGTGACCTTCACAGAACCGTATGCGCGCGGCCAAGTGGATCCAAACGCTGGGAGCAATCCCGCATTGGCCAAACGCGCCCCAGTGTAGGTGGCGCTCACTCCATCACTACCCGTATAGCTCACGGAATCGACGGAGTTGATCGGGCGGACTGGCAGATCTCTGGGGAAGGATGCACCCTCCCATTCGAACTGACCCGGTGACAAGATCAGCCCAGTAACGCGCTCGACATGGGCAATCGAAGCATTGCGGAATGCACGGATGTTGCTGTCGTGACTGGTGTCGGATGCCTCCACCTCTGACTGCGCCTTGGCCTCTGCAAGCGGAAGCACGGCCTCACCGTCCAAAGGTGTGAGCCGGCGATACACTTCAGGCTTCCTTGATGATGGTTGCGAGCGGGTGCAGGTCGGCTTTGACCTCCACCCCATCATCGCGGGTCAGTACCAGTTCCAGTTTCTCGGTATCAGCGTAGGCGGCAATGATGGCTGCCCCAGTCTCACCCTGCTTGCCCTCGCGACCTTCCTTGCCCTGATCACCACGCTTGCCCTTGCTGGCTAGAAGCATCCACCCTTCGCCCGGCAGTTCGCCCGGAGCGTCCTTCCGGGCCATCCACGAGCTACCGTCATAGGCAACGATATCGCGGGCTCGGTATTCGTCTTCGGCACTGAAGACGCCTTTGACTTCGCCTGGATAGGCGTCCTTTCCGTCAACGCCATCTCGTCCGTCCTTGCCGTCCTGCGGAGCCGGGATTGCAGCCACCAGGGCGTCAAGGTGCTTGCGGAGCGCGTCCATGTCAGCGTCCTTGCCATCGGCTCCGTCCGCTCCGTTCGTGCCATCAACGCCATCTCGGCCGTCACTACCGTCGGCGCCGTTCAGCCCATCCTTGCCGTCGATGCCATCGCGGCCATCGGTGCCGTCCCGACCGTCCGAACCATCGGCGCCGCGCTCGCCGTCCAGGCCATCCTTGCCGTCGATGCCATCGCGGCCATCCTGCCCGTCCTTAACGTTGGCCAATCGCTCTTCGACTTGCCGCGTAAGGATCGCCACGGCTTCGCGGGTCTCGGCCATGAAGGCGCGGTGCTCGAACTGGCGGATTTCTTCGTTCCGCGCAGCTTCCTTGCGAACGTCGGCGATAGCCTTCGCAAGCAACCCAGCGGAGGTGTCCGCGAAAGCCTTAAGCGTCTCTGGCAAGTCGGTCATGGACGCCCCTTGTAAGAAGTTCGACCATTTGCCGCGCTTGTGCCGCTTCGTCCGGCGCCTCTTCATCGGTGTCGTTGGCTGGCTCTGGTGCGGGCGGCGCGACGGGCTCGGGAGGCGTCAGGTTGTAGCTGAGCGGCACAACTTGCTGCTGCACGCGCGGTTCTGCCCCAGCAGCTCCACGACTCGGCAAACCCTCATCGCCTGCGATCTCATTCGGCGACATGACGCCCTTCTCAAGAGCGTGCCCAAGGCCTTCCATGCGCTCCTTGAAGTTGCTCCGAAGGAGGCTGGACGTGTCGAACTCAGTGTATTCTCGCCCGTAAGCGCTTCCGGTGTCAGCAGTGCCGGCCAGACCGAACAGGCGATCAAAAGCGACCTCGATGTGATTGAGGCAGAAACCCAGACCCGACGCCAGCCATGAGTTCATCAGGCTTTCGGTGGTGGCGTAGGTGTTCGTGCCGATGCCGAGCACTTGAAGCGGCACCCGGAAAGCCAGCGCCACGCTCTCCTGGCTCATTTTCATGATCTCGGCGAGCTGGTTGTCCCGAGCGCTCTGCGTCATCGGGTTCCACTTCAGCCCGTTCGAAAGAATTGGCGTGCCACCAGCATTCAAACCGCGAGATTGTTCATCCCAGCGCTGGCGCAGGATCTGCACCTGCTCGACGGTCAAATTGGCATCGGTGTTCAGCGTGCCCGAAGGACGGGCCTGACGGTCAAAGAAGGCCACGGCCTGGCGCACCATTGCGTTCGACGCCGCCAAATCCAACGCCGCGGCCATCAGCGGGGACTCGCCCAGCAGCGGGTGGCGAGGCGTTTCCAAGCGGACGTGGAGAACGTCGCGCGCCGGGACGGCCTTCAACACATCAGCACCGATCTGGCGCTCGATGACCTCGTTTCCGCTTAGTGAATAGAAGATGTCGCCGGTGGGCGCGATTGTCGCGCTACCCTCGTGCATGATGTGGAGCTCGGCCACCTCAAAGCGGTTGTTGCGCAGGGCGACGGCGTAGGCGTTGCCGGTCCGGTAAAGGCGACTGGTAAGGTTAAGCAGGAAGTCGCTCGGCGACTGGTAGGCGTTCGGCTTCTGCAGAATGCGGCTCAGTGCCGAAGCCGTGACCCGCTCCCGTCCTCCGTTCGCCAGCACCCGCCAGTGAGAACCCGGGCACATCGCCGCGGTCTGGGCGTAAGCAGAGACGCAAGCCTGCACGATGGCAGAGCTTGCGTCTCCCTTCCCCTTCACGTCGTAGCCCTGTTGCCAGAAATTCCAGGAGCTGCTTTCGGGCAGCCACCCGTTGCTTACCGGCAAGTGGTACGGCCCTTCCCTGAACTCGCCCTCAAGGGCTTTAGCTACGCGCGTCTCCTGCTTAACCAGCGAGGATCGGCGGTAGTCGTCCGGAGACATGACCGCAGCCATGGGTCAGCTACTTCTTCGGCGCCGGCGCAGAGATGCGAACCGGGGCCACCGGCTGCTCAGCGCTGCCGTCCGCTTCCTTGTTGTCGAGCTCGGAAAGGCTGTCCACGCCGAGCTTGGCGCGATCGTTCTCTTCCTGCGTCGGGGTCGGCTGAAGGCCGTCCGTGCGAGCGATCTGCTCTTCGTTTTGCTTGGCGATGCGCTTCTGGTCAGCGCTGAATGCGTTGTCTGCCATGTCATTGGGCCTCCTTCGCCCGAGGTGAAGGGGTGGTCCGAAGACCACCCCTCGGGTTACCAGGTGACCGCGGTCCGCTCGACCACGACGCCGGCGCGACGCATGGACCAGTTCATCGGCAGGATCATGCGAAGCGCCAGACTGTCGGTCTGGAACATCGAACGAACCGGCGCCGCCACGGTGGTGGGGGTGCCAGCCGAGCCGATCTGCAGCGGCGTGGTGTCCTCCATGTGAAGCGTCGCCTGGTCGCTGATGTCGAACCGCGGATCATCGCCCGTTGCCGAGAAGAAGTCCGCCGCGTCGATCAGCATGACCACGCCAGCCGGAACCGTGGTCGACTGGATGATGTCGTAACCACGGAAACGGCCGCCGTTCACCTCGGCCGCAAACGGGAATTCCCCACCCGCGTTCTGAGTTAGGGTCAGCGCCAAGGCCTGGGCCGGGTTCATCAGCCACACCGGGTTCCGGACGTTGCCGGCGGTGTTGGTGATGAGCGTGCCCAGCATACCCTTGAGGTCAGCCACTACAGCCGCGATGCCGCCGCCAGCCGTACCTGCCGCCGTGGTCACACCATTGCGCAGACCCGCAGGGCGGACCGTGGTGGCAGCGCCGTTGTCCAGAAGGACGCTGTCGATCGCAACCGCGGTGTCCTCCTGGATGGCATTCCGAAGCAGCTGCTCGATCGCCGGCGTCGAGCGCTCGGTGATCTCGCGGGTCATCGTGGTGATAACCGCCATCTTCTTCGGCGTCAGCGTGATGCTGCTGAAACCAGCACGGCGAACCGGGATCGGCGCCCCTTCACCGACGAACGAGCCAGCAACGGTCGGCGTCGCGTCGCGGGTTGGCAGGCTGATCGTTCCGTTGCGACCGAAGCCGTAGCGACCGCCCTTGTTCGACAGGTTCGGATAGACCGACTGCGGCAGGAGCAAGTCGAAGAAGTCGCCGATCGCCGTCTGTACCAGCGCGCCGGCCCAAGCCGGGGTCGCCGTGTCAGCCGGAGCAACAGCCGCCTTGGTGATGGAGTTGGCGACCGCACGGGTCACCACATCTTCACCGTAGCACTCCTGCATGACCTCGTTGAACGGGCGCTTCTCGACGTGCGCCTTGGTCAGCACGGTCAGGCCGCGGAACACATAGTCCATCGGCTCGACCTTCTTCGCAGCGACAGCGAACGGCTTGCGCGGCTCGCCCTTGGTCACGTCGTCCGACTTCTCAATCGACACGGCGTTGGCCAAGCGCTTCTCAGCATTGCGGAGGGCGTCAAGACGCTCCTGCTCGGCTTTGATGCGATCGTTCAGGCCCTTGGTGATGTCGTTGTCACCTTCGTTCGCTTCGTCGCCGATGCCTTCAAGGTGCTTCTGCAGCTCATCCTGGAGAGTGACGACGCGGGTCTGCGTGTCCTCGATCTTCTTGCTGATGGTGGCGGACATGGGTCCATCCTTCTTGCGTGAGGTGGGAACATCGGCAGACTTGCCGGTCACTCGACGCACCGTGTCCCTGCCCCCCTCGGCGGACTCGCCAAAGACAAGGTTGATGGTTTCGTCGGAGAGATTGAGCGACTTCGCGACGCGAAGCGCGTTGGAGTTGCAGGGCACCGGGACGACCGAACACTCAAGCAGCTCTTGTTTCTTGTAGCGGTAGCCGCCGGTCTCGTTCGGAACGCGCTCCAGCGGCTTGAAGCCAACCGAGACGGCGGTCAGGATGCCTTGGCGGATCAGTTCGCTGATCTCGTCAATGCGTTGCGATGTTCCCTTGGAGGCCAGCACTAGGCGGCCGAGCAGTTTGTTGCCCTCAATGCGAAGGTTCTCCCATCGCCCAATAGGGGGGAGTCCCTGCTCATGGCCGAAGAGGGCGACGGGGTTCTTGCGAAACTGGCGGAGGTCCCAGCCCGAAGCTTCGATGATGTCGCCTGTCCGGTCCACACTGTCATCGGACAGCACGAACTCCAGGTCGGAACCGACCTGCGTGGCGCGTTTCTCAATCATGCTTTCCCTTTCGGGTTCAGGCGACCATCGCGAAGACGTTGAGCGGAAGCGCATTGTCCATCGCGACCGCGGCACCGATTGCCATGCAGGCCGCCACGGCTGCGTCGATTTTGTTTGTTGCCCGCTCCTTAGCGAGCCAGCGGTTTTCCCATTTGTCTTCGTCAGTGACGGCGGACATCATGGCGGAGATCAAGACGGGGTTGCGCCTAAACCGCACCCGACGCTCCAGGATGGCTTCTTCCATGAGCCGCAGCGAACCTGGCATCCAAAGCCCTTCCGGCTCCCGGCCAGCCGCCTCGGCTGCATCTTTCATCTCCTGGGTGGGCTTACCCTTCTTCGTTCCGCCTTGGGGATGTTCCACGAATGGCAGCGACAATCCCAACTTGTTGCACTCGTCCTCGAACCGGCGGAACGCGTAGCGATCGTAGGCCACCGCACCGATCTCGAAGTCCCGGCTATCGTCGGCTAAGGCCTGGGCAACATGGTCGAACCGGATGCTCTCGCCCTTGGGAGCGTGGATGAACTCGGCCGCTGCCCATTCTTCGTAAGGCTGCTTGTCCCGCAAGGCTCGCGCCTTGATCGTATCGCCCGGCGTCCAAGCCTCAATCCAAACATCAAAAGTCGGCTTGGCGACCACCTGCTTCTTACCGTCGACCACCACTTCAACGTCGACAGACCCGGTGATGACTGCCGAAGCTTTTGCGGTGATGTCCCTGTTTTGCGAAAGATCGAGCCCCTGAGCGATCTTCTTGCCGTGGTGCTCAGCCGGATCAAAGTCGGCAAGGCACGGCTCAAGCGTCTTGCGGGCCATCCAGGCCGTTTCAGCATCAGTCCACTGGCAGAAGTGTAGCCGCAAAATGCCGTTAAGCTTGCCCGGCATGGCCTTGGCCTGAGCCACGACCCCGGCCAGATACTCCTCTGTGATGGTCACTCCGAGCAGCGGGTTTGCCTTCACCCAGCAGCTCGGATTCTCAAGCGGATCGTCGCCAGGGTCCAGCGCACAAACGTAACTGAACGTTGTGTCATCGATGACTTCGCCCAAGTACTCGGCGTCGCCCTCCTTCGCGTCACGATTGCCGGCCGCCACCTTGACCGCGTGCTCGTGTTCTTCCCAGCAGATCGAGTTACGATCCGACCCGCTGTTCGTAATCATGAACAACAGGGGCTGGCGCCGGAACTTGAAGCCGCGCTCCAGCATCTCCATCACGCCACGGTCGGGGTGCTCGTGAACCTCGTCGCATAGTGCGAAGTGCGGGCGCGGGCCTGATCCGGTTTTCTTGGCTTCCCGGCTGATCGGTCGGAAGAACGAGCCCTTGGCCAGATAGGCAAGGTTGTATTCTCGACCAGCCCCGCCGCTTTTCTTGATCCGCCTGTCTAGGTCCGGCGACTTATCGACCATCTTCACGGCGTCGCGGAAAAGGATGCCCGCCTGGTCCTTGGTTGCGCCAGCCGCATAAACTTCGGCACCTGGCTCGCCATCGGCCATCATGCCGTAAAGCCCAACGCCTCCCGCGATCGGCGACTTGCCGTTGCCCTTGCCTTCCTCAATGTAGGCCCGGCGGAAGCGCCTAGTTCCGTCGTGACGCTTCCACCCGAAAAGCGAACCCACCTTGAACGCTTGGCTTTCATGCAAGACGAGCGGCTTGCCCTCGAACTGCCCTTCGCTCAGCTTCAGCTTGGTCTCAAAGAACCGGATGGCGCGGGTTGCCGACGTCTCGTCAAACCTGAGTCCGCGTTCACCGCCAAACTTCAAATCGTTTAGGTGACGACGGCAGGCATTCCGCACATGCGGCCCCGCTACGACCTCCCCAGCAACAACCCGCAATGCATAAGCCGTCGCACGGTCAGTCGTCGAAGAACTCGTCACGCTCTTCCTGACCATCGTCGCCGCGGTTCCGTTCGTCGGTCAATCCCAGCTCGCTCATGTAGGCGCGAAGCTGGCCATGCTTGGCCGCAGGAAAACCAGTCGGGCAGAAGCGAAATTCCTGCCACAACTCGCAGAACGCGATCGCCGCTGGTTCCCGTGATCCGTCCAACCAGCCTGCCGGTTCGATGTACCGCTTCCAAGCTGCCAGCGCCTCGCCCTTCAGGTGCTTGGGCCGAGCCAGCTTGCCGAACTGCTCCAGCGCGGCGTCTGTGGCTTCTTGCGCAGCCCTGGCCCTTCCGTGTCTCGTTGTTCGGTGAGTGCCGTCAACAAGCCGGAGGTGAGCCGGTTTCGGCTTCGCTCCTCTAGCGGCCATATTGGTCACTCCACGATGTTAATTTGGCTCTGCGAAAGATTGGGGTCGGTGCGGTGTCCTTGGATTGACACCCCAGGATCGAACCAAGCCCCCCCCTATGCGACCAAACGGAGTTGCCCGAGGTGCTTGCCACCCTTGGCGATGTTGCACCGCCTACATGCACAAGCCGTATTCAGTCGCGTGTGTTGGCCGCCCTGCGCGAGTGGCTGTATGTGATCCAACTCAGGGGCTCGATCATCATGTGTGCCGCGTAGCCTCTTAGGCGTAGCAACACCGCACAGGTGACAGCGCCAGCCGTCCCTTGCCAGTATCTCAAGGGGATCGAACCGCTCGGCTCCCTGTATCCGGCCCCTAGCTAACGCCTTGCGCATGACCTTGTTGGCCCGATAGCCAGGACTCAGCCTTGAGCGCTTGCGGCGACACTCCCTCGCCGTCTCTCGGCAGAGGGCGCACCGTTGCTGGCCTTTATCAATCCCTTGGCCACAGTCCCTGCAGAGCTTGACCGCGTCTACGACTAGCCGCGGCGGCTTAGGCCTAGCATCTCGTGCCCACTTGGCGAATAGCGCCTTGGCCTCAGTTACCCTTCGAAGCTTCTCTCTTTCCCAGCGGAGGAGCTTGAAACCACAATCGCGGGAACAGCACTTGGCCGCGTCACTTCGCCGCGATCTCCGGGTGAACTTCGCGCCACAAGTTACGCAGGAGCGTTCGACCAAAGTCTGCATCGGAAAACGTTCGGCCCACGTTGGGCGGCCTCTTCGCCGATCTCGTGCTGCCTGACTGCACTTAACTGTGCAGAAGCGAGGACGCGTTGTGTTGGTGCCGCAGTGCGCACAGGGATGCGGCATTCGCCTAGTCCTCAGCTTGGGTGGGGCCGCCACAAACGCCGGGGCCAAACCCTTCCTTCTCCTTCGGTGGTAAGCTTGGCGGCATCCGTCTGAGCAGTAGGCTGGCCTGCGACCCCTAGTCACAGTGAAGGCAATCACGCTTTCACATTGCAGGCAGGTAGTGGTGGCGGTATCTCCGCAGGAAGCCATAGCGCTACTCCAATAGCGTGGTGGTCAGGGCCGGGGTTGAGCGCTCCAACGCTCCCTCGGTCCGCTTTTGTTCTAGTCCTCTACAGGCCAGCCATCAAGAGAAATACGCCGCTTCGGCGGCTTGTAGCCGAACTGGACCGCGCTAACCTCAGCGTGGTGGCAGGCGCAGAGATTACGTGTGTTCGCGTCGTCGTCGCTGCCGCCAAGGGCTAGTGGCTTAACGTGGTCAACGACGGTAGCGAGCGTGTGCCGAGGCGGATCTTCAGCTAGGCAGTGCTCGCATAGCCAGTTGGTGCGCTCCATGCGTCTGGCGCGCTGCTCTACCCCAGCACGACCGCGCTTGCGTTCAACGACGCTCAAGAGCCGTCTGCATCCGTACTAGACCAGCAAGCCAGATGCGTAGGTATGGGTGGGTGGGCATGGGCGCCTTTAGCATTAGCTGACCAGCTTCGGAGCTGGCAGCGGCTGCCGTGTGGCTTTCGCGTGCTCTATATCGGCGAGGGCGGATTCTTCTTCCCGACGCCAGTCGCTGTCTCTTGTCGGCCACCACCCGAGCCACGTCTTGCGCTCAGCAATACAACGCCGCTCAGTGTAAAAACGGCGACCGACGCCAACCTTTACGTTCGCCCAACGAATCCTGTAGCGGTCGCCTCGCGACTTAGGCGGATGTTCAGTCATCAACCGCGCTCCTGAATAGTTGCCCACCAACAGCGCGCTAGAATGCCGCAGTAGCTGCGCTCGGCTCGTTGACGATGCTGGTGGGCTCCGATCCGATCAGCCTTATTGGGCGTGAGCCACACTGTTTCGGATGGATAGAGTGTCGGCATCTGCGCCGACAAACTCGGGTGTGCTTTGCTCGTGCGAAACGACCGGGCTTGCCGGTCCACTCCTCAGGCGGCGGTGTACTTCCCCAAATAGGGTGACTCTCGCCACCTACGCCGCCATAAGGGAGACGGTAGGTTGATCGGCCCCTACACTATCTTGATCCAAAAGGAAAGTAGGTATTTTCACCGATAAGCGGCTGTCGAAACAGACCAGCGTATAGCCTTCATCAGACTTGCGGACGACGCCCTTCATCCCCGCAAAGCTGCCACCCTCGATCTTCACCTTCACCTCGACGCCCGCATCAAGAGCCCGCTCGGCTTTGGGCTTCGGCGTGAGCTTAGCCTCCAACTCGCGGAGCCTTTGCAGATGCGCGTCGACTATGATTGGGATGTGATCGTGGTAGTGCATCACCGAGAATGAGGCGTGAGGTGCCGGACGATCCTCGCCCTCTTTGCGCTTGGCGGCTCTAGGCTTGACCTGCATGCCGGATAGCTGGATCAGGTCAATCAGGTGCGGCGCTCGCGCAAACACGTAGCTTGGCATTATGGGAAGCATGATCTTCCGCCGCACGTTCGAGCGAGGCTTGCGGATGGTGCGATGTTCGATCGGCGTCCAGGCGTCGTAGCCATCCTCCCGCAGAGTCTCAGCCAAACGCATGGTGTGGCGCCCCGATGTGCGCAGGATGATCCAACCCGTTGCTGCGTTGGCCATGTGTCTCCCCTCCCCTACTTATCCTAGTTGCCGCGCACCGGGTCTGCCTGGCGCTTGGTTCGCTTCTGTCGTTGTCGTGCCATGGTGGTGCCCCTCCCCTAAGCCGCTGCTGGTGTTTCGGTGAGCAGCACAGCCGTCGCATGCTCAGCCATGCGTGTTCCCCACTGATGCATGGCCCCGGCCTGGGCGCATGGCTTCGCCACCGGGCTCTCACCCTTCGGGCCACGCCGCTTCGCGTCGATGGCGCTTCGCGTTTCGATCTGTTGCGCGGTCATGCAGCCTCCTCAAACAGCTGCAATTGAGCGCAGCCAGTCACGAACCGCACCCACTTGTTATGCTTGCGCCCACGCGCTGAGCCACCTTGGCGCTGGCCACCGAAGTGAAACCCCATCGCCCGCCAAAAGCCGTTGCTTTCCAGATCCTCGGCACACCAAAGCGAGATCGCCACGCAGTTGCGCTCACGAGCAATCTCAATGAGCCGTTGCACTAAGAGCGTGGCTTGCGTCGCACGTCGCGCGTCCACTTGTATGCAGCACTGGTAAACCTTGAGAACTGGCCAGCCATTGCCGAAAGCAAGGTACCCACAGGGGTCGCCATTCTCGTATTGGACAATAACTTGACCGCGTTGGCAGTAGTCCTCCAAGCGAGGCAGCGGAATAAACCCGACCGCCTCATAGTTCTTCTCCATAAGGCTGCGGACATAGGCGAGCGGAACTCCACTCATCAGACCGTACTCGCGTTAGGGATGGAAGCCGGAACGGGCGAGACCGAAGGGCTCGACGGCGGAGCCGCGACCGCCCGACCCGAAGCGGAACGCTCAACCTTTGGGGCCCACTGATGCATGGGCTTGCCGCAGGACCAGCAGGAGGGTGGTTCTCCTGTGCCCTCGGATTGGGCGCCGCAGTAACAGGCCCATTGCGCGAGCTGGATCATGCTGCGGCCCTCGCTTCCGAGATGGCGTCCACCTTGGCGATGCGCTCGCCGATCCACCGGAGCACCGGCACGGCCATGCTGTTGCCCAGCGCCTTGTAACGCGGGCCATCGGCCATCATGCGGCCACGGTAGGGCACCAGCGTGAAGTCGTCGGGGAAGCCCTGTAGGCGCTCGCACTCGCGGGGTGTAAGGCGGCGAACGGCGGAACCGATCTGCACTGAGGCATGGCCGCCGCCGTTCGTGTGACTGTCCTTGTGACCCATGCTGCGAAGCGTCGACATGACCTCGCCGACGCCGAAGCCGTTCTGACCTGAGGCCTTGCAGTCGAAGGCGATCAGGTCACCACCCCTGGCGCTTGGCCGGTTGCCCGCCGCCGTTAGTGCCTGCGCCCTGTTGCTTTCCCGAGCGTTGTAATCCTTGTTGCTGTTGCTCGGCGTGATGTTGAATGCGACGAACGTCTCGCTCTCGAAATCCAGGCGGCCATACGGTCCCCCGTGGGCATTGCAGGCGGTCGCAACATCAATGGAGCCGCGAGTGTCGTTGCCGCCGTAAGCCTCCAGGACTGCTCCGACGCCCACGCCAGCCCGCCCACCGTTGGGCGTGAGGATCGCGTTCGCTACTTCGTCTCCGAGTTCGGCTTGGGGGGTTCCGTCTCGGCCACGGATTGCAACGCTGCGAGCAGAGCGCCCGGCAACTCTTTGCCCCGCTTCGCGGCGCGGCGCAGGATGCCCCGACAGGCTGTGGCGCTCAAAAAGAACCGCTGCGGCACGTCGCCAGTCTCCAAGATATCCGACAACGAAGACGCGACGGCGCCGCTGCGGAACTCCGAAGTGCTGAGCGTCAAGAACTGCGTAGGCGAACCCATACCCGAGTTGGACCAGCCCTCCGAGGAAGGTGCCAAAGTCCCGTCCTCCGTTAGATGACAGGACGCCGGGGACGTTCTCCCACACCAGCCATCGGGGCCGTGCGCGATCAGCAAGCCGTAGGTATTCAAGCGCCAGGTTGCCACGCTCGTCAGCCAGTCCGCCTCTAAGGCCGGCGACTGAGAACGACTGGCAGGGGGTGCCTCCGACAAGAAGGTCAACTGGCCCATATTCATCGCCCTTGATCTGAGTGAAGTCGCCGTTGAGCGGCACATTGGGATAGTGGTGAGAGAGAATGGCGCGGGGCGCTGCCTCAATCTCGGCAAAGCACAGCGCTTTCCACCCAAGCGGCTTCCAGGCCATTGTGGGGGCGCTGATGCCCGAGCAGACGTCGATGTATCTCATGCCGCAGTCTCCAGCGACACGAACCGCGAGTGGCGGAAGTCGTAGGACACCTTCACTGTCCCGCGCCGACCAGGATAGCCCATGCGAACCTTGGTCACGCACAGGTCGGCTTCGTTGTCGCCCGTGCGGTGGTAGCTGAGACCAAAGTCGGCCTTGTTCGCCCAGTTCGCGGAGCCGCTAATGTCGAGCAGCCGCGGCATCCTGATCTTACCTTCGAAGGGCTTCGTCGGGTGCGCGACGATCCAGAACGCGACGTCATGGATCTTTGCAAAGCGCTTGATGGCCCGAAGGGCGCGGCCGATATAGACCGTCTCCGGCTCGCCCCGTTCCATCTTGTGCTCAAGCTCGTTCCAGGGATCGAGCACGATGAAGCGGATGCCATCACGTAGGACCGCGACCCGGCAGAGGTCCAGGAACGCCGCGAGGTCCAGTTCCTGCTCTTCCTCGACCGTCTGAGTAATGATGCGGAGCTTGTCACGGATCAGCGTGTCAGCCGCTCGGGTGTCGATCGTGCGCAGCTCATGGCTGCCGACGCCCAGCATGGCCGCCCTGATCCCATCGCGCAGGATCGGCTTCACGTCCGTCTCGAACGAGGCAACCAGCGTCGGCACGCCCATCCTGAGCATGTTGCCGACGACCGAGTTCATCACCGTAGACTTGCCCATATTGGCGTGACCGGTGAACACGGTGAGGGTGCCCGGCACAGCGAACAGCGCCGGCTTGGTGTGGTCGCTGGCGTCGTTGAGCGCTTCGATACCCAGCGGCCAGGCGACGATCTCAGGACGCTCCGGGAAGTCGTCGATCGTGTAGAGGCCCTGCACCGGGAACGGCACGGCACTGTTCAGCACCTCGGAGACTGCCTCAGGCCCGTAGAGCTGCAGCGTCTCGTTGAGATCCTTGCAGTCGACGCCGTAGTCGATGAAGGAGCAGCGATCGGCCCCAAGGTGGGCAACGAGGTTGGCCCGCAGCTTAAGGCCGGCTTCGTCGCTGTCCGTTGCCAGGATGAAGTGCTTGACCCGGTTCAGAAGGTCACGGGACTCCCACAGGTAGGAGAGCTTGCCCTCACCGCCCGAGGAGCCGTTCGGAACGGAGACTGCCCGCCAACCCATGCTGAGGGCCACCAGGGCGTCCCATTCCCCCTCGCAGATCACGACCGGCTTGTCGCTGTCCTCCAGCAAGCAGTCGTGGTTCCACAGGACGAGCTTGCCGCCCTTGTCCATCTGGTGCTGCTTTTCGGATGTCAGCCGGTATTTGTGGTTCACCACCCGGCCCCGCTCGACGTAGGGCACCGCCAGCCACAGCTTGCCGTCCCGCTTCTCGCTGGTCAGTCCGAACTTCTCGGCCATGGCGGCGGAAATCCCGCGGGCTTCGATCCACTCGCCGTGCTTCGGGTGCAGAACCATCGCTTTCAAATCCCTTGTGTCCGCAGTGGTGACAGAGGAAGGCGAGCCCGCCTTCGACCTGGGAGACGCTGAGGCAGCGATCCCGCTTGTTCTTCCGGGTGTGTGAGCACTCCGGGCAGATGTGCTTGCCGGGGGTCATGGCATCCACTTTGCCATGGGGTCGTCCTCGCGCTCCTTGACGGTCGAGAGGTTCGCCTGGTGCTTCTTGTTGAGCATGCCCTTAGTGGCGAGGAACCAATTGGCCCGTTTCGCCGCATTGTCGGGGAGCTGCCACCACTCATCGATCGTGCTGAGTTCTGCCACGATGTCGGGGATGGAATGAAACAAGCGCCGCCACTCGCTGAGGTGGCGCTCGGTAAGCTTCACTGTTTTGCCGAAGAAGGCGTAGCCGCCCGACTTGTCGGGCATTACCTTCTTTTCTTTCTCTTTATCTGTATCTGTATGGTTCAACGCCCGCTCAGCATCCGTTGAGCGTCCGCCAAACCGGCGTTGAACGGACGCTTGCGCCGCACGCTTAGATTTCAATGACTTATCAGCTACGCGGGAAAGCTCATGGGCTATCCGCGAATGCACAAGCATGTTTTCCTGCTCTATAAAAAACTCGAGAACTTCGACCCGATTGTGTGCCCAATCGCGCTTGTTCATGCCGACGATCTTGGCGAGCCGAGCATCATCATTCGGCAGCGGTTTGCCCGTCTGCCAGTAGTTCATTATGAGCAGCAGGTAGGCGCCGTGCTGGGCCGGAGTGAGGTGCCGCGTGTCCGCCAGATAGTCGGCGACAAACAGCGGCATGTAGGGGAGCGCGGCCATCAGGCGTAGTCCTCGCCAGCTTCGACGGTGATGGTGAGCCGAGGATGCTCCGAGTAGCGCTTGCGGATCAGGAGATCGGTCACGAGGCTATCGTCGCGGAAGACGATGGCATTGCAGGCGTCCAGGGCGGCCTTGGCGTAGTTGTCGAGGTCGGGCCGGGTGAGCGGCTTTACGGAGCCCTCGATCGCCTCCAGGCGCCGCTTCTTGGGCATCGACTTAGGCGGCACGACATAGGCCGTCACGCTTACCGTCACAGCCTCGTCGACCGGATCACGGCCAGCCATGGCGGCAACGGCTTCGCAGCGGATCACGTCCTCGTAGCGCTGGGTCTTGGCCGGCGTGTATGCGCGGGCAAAGCCACCCCGAGCGGTGAACTTGGGACGGCCCTTGGCGACCGGGACGCCGGGGATGGTTATGCTTAGGATCACCCGGCGCGGCTCGGATTGAGCAGCATGGCGCCGGCGGTCGGCATGTCGACGTGAAGGCGCGTAGCCTCGCGGGCGAAGTAGGCGAGGCATGCGAACTTCAGCCGGTCAGAACCATCCTTAGCGGCATTACGACGGGACCGATCCGCGGCGAGATCGCCGGCCCTTGGCTTGGTGTCCTTGCGCATGGCAA
>Ga0210040_10000825_pt1 | contig 49668 bp, 47 predicted proteins | sample CryGeyCG12114_NA_FD_185462 | JGI IMG/M metagenome (GOLD analysis project Ga0210040, IMG submission 185462) | Groundwater microbial communities from aquifer - Crystal Geyser CG19_WC_8/21/14_NA (SPAdes) (version 2) | ecosystem: Environmental > Aquatic > Deep subsurface > Groundwater | place: USA...
TAGTGGTAATTTTATTTAAGCTAGCACTTCAAATATTAATTTGCTTAAGACTTCATGGTGCATGGCATATTCCCTTGTACTACGTCTTCATTCCTTTATGGTGTGTGCTGGGATATCTTATTGTACGTATATTTTTCCATTTAGTTGAAGTCGCAGTGGGACGGCCACTTTTGAGATTTAAAAAGCTAATAGTGATTCCTAAATCTACTAATATCACCCAATGATGAAACATAAATTCGTGCTAACTAAGCAAGTACGGATGGCTTTTTGACGACTGAAATACTTGTGAAATAACTTATTTAAACAAAGCCTTAGTACTAAGATTTGTGTATAACTTATCACGTCTAACAATAAATTAATTGGATGCAGTGAACCGCATTTCAAAGATGATAGTATGTTTTTATGTTTGTCATATTCAACCTTTGGCTCACTAATATTTTTTGAGTTTATCAGCATCACTTATCCAAAGTATCCACGTTTGTATGACATCAATTTTCGAAAATAAAGTATATTCGGATCGCATATATCAACCGCTGTTCATATATTCTGCTGGCAACTTACTAGTCAAAACAAAAGTAAAATGAGCGCCATGTTTTCGCAGGCGGCCATCTAATTTTATTTTTGGATAATTCGTTGAACAGCGATTAATGATCGACTTATATTTAAAAGTGTATATGGCAAATGGCTGTCATATTTATCCTTGTGGATCCACCTAAAATCAGTCACTGCAGTATAGCAGACATAGTGTCCCATCTTTCCATTTCGGTGCTCTGCTCATTGCATCATGTGACTTGATACGTTATATGATGATAAATATTTATTATTACTCAATCCAGTTTGTTATGCACTTATTTCTTCTTTCATGCTAAAAACCAACGATAAGCATTGCATTCAATTCGGTATAATAACTTTGTCCACAATAAAAACATTTTTTAACTTTGTAGTTGGCATTATCTAAATGATTTGTTTTCTTCCATCTCTGCTTCCATTTACAGGTTTATCTGATTGCATGCCAGATTAACTGCGACATTGTAAAGGCTGCTGAGTTCACCAGCTGCATGCTCCAGAATAAATTTACTGATGAAATGGATTTCATCAATTGAGTAATTGCTTTCATATTTTATTATTCCCTTACTAGTTCAAACTCCGGTAAATAAAATGTAACTGTCTTTATGCAAGACATAAGAATTAGATTGAAGTCTGCCAGTGATCCTCATTTCATAGTGTCAGTTCAATTCCATTAGCATTATAGTAAGTATCATTTCCACAAATTAGCATCAGTTGAGAATTTGACTTGATACATAATATATAGTATACATATATATATATATAATAATAGTGCGAGAACTGGTCAAACCTGGAAATACAAATCAGCCATCTTATACAGTGTGGAGCTTCCCCTGCACTAGGAATTAGATCAACTTGATTGTCTGGGGACATTAAATTTTGGTAATTAAGATTTAATTTTTTATTGCAACAGCGAATATGCATGAATATCCAATCATTTTTTTTAAACCTATACTCACTCGCGTGTAATTAATTATTGAATTCATGCAAGATGGCATTTACAAAACAATCTATTTGGATGCTCATATTGCTGACCACTATTTACATACTTGGTGAGCTCGGGCATTTTCTAATCGGAACTGTGTCACGTTCTGTGGCTCAGGAAATCCATTATGGTGACATTGGATGCATTCCAATAGATGATGTAGAAGATTCCACTGCAGAACTTTGTGATAAAGGAGAGGACTCAAAAAGGTAACTATTTATCTTTAAACTGTAAGTCATCAGTCACCTTTTCCTTTGTGGGAACCAGCACTTTCTTTCTAAAATCATAAAACTACTTTCACGTTGTTTCTCTTTGCCCCATTAATATTTTGCGCTTAAGAAAAACAATGATATTAGCATATAAGAAGCGGGTTACTATAGAACAAGTGTGTGCTGTGTATGCCATTAATGAATGAATAGCATGAATGAATGCTGTGATGATATGATGAATATAATGAATAATATGCATAAAATAACTTAGTTACAATTAAATAAAGCAGACAAGAGATAGTGACTTAAAAGCTAGGCTGTTGAATTGAGAGTATGAAGAGTAGAGAGACCTGAAATTATGAAATTGCTAACTCTATAGACAAGGATTACTGATAAGGCATAGTTTACATGATTCTACTAATGTGCAAATATACTACAATACGTTTGGTTACACACATACTTGACATGATTCGAATGCAATTAAAATTTTTACCAATTCAACGATATTTACAGTCGATGCTTTTCCCTTGTTGTGCAATCTGATGGTAATGGAACCATTCCCGCATGCGAGTGGAACTATACGGGAACTGGACTTCAATATCAAATTTTAGCCGGTCCAAGTTTTATTGCTGTGTTCACTATTGTCGGAATCTTGTGGGGAATTGCTGCTGATAAGAGACGGATAAACAGAGTCCATCTTCTATCAATTGCCACTGTGATTTTCAGCGTGGCTGTTGCAGCAACTGCCTTCGTCTCAGAATACTGGCATTTAGTTTTGCTCCGAATGCTGCTGGCCGCTGGGTGAATAACTAAAACTGACCCATTTAATGTAATGATGATTAGCATTGTATGATGCATCAATATAAAAAGTTTTTTTTAAACCTTCCTATACAGGGAAGCTGGTTGCAGTCCCTTAGCAGCTGGAATGATTTCGGATGTCTTCCATCAGAACCAACGAGGCCTTGCTATGAGCTTATTTAACTGGGGCATTTACATTGGATATGGTTTTTCATTTGCAATAGGCACCTATGTAACAGATGCGAATTTATTTGATCAGGTATTTTACATTTCAAATATTTTTATTCGACCTTAAAACATGGGGAAACAAATAAGGCCCTTTTTATTTTTTCAGAGTTGGCGTGCTTCATTTATGGTCAGTGGGATACCTGGACTATTTGTGGCACTTTTGCTTTTGTTCACTGTGAAAGACCCAGAATCAAATGAAGGAATCACCAATGTACAATCCGACGGTGATATAGATTCGAAAATTAGCTCAAATAGTCCATCCGAAAATGTAGAAAACAAAGAGAAAAGCATAACTGATGAGGTGTTTAAAATCAAGGAAATTGACGAACTAAAACCAGAAGATTCTGCATGGAAATTATGTTTGAACCCAGTAATACTTGTACTGGGGTTGGCTGCTTGTGTTCGACATTCGGGTATTGAATACTGCTTGCATCAAATACAATATGTTTTTCAAGTATGCTTGCAATTGCATAGCAATACTATGTTTTCATCATACTAGCTGGATTTTGCTGGGGATACAACTCTGCATTGTATTTTCAAACCTACTATCCCAAATATGATGCTGGATGGTGGTTGACGGGAATCTCAATTTTTGGGGGAGCCATTGGAGCAGCTACAGGAGGATATTTTTCCGACCGCTTAGTAAATCGGCTAGGGATATTTTCTAGAGCTATTGTATTAGGCGGGAGTCAAGTAAGTATTTTATTTAATGAATTTTTTTTTCATAAGTTGGTCATTATACTCCGACTGTTGAAATTATTCACTTATCTTCAGCTCCTAGCAGCTCCATTTACATTTGGTGTGTTATTCTTCAACCCTCCGTGGGCATTTATATCCCTTTTCTTCGGATACATGTCAGGTTTGATTATTTCTATTTGCGCGGTGTACCATTATAAATCGCCAAAAAGCCTTAAATATAAATTAATTATGTGGTGGTCTCAACTGAAATATCTAGCGGAAATGTGGTTTGGCGTCATGTTTGCTATATTAGTGGAGCTAGTACCAGCTAGGATTCGTTCTACAGCACTTGGCATTGCGTTATTTATCATAAACAATGTTGGTGGAAATCTACCAATCATAGTGGACCCATTATCATCTTTAGTAGGCTTTAGAGGGGCACTTCTAATCTTGTACCCTGGAGCTCTAGCCGCAAGTTAGTGAATGAATAGTTGACTTTGTTTACACTGACTAAATGAGGAAATATGTATTATGCATAATGCATATGTGTTATTTTGTTGCAGGCTCGTTGTTGTTTTTCCTCTGCTGCTTTTTACTCAAAAACAGGATTATGGCCAAAAATGAAAGCTAGTTTATCGTTTCATACTATTCTTGGAGATTAGAAGTACAGCAATTTTGGCTCAAAATATAGGCGAATCTCCTCAAGCTACGCTTTTGTGTACATTGGAATGAATAAAATAGAAGTGACATGTTCATTGAAAAAGGCACTTTTATTACCCTTCATCTTCTAAAATTGATGAAAATCATACAGTAAACATAAAACGTTATAGTTACATAAAAAAGGATTAAAATATTGTGATGCTTAAAACAAATGTAGACACCTTGTTTAGTGAAAACGATATCAAACAGTAAATTACAAAGCACTCATATGAAAATTCAAATGGAATGAAATAAAAGTATCATGAGAGAGCTACAGGTACATTAAAAACAATTATAATACAACTAAAACTTCTTAGTATTTGGTTTGCAAGGGTAAAAACAGTACGAACCACGGGTACCGGAATGTTTATAAACAATGTTAGGATTTGCAATCATAGCAGTAATTGTAGATTATAGTTACTTATACTCATACTAGCATTCACATTTTTCGTATCACTTATGTACTACCATGCTGAAAATTTAAAAAATGCGACAAGACACACCATAATAAAGCATGCGCATCCAATATACTCAATAGATTAAACACATCTAACGTGAAATTTACCGATCATGCGTTTACATTACTGAGAGATTTTTTCAGGACCACAATTGGACTTCTATACCTCAGGAGGATGATAAATGTTTCCTCGCCATAGATTATTCACAGAAATCAGCATCGGTGACACTTTGGCGCAAATATTCTCCATACATCATTTTCTAAAAATCAAATAAAAGTTTCTTTACATCACCAGTTCCCATTTACAAATTCTATCCCCAAACAAAATAAGCGTTACAAATTACCTTCCGTTCACCAGCATCCTCTACAGCTGCCATAGCATCTTTTAATGCCTTAAGCTCTCGTGAAGATATGACCTCCTCATTTGGAAAGAATCTTGAAAAAATGAGCAAAAATCCAGAAATGCACACTACTGTGGTGATTGTTTGTAAATGGTAGTCCGATGGAATCATTTTCCAGAGCTCAGCTGTCGGTTTCTATCAACAGTTGAGAACAAAAAATCAACACAAACCCATCTCATAACCAAAACTAAAAGTCAATACTATGCACAAGATAAATTCAAGAAGGGAAAATGCTTACAACAAAGGAGCGTATGACATCAGCACCATATCCGATATGATGTCTCATTGATGCCAAAGATGCATTTGCCACGATTACACTCAAAAAGAGAATGAGGGGCAATACGATACCAAGAGCGCCCAAAACCAAGCCTGTAATTATAGATAAGATTGGGTATGTGAAATGGTTCGTTCAGTTGAAACGATTATATTGTTAATAGATATTTGGCTATTAGCTATGACACAGCTAAATGACACAGTTGTTTTCATGTTCATCACAAATGTTTAGGGCTTATGAGATGTCCGAATAGTGACTGAATAGGCCATGTAATCTTTCGTACAATAACAACTAATGAAACAAAAAAATGTGAAAAAACTTACTTCGGGTAGTTCTGCGCCAATTTCTTTGCCGAACTTCAGCATCTATGGCCAGTCTCTTTTGGATTTCTTCCTTGAATCGTTCACAATCTGACTCCAAATTGTTTAACGAGTTTTGCACTGTCTGTTCGATCACTTTTTCAATGTCTTCGCAGATTTCCTCAATCTGGTTGGCACATTTTGTCGGCTGCGTTATGAAAAAACTTTTATGAAACCTACTAGTATCCAACGCAAGATTTGTTTTCTATTAGTAGAACCTTGCTTGAGGCATCTGGGATGAATACAGTAGGCATATTAAATCCTGTCCGATTCAACCCTGGTCGTTTACACAGTTCTTGAACGATTTGCATGAGCACTCTGAAAAAGGGTAACATGTAACATTGATGATTTGCTTATCACTGTGAATAAATAATGCCAGCAACAATGACATACTTTTGGCGGTCAGTTTCCGATCCAGCCTCATCTGCTTTGGCTAAGTATAGGTGCACTTTTTCACTGTGAGTGTTCCAAAGCTTTTCCACAATATTTAGGGTTCTCTTACACAATGCTTGACCCATGGGATCAAAAAATACACAAACGATGTCTGCCATATCCCCTACATAGTTTACGAAACTTTTAAACTTGTGCCTTTCATATTTCATGCCAACATATGAGATAATGCAATCATTCCAATTAATACCAAGCCAAAGAAGGGTGTTGTTCACATCAAAGGGATAGTTCATGTCCCCATCAACCAGGCCAGGCGTGTCAATAAATGTGACCAAATTGAATTTCTTGGCACGGGAAGTGCATATTTCAGTAGTAAGAAAATCAACCACCCCTGCAAACAAAAAGCCATGGATCAGTTTTAGCTATAGGAATTAAAGAACATGAAAGAAGCAACTTGTATCTAATCTACAGATTTGTTTTTGGATTTGATGAAGGTAGTGCCAAATAAAGCTTATAATTCAGTTTTCAAGCACAGCAAATGTGTATAATTTTCATCGAAGCAAAACATTTACATTAAAGTATATGATCACCTAGCCCATACAGAAATTAACACCACTGTATCCTTTTTAGGAATGTCGCAAACGTTCAACATTTGAAGGAATCAAGTTAAAACCAAAAGTCATCAGCCTTTTTTCCATGAGCACCATAATAATTCCAATACTATCCAATAATTGACGTCAATCAGAGAGTTCAAACGGACTATCTGGAAACCGCAAGAGGAAAGCCAATAACCAAGCCAAAATACTACACTGGAAAAACCAAATAACTAGCTATAGTTGTAAAGGGTGAGAAATTATTTTTATCACTTATGAAACCAAGAAATATGGAAATCATTCCATATGACTTCTGGAACTCAAGTCGCTAACTACATTTCAGGGTTACGCATGAAATTCATTAGTGCAAGAGTTGGATGGCATTTTATCTCTACAGCGTTTAGTTCTTATTAATAATCCTTTTGGCACATGGATTTTCATGTTCACAAGAAAGGGAGAACTTGACAACGGTTTTTACATGTTATCTACATCGTAGTTTTGTCCATATGCAAGCTTTTTTTTGGGGTGACAGCACTGTATTACTCGGTACTTGATTCCACTGGTGAGTAATGATGATGATGATCAATATAAAGTGACGAGACGAGTAGTAGCTTAACTATATAACCAAACTTGGATCGCCATGCACTATGCAGTATGCAATACATACTAATAATAATATGCATACAATTCTCACAGAAACAGACGCTCCAGTAGTCCCTTCAAATGAATGAGAGTTCAGTGGAAATGGCTTGTGTGAGAATTGAGAATGCAAAGTTGAGCCGTGTAGACCACAAAGTGTCTCGAAGAAGGATATGTGAACAAACGAATGTGTGCATACTAACTTAAATGAGTCCATTAAAAACAATACAGGAGCAGACTAGCTGATTTTCCTTGTGAGAAAAAAAGAACCCTTATCTCGAACTGCCAGATGTTATTGAGGTTTTTCTTTATCGAATGACCATTTTAATAATGAAGCCACATCCCTAAAGGAAGTTATAACTTGTACCCTTATAAAAATCAATCGGCTGTCAGCTAATTGTATTAGTTGTGACTTAACTTTGGTGCACACATTTTGTCTGGACAACAAACCAAATAAACGACAATTTATTGATATTTTGCAAAATACATTTAAGTTTAAAAAAGGTTAGCAATCAGTCAAAATATACAAATTTTTTTGTTTTACAATGTGGACAAACAATAATGTGTGCACAAAAAGAAGCCACACGTACAATTCAAGTAGTGCAAACACACTGATAAATTCGTATTGTACTTCATTGTGTAAATTATAAAAAGATTAGATAAGGCCAACCACCCATCTTTTTTCAGATTCATTAAAATTACACATAGAGTCAACTTTTTAGTTTAGTCCATGTCATGGCATATAGAGTGGTGATCACCAATCTGACTCATTTCAAGTTTGAAAAACTCCCTATACACAGTGACATGAAGATTTACCAGCAACGGTTAAAATTCAAGATGAATTTAGTGAATTCAACATCACAATATGGACACTAGGACGATATGAAATTACATCAAACTTTGAAAAGGTCAGTTTTACGTGCCTTTTTGTTAGCGAAACTAATTGCCCTAGCCAAGAGACGGACGATGGGGCAACACGATAATAACTACATGCAAAAATGGGATTCATTCATACAAAAGAGTTGAAACTACTTCAGAAAGTAGTTTTAACTGTTGAAACAACGAATGCAATAATTCGATAAAAATAAATATCCCTTTTTTACAATGGATTGTCATTTGTCCTTTAAGTATTATTCGGAGTCCGGACGAGCCAGCCAGCCAGCCTAGACCAGATAATGAAATTATTCATAAATCTCAGCAAGCTACTAAATGACCAGCATATTCTATTGTGAACATAAAATGAATTAGGAGTTGGGAGCTAACTGATATCCGCGTTTAATGTAGTGTGACACAATAGTTACACAATTAGGTTAGGTCTCTCTACACAGTGTAGCTTTTAAGAATATGCAAGTTTGTTCACTGGAATTTATGATAAAAACATACGCAGCAATTGAATACGATGAATGATTCAACATTCACTAGTTTTTAGCTCTACTGTTACACACACAAATGGGTGGATTGCTATGCTAGTCATATTCGTTCACATTATTTTCACACCCTTAAACCTAAAATGTTGAAAATGAGACGCCAGACACATTGTATGTTTCCGCAATTACTCACAATATTGTCCATTGTACATACTTCAAATCGCAGGCGTCACATCAGCATAGAACAATGGATAAAAGTCAATGATCCTTTAGTCCTTCCTACATTGAATCTAATCTATCAAGGTTCATGATTGATGATGGGGAGACTAGATAAGCAAGGGGCAAAGATTCTCACCCTATCGCTCAACACTTTAAATAATGAAATACATTGGGTTTCTGAAAGACAACTCATCGCTCTATTGTACTTTGCAGATGCACAGAATCCATACGAATTGAGGATGCAAACGTCAATTGGTCAATGACGTGACAATGGACTACTAAGGGCTAGTTAAACTCCTTTCACAGTGCAGTTCTTTAAAGGGCATATTGCGGAGTTTAAAGAAGCTAGCTGCCTTTTAAAGGGCTATATTGGTGAAAGGAGAGTCAACCATACTTCTGTAAAGCACATGGACTGACTATACATGCATAGTACGGGAACAGAAACTTTACTCACCTGTCATTTCCTGGAGGGGCTTCAGATGCGGATACAACTGTAAGGTAGCTTGGCCCTGTAAAACATACACAAGGTCATTAGCGGAAAAACATAAACTGATAAAATTAAAATGCCTACATAGACAACAAAAGGCAATTAATATAGGCAGGTTCAAGTTGAGACACAAACATGAGCACTGTACAATTTGCGACATAAAACGAGTAGCTTACCTTCAAAGTTTCACGTTTTTTACCACTAACTACAATGTTGAAACCCTGAGTCTCTATCGCTACTCCGGTTTTCAAAACAGACTCTTCTATGTACCTTTGAAAGCAAGTTTTTCATATTACAAAAGTCATAGCCACATGGAAATTCAAATATAATCCAATCAAGTAACGTATTCCTATGCCCCCTTATTTTTTTTTTAATCTTACCAGTTAATAAAACTTGATTTTCCTGCAGAATGGTTTCCTAACAATAGGACTGTAATTTTGCGACGTGGGATACGAATTTCCATGTTTATAATCCGGCTGATTTTCGAAAACCCTGTATAACAAAATCGAATTCAGCTGGATAAAATAATCAAGATATTCTACACTTGCACTGGGGACTCAATCAACTACACAGCGTGTACACTGAAGCATGAACTGGAATTGGATACAAAGATCATAGTATCGTGCATGTCTAAATGAACTGATCCCCTCATCAATCTCTATTAATCTAAACTAGTGTAGCAGTTACATTCTACGGCACAAGATAATTACACCCATACATACTATGACATGGAAACAACCCTTGATGGCCCCAACTTGATCATGTAACCCTATATAGAAGGTTCAACTGAACAAAAATTAACAGAAGCAAACTATCTACAAAAGCCATATGTAAGTGCAGAGTGCAACTATAACTATGCAAGAAATACATATACATAACTTTGAAGTTAATTATTACTCTACGGTCAACTTGCATAGATGCAACGTGCAATGAATAAGGGATTCTTTCTAACTACATGCAACGTTGATACAAATGCGATATCAATTCATGTGTGCAAATACTAAACTAACAACAGAAAATTTTTAGTAACTACGTTGCCTTTTACAAATACAAAATAGTGTAGAGAAAAAATGTATGCAAAAGATATAATTTAGAATGATAACGTATGGGCAAATGCATTAGCAGCGTTTTTTAAAGCCCTTCCGGGCCTTAATCGTTTTTGATTTTTTACATCCTTTGTTTGTTTGACAAAAAAATGCAGATACCAAACATCTTTAGATATTTAGATATAGAGCTTTAGCCCAGTGTTAAACTAGCAAGATTACGGGGATGAAATGAAAAATGTTACAACTATCTGGCTCTCACCATTGTTTTTATCGGTGTAAATGGTAAATATTTCATTCAGAATCCTCTCGTTTAGTCCAAGGACTTGTTGGTCGATGGGATTTGTGATTTTTCTTGTGGCCTGGGATGGTACCGCTGACCCAGTTGTTCTATTTCTCACGCCGGACATGTCTTCTACCATTGGTGAGTAATAACGGACCTGCGATTACAAAAAAATACAGCACCGGTAGTTAGCAAGATGTTTCCTACATCAAGCCGAGCATCCTTTTATTCGAAATTATGCTTAAAAAATTCTCAATTGCAGGAGGATCTATCATTATAATAGCGTAATTAAAGCAGTGAAAACCATCTTAACTCACCTTAAGATATCCCCAGAGAAGAATTGAGTAAGTTTACCACCGATTCCTTGTTCACTATGTGAACGAAGTGTCGCTAAGAGAATTCGCAGCCAAGAATTCAATAAGAAACACAAACAGCTGAATTGCGGTACTTCTATGACGGAACACTTAAAATATTTCAATCACTCGCAGTTTGTAAGCCAATAGAAACGTGCAGGTGCAGAATAATCAAAATTCTTAAGGAAAGTGACCCGAAGTAAGTTAGTTAGTACAAATTAAAAATGGAAAACAATTAAGAAACGATTCTGAGAGTTGAACAAGTCTAATTCCCTCTTGTTAAGAAAGCCCGCCTGCTAAATGGGACAACAGACTGTATCAATGGCATTCATCAACCGGTCTAAATGTGTGTATGTTTGCATACCTACGGTATGATAAACTTCATACCAGAACCATGAATACGGATACTCTCATGGAAATGAACTGAGAAGATTTTTCACAAAATAAATGTCGTTTTTATTCATATTACTGAAAAATAAAATGACTATTTGCATCCTGTATTCGTAATTATCATGTCGCCATAACAATGAGATATTTATTGTTTATATTCTCTAACCTACCGCGGTCATTATAGTATTAATTTGTTCTCTAATAATCTGCATACGTCCAGTCTTCATAGTAAGCAGACTCATGGAATGAATTGGATAATGGAGGAATGACTTGCATTTTATATGTACATGTTCTGCCATTCTAAGTACATTGCTATGGTCAATCATTCTCTCACGGTCCCGTACACTTTTCAGATTTAACGAGCTAAAGCCTAACAAATGCCTGCATTTTTTGAGAAATCTACGGTTCAAACAAAAGATACTCTCCTATTTATGAAAGTGCAGATCATAGAAATGGATATACTAGTGTGGATACAAAATATACTTTTATTATCGAATAGATAGGTAGGTATTTTCTAGGCATCCGGGTACGTTACATAAACACGATCTTTTGAGACGGGAATACGTCTAATTACGTGTTAATAGTTACGATGTTCCGATTTAGAATAAATACGACTGTTTGTAGGACGACACATAATATGCTTCTTGCTTACTTTTTATTCATTACAAAAATAAAAAAATATATTTTTAAAAAATTCAAGGTCGAGTGAAATTATGAATCAAGTTTTCATTCATTGCATATGTCAATAACATTTTCTTGGTGCTTGGTTGCCGCTTCCCACATTTTGTTATAAACCTAATCATTGCATTTTTCCATAATCCTAGGCCTCATTTAAATCAAAATAGCTAGATCCATTAGAATTGACGCTTCGGCCTCCCAAGTTTTCAGTCAGTGAAATTGAGGCGTATGGTACTGCATTTACAATTGAATATTTTTATTAATAGGAGAAGGCAAGCATGGAGAAAGCATTTCTATTTTATACCAACTCTTAATTAATCCGACTCTTCAATATCTTCATTTGGCTCAATTTCTCCTTCCATTTCTAGCATTTTTTCTTCTAAGTCTTCTGTAATTGTGGTCATTTGAGCATCCAAGCTAACTGGACACATGCTATTTTGGAGCCTAGAGAACTTAATAGCCGCAAATGGTTTTAATTCCACGTAAATCTCCTCTAGATATAAGAACGTGTTAACATTGTAGTCTGAAAAAGAAGGATAGTAAAGTTTTTTAAACTCTGTGCGTAAGTAAAAAATAATTCCATCAAAAAAATTATGCTCACCTTTCTTAATATGCGAAGATTTTGAAAACAAGGAAACTTGTTGTTGTTGTTGAAATTGATAAAAGTGGATTAAATTGAGATGCTCAAGTGCCTGAAATACGTTGAACGTGATTATGCATGAAGCATTACAAAAACATTCATTAAGCTGATTTAAACAACTGACGATACATTTTTACCTCCAACAGAATCATTGTCTCCACTTTAGACAATACAGGAGTCATATTGTGACACACTTCATCAACTCGAATGCATGGAAAATGAAGAAGAAGTCCAACTAATGCGGTGAGTAGTCTATCTACCAACTTCCAATTAACTTCCCCTTCACACGTTATCCATGGGCGCATCACAACTCTTTATTAAGCAAAGCATAAATTGAATGAGCGAGAACATTTATTTCAAACATAAGAATAGAGCTAAAAGATGTCATACCTATGAGCATGGGAAGTTTTAGAATTTCTTGTTTTAGGCACTGGCATCGTCCATGGCGTCACAAAACGACAAGATACAAATCTTAAGATTCACAAAAATTTAAATAATCAAGTTCAACTACGATGAATACAAATTAAAAAAAATCTGATTAAACTTACTTTCTATAAACGATTCCAGCCATAAAAATATGATTATAGTCAAGTAAATATCGCAAGCCTTTTTCTAAAGATTTTTTTGTAAATTTTTTCTAAAAATAAATACGAAAGCACAGGTTAAAAACTTGACAAAAATATCCATAAGCATAATAAGTTTGTGTATGCACAAGTGATCTATTACCAGTAAATATGGCACTGACACCCCAACTTCCTCTGATCTTTCTATAACATCTAATAAGGGTTTCAACTTAATATATTCCATAGCTTGAGGTACTTCAGATTCACTAAGGTACATTTCTGATGGCACAACTCTAAATCACACAATAGGACCAATCATATCACACTCAGCAAAAAATATAATACAATACAGGTTTGATTTAAAACAATAAATCATACTTGAGAAGCAGCATTTCTAAAAATATAAGATCATTATCAGGAGGAACGTTTTTGTGGATCAGTTGTTCTATATTCTCTTCGGTTAGAATATTCGCAGATACATTGGGTAAAGGAATCACTCTATCATCATCCATATCTGATTTTTCAGAGCTTTGACTACTAGGGGAGTCACTGTCATCGTCTAAAGATGGCCCAAAGTTTGGTTCCATCAATCGTAAGCGCTCATTAATTTCCTCTCTTTCCAAATTGGCAGAAAGAATATATTCCTCAAAATCTTTATTGCCTTCTTTGGAAAGTGATTCTTCTCTAGTATCGGTTGTATCCTATAAAATATGACTTTTTAAAGCCACAAAGCAATGAAAAACATACAACAAAATCAGGAATATGAATAGTACAGTGGCATCGGATAGAGGATCAACGCTAAACATATCTTCGGAAGAAAGGTCACTTATTTCAGGATACTCGATGTCGAAGGAAACCTAGAGAACAAAAGTAAATTATAGACAGCAAAATCTAGCAGTGTAAGTTTAAAATTGGAAGGCAAAAATACCCAGTTTTCCTGAAGAAGTTCAGTCAGTAGATACAGAGTTCCAAGGTGCATAAAATCAAACAAATCCAAATTCTTGTTAGTCTCGACTTCTCTCAAAACACAGTGCACAACTCGATAAGCAGCAGGAATAGTGTAAGCAATAAGTTTTCTTCGCATTCTAAAAAATACAACACCATAACGGGATTTAAAAAAACCATTCCTGACTTACAGTAAACAGTACAAAATGAAACTTGTTAATTCATACGCGCAGGAGAGGCAAAATCGGTGACTGATTTTGGTAACAGTGAGAATTCCTTCTTTTCTAAGCGTGTATAGAACGCGCTCTAGCTCAGCATCAGGGATGCATTCCATAAATGATTTCACGGTTTCATACACGTTCCCGCTGAACACGAGACTGAGCAAAGCCGTTCTACCACACCACATTATCACATCTTCGGAATCCCAAACATCTCGGTGCCAATTTACAAGTTCTTGCTTGGAAACGCCTTTTTCCCTATGTTGTAAGCTGTAAAACCAAGAAAACATAAATTACCAATAACTTTTTCTCATTTCATTACACTTAAAAACTTCTTGTTACAACTTGGCTGAGCTCAATACTGAGCTTTTTTTTTTTGCTAACTAAGCCCATTCCATAAAGATTTTTACCTAATAAACTGGTCTTTAATCAATCTTGCTTCACTTTCATAAAGTTCTTCGGGAGTCAGTACAGAAGCCATTTTGTTTTCATTGATGAAAGAAGTCAGCAGTTGACGCACGCAATTGATTTCCTCTTCGGTGTAAAACACACTGGGATCGAATTTCTCATCCGCTTGCTTATTTTTACTGTAATTGCTTAAGCTAGGACAATCACAAAAGTCAAGTTTTGAGACTGCTTCAGTCCACACACCACTTCGTTCAATCCTTCTGAGCTCCCTTAGCGTTATTATTTCTTCCAAATTGGGAGCGTTTTCGTATTCATGCTTGGATACTTTTTTCGTTTCCAGGTACTTGTTGCATAAATAATCAAACACGGCTACAATAGCAAGTGTGGGAACTTCATAAAATATCTTGGCAGATGGAGACGGTATCCATTTTTCCTGCGAATACAGTATAGCTGTTAACAAAAGGGAGCTAACACACGAGGGAGGTGAATAGATAAGTGATATTTCTTTACCGTACCACATACGATTCATAAAGATGGTCATCTCTAAGAACTTCATTTAAATAATATCGATAACGGGCGTAGAATGTACTATTTTTCATAAGGAAATGCAGCCGTCTACGGACGGCCAATGATGTTTTACCTCTTGAGTCCTACAGATACAGTAAATTCTTAGTTTTTTTAACGAAAAAATAAACAACGTTAAATAACTAACCTCAGATCTAGAATGCAAGATGTCCCGGATTTGAGGGGCATTGAAAATAAATACTCGCTTTAAATTATATTTAGGAATAAACAATATGCTGGCAATGAAAAGGTTGAGGATGTAACGATCTTCTTGAGGTGACCAATCGACCCGTCTATATGAAATATAAATTTTGCAATTAATAAGATTGGTTAGTTATTAGTTATTATATTATGAAAATATAAATAATTGCAAAATCTTACTGTCGCTTCATCATTTTCAAAGCTATTTTATCTTTATCATCATAGTATCGAGGCTGCTGAGCGAACAACCGCTTATGCCGAATTCTTGTTTTAACTATCTTTTTAGCGCTTGAGGAAGCAGCAGTCTTTTTGGCAGATGAAGATCTAATTCGCGACCTTTTTCGAACAGACTTTCCAGTGGCACCATCTTTGTTTATAGTTAGTCTCTGCTTGGAATATTTTATTCGCTGTTGCACTTTGGTGGGTTTCATTCTTCCCATTACTATTCGAATAAAAGCATCGGCTGCACCTGTCAAATGCTCTTCACCTGATTCATGATTATATCATGGCAATTTGTGAGTTTCCAAAGCTATGATAAACGATAGTAAAATACAAAAAAATATGTCTTAGTCCATAAACTTACATTCCTTGTGGGGCATATCGAACGTCGTGAAGGCAGAAACCATTCGAGTGATATTAGCTTTTGACACTTCAATGGTCCAAATTTTTATTTTTTCAGCTATTTGTAGTTTCTTCAAAATTCTGAAAAGTGAGCGCCTATCAATTAACCCGTTGTTAATAGACATCGTTTCGCGGCTCCGTATCAGCTAAAAAAAATAATATTTGCAGCACATAGTTAAGTTTATGATTTTATGTCACGTTTGAAGGATCGTTTGAATTCCGAGTTTCAATTCAAAACACATAAGGGTGTGTTACATGCAATATGCAGTTTGAATTAATAGCTTACAAACCCGAATGATTTGTTGGAAGCCTATAATAACTGGTTCCTCCACAAATCGTTCTAGTATTAAGTTTGCCCTTTTCAATCCCGTCAGAGACTGGAACATAGATGTGCCACAAGAATTTTTCCTGAAATTTTAAAATAAAAAAGATTATTAAAAAAATGCATTGTCGCTCCATTATTATTTCGTAAGTAAAATGAGAAACCGAAAACTTACATACTGACTTCTGCTTCCTGTATAATAACTTTCCATCCTCCAGTCGTTTCATAAATAAGTGGTTTGATAATCGAGTCAACCTTAGGTATGAAATCCTTAGCATCCGCCTTATTAAATTGCATTTTATAAAACAATTTTTTGTCTGGTCCAGTAGGTGTTGAGCTTTCTGGGGTAAATTTCACTTCAGGTACGATTGTAATTTCCACAGGAAATTTTTTCTCGGGTGAAGTAGTTGGACTTTCTGTATTCTCTTTCACCAAATTAGTTACTAAAACAGATTCTGTACCATCTTGAGCAGCCGGATCATTGAATCCTAATGAAGGAATGGATTTTAAAGAAGAAGCAGATGAAGTCAACGTAATTTGTTGCTTCACCATTTGTTTTCCCAAGGCCAGCACGCATTCATTGGAATCCCGACATTTTGTAAAAATATATCTACAGTAAAATATAAAAGGTGAAACTTTCAACTGAATAATAATAATAATAAAAAAGGAGGAAACTCTAAAAGCTTACCGATTTACTTTCGTTTTATTTTTCTCCACCATTACAGTAGATGCTAATTTCATTTTGACTGCGTACCGTCCAGCGGATCTAGCTTCTAAATGAGTAGATGAAAATGCATCTTGAATATCCTGCAGAGTTACTCCCATCGGCCCCGCCGATATAATGAACTTCGTCAAATCAATAAAAATAGACTCGTCCCTTGAAAAATTTTCTTTAAAAAACGAGATCGACAGTGAGCAACAGCATTTAAACAAAAGTAAGTTATAATAATCAAATAAAAAAACTTTATTTACTATTTGCAGATTGAACACCAGTCCATTTTCCTTGAGCCTTATCGTCAGCTTCATCAGGTCTAGCAATATTTTCCAGAATTTTAGCCACAGGTAAATGGGGATTTTTTAGTTTAATAAACTTCAAAGTCCTTCGAGTCATGTTGTCCTTTTTTATGGGATCTTTATGATTCATATATTTTTCAGGAAATAGCGTTGCAAAATTTTTTGTCTATTGTGGTAAAATTTATATAACCTCGTGAAATATGAAAAGAAATAGCGTAATACTAACCCATGTGAAAGCAAAAGACGGCAAGACTTACAAACACTTCAAACTCAGTTTGATACAGCGGTGTGTTCATGTTTTTAAATATATGTTTCCCAAACTTTTTCTGCAATGTGGCGGCTTCTATACCACTTGGGAATTGGCGCAAACTTTCTATAATTCGCTTCATATTAGCTGAAGATGCGGATTTAATCTCAACATAAAATCTCGGGAGATGAAGAAGGGAAATCAATGAAGTCGCTCGATTAGGTCCAAATTTCATAGTTAATGACTACAAACACAAATAGCAAAGTAATTAACCAATGGACTTCAAAAAGTTATAAATAGTTGGTCGGCGGATATTGAACAACTACTCTCACAATTCGTACCTGTTTCAATATTAGTGAATGCTTAATCATAAATTTTCTATGATAAAAAAGCGACTTTGGATCCATATTCATCACATTCAAACTAACTTTTCCTCGCGTAGGCTCCCCTGCATACCTGGCCCTAAAAATTAGCAATGCTTACCTAAATTACTTGGGTTTAGATGGTTTACAGTAATTAATTTAAGCTAATATACATAACATACTTTAACGAACCTTCCAACTCTTTCCAAAATACAATATTGAACTATAGTGAGTTGATCTCCCAATGCTTTATTTTTGCCTAGCAACACATTTTCACGTAGTAATTGGGCCGCAACAACGACTAATCTGTTTCCGTATCTAAGTAGAGTGAGTAAAATCTATTTATTAATGGGATTTTTCATTTTGATAGAGATTGAAAAAGGAAAAAGACAAAGTTTATACCGAGACACGACATCTGAGTAAGACAACTTCACAGCAACTGCCGGTTCTACTCGCTGTCTTTTATGATAACCAAAACAAGACCCTCTGACACCCCTGGCACTGTCCTGAACGGGCTCGAATGAATAGATGTCATCTAACGTTGTTACCTGTGTTCGGTATTAACGAGTGCAGTAAAGAAATTAGAAAAATACACAATTACAAAATATATTATTTTACGTGAACATACTCACAGGCTCATAAAAGTTTCCTCTCTCGTCAGAAAAATCCCATCTATTAGCAATAATAAGGTCAGATCGGCAATGATCCAACAAATACACTTTCATAGCTGTAGAGCACCGGACCATATTCCAAATTGCTTCTTTTGTAGAATCTACATCTACAAACCCAAAGTTCTTCCTGTGCTTCAATCGTTCCCAGAGGGCTAAAGTGGCAAAACAAAAGGACAGAATACTTTATTTACTGAAAAAAATAAATATACCATAAAACCAAGAAAAATTAACCAACCCTGTAAAGTTATGCCATCCAATCCTTCTAACGCGATTTCTTCAGTAACTTCTTCAAAATAGTGATGCCTTTTGTTAAATCTATTCTGAAGTTGCTTAAATAAACTCATGGTTTCTGCAAATCACCAAGTTTTTTTCTAAAGCTTAATTGCCAGTAAATTTACTATGACACCGAACACCCAAATGCAAAAGCTTAGATGGCTTAGAAATACCTTTACGTCTTATTAAACCATGGAACTCAACCAAACACTAAGCTACCCATTCTAATTAATAATAAAGTCAATTTAAACTGCTTACAAACAGCCAGTCCAAGAATTGTAAAAAAAACAAATAATTGCTGTTGGGAAGCTAAAATATTTAATCACAAAATAGATTTTCCCGGGTGAATTTAAGCGGGTAGGTTAAGCTACCCCACTGCGCTCGAGCGGGGTTAAGCTGTCCCATTCCATTTTTTCAACAGTTAAGCTGCAGCACTCGAAAAAATTATATCTGCACCCAAAAAATAGCCAAGCATGCAATATATATACAAAACTTTCACGCAGCTACTATAGGGCAAAAACCTTAGCGAAAGTAAATTCTTACGAATTTCTGAAATTTGTTTGACTTCATTAATTTTTCCAGTTAGGACGGCTTACGGTGTTTAGGGAGATATTCAAAACCTTTCTTTAGTAGAGGAATCCTTCAATTTATTTTATTTTTGAGGCGATGGTGGTGGCGTTTTGAACATATTCCCAAATACTGCATTTTGTCAAGTTGAACACTTGAAAAACGTACATCACAGAAATAAGGGCAATGGGTATTTTTTTTACTACCTGTACTTCCACAGCCAAGATGTCAGAGTCCCTAATTTTGCCGGTCGTAAATACAAACTTCAAACTTAATTCAAATTAAAGTTACTCATTGCCACATGCAATATTTAAATTATGATGAATTCGATCACTTGATCCATCACTTTTTCGCTTATTGGGCTAAGCATGAGTTTAAGTAACGAACTTTACCATGAAGAGTTTGGTCAGATTTGTAAAAACGGTGTTTAGCCTCAAATTGAGGTTAATTATCTTTAAAATGTACGAAGCGATTAACCGATGATCATGAAAATCAATACACCTCTGAACACCATGCTCATCTACATGTGTGCAAAATTTGGTAGTCGTAGCTTCAAAATTGCGACCGAAAAGGTTAACCATCGGATTTCGGCATGATGCATATGGGGCGTAGCCATGGCTTTCCGCCCTAAAAATGATATGATAATACAAACTTTTTGTAAGCCAATGATGCACGCAATGTAGTATTATACTCTATAAAACTTTGCAGCGACACACAATGAAAAGTGTTGTGAACCACATTGAGTGGACAGCAAAAAAGTGATAAATAATTTAAAATTGTCAAAAACATCTGTATCATTTTTCAGCAAGCTAAACAATTATTGTTAAATAGAAAATCAGAACAACTTATTCGTGTTAAAACACTTGAAATTAACGCATGGTAAGCCGTAGCTAGTTTTTTCTTCGATACATAGCTAGCACAGCTCTTCATGCACCCTTCATGCACCCTTGGGAAAGGGTTAAATCCTTAATGCCTCCTACTTTTTTTATGCATGAAATTTTTAGCCTTATTCTTTCATTTCCTGTTACAATCTAATGTTAAAATCACTATAGGTTGCTTCCCTATCAAAATCCCATGTTAAATTACTACGGGTTGCTTCCCTGTCAAAATTCCATGTTTAATCCCTATAAGAAACTTATGTCAAAATCCACTTTCGAATCCCTATCGGTAGTTTCCCTGTGATAGGGTTATGGTCAATTATGTGAGGTGGCATAGAACGCATTTTCCAAATGCGCGAAAAATCTATTGGGGTTGGTATTGGACTCTAACGCCGCTGATGCCTTAAGCTGCATCACAGCAGTTTAAATGCTCTAATGCTGTATTGTTGGATTTCGACGTCGCTCATAAAAATATTTGTAAAAAGAAAGGAAATCTTAAAATGTGAAATTGCATAACAATTTTCCTAATCTAGATTTGCCTGAATGTTGTAGTTGGAGGCCAATCACCCAATATATGTACAATGGTACAAATTACTTTCTCTGTTACTTCTTTCAGTAGTAATAAAATAAACTCCCCGTTTAGCTGAGAGGTTAGATGGAAGGTTTTTGTCATCAAATAGTTTTTTGCACTCACTTTTGACAATTAATAAACCTAACCAGAATAGCAAACTTATCATGAGTTATATTCATAATGAAATGAAACAAAAAGCAATAAAATTACATTTTATTTTTTATAAAAAAAGTTTCGAAGTAAATAATGTTTTGAAACCGTCATGTTTGAGAAAAAAAAAATTTCGATTTTAATGGTGCAAATACAGTTTAAAATTATGCTGTAGTTTTGTCGGAAAGCTTTGCAATTAGTGAGCCTGAAGTGAGCGTTAGTATATAGAAGAAGAGAAGAAGATAATAGATAATATAATTACTACAGTTAACGCACTGAATTACTTCAGCTTAAAATTTTCTTAAATCCGGAATTTGTATGACTACTTTTCATTCTGATGGAATTAAGCAGTCAAATCTGCTTCTTTATAGCTTACATACACAACCTTTTACACAATGCTTTAATTTTTATCTCAAGGATCACCTTTTGAAACTACAAAGAAATCATGGTTTATAAATGTAATGTTTAGTTTGTAAGTAATTTTTATTTATGACTGATTGATTTTTATGTTTTGCATTCTTGTGTAAATTTGCTGATGCGTGCTACTTTTATTTCTACGACTAAATGCATGTGTCTGAGTTATATTATTTTATTAGCATGATTTCAAAATGTTATCGAGTTATTGTGTGTTGAGTGTTATTGAGTGTGTCACCGTAGCAGTCTATTAATTTAGAATGGTAACACTGTAAGATTATTTGTAGATTCTGATTAAACGGACATTAAATAATAACAATAATAATAATAATAAAAAGTTAGCTTTTGAGGTAAATTATGACACCAAAGCCAGCAGAAATGCCGCGCGAAAAGATCTTGTTTTCGTCAAATCCAGAAAAAATCATACGGATATTATATAGGCAACACTTTTCCAATTTCCCTAGACTTCATAAATATTACTAATGGCCCTCGCCCTACAGTAATCCTAAACATAGATTTAGCAATAAAACACTCCTAGAATAGACGCGTATAGAAACGCGTACTTTTGGAAGTCATGGTCTTGATGCACACATATTTTCACAAACGTTTTCAATTTAAATTAATCCTGGAATCAGATTGTATATTTATTAGTTTATCAGCGCGCCCTACTTATCCGTAGTGTATGATCATATGAGGCAGGATTCATGAACAGGCTATATTTTTACTACTTTTTTAATTTTGTTTCTTGTTCGTCTTATGCTGTCCCTAACCAACGTGTCATCTTCTTGTTCCTTCTCCTGGCTATTTTATTTGCACACCCCAAAAAAAGGTTTACACCTAGATTTTATGGGGTATGCAAATAGCCAGGAGAAGAAACTTTTTTTTTCGGAATTTATTCAAAATTTGCAGGCATAAAAAGGAGCTTAAACTATGCTTAGTTTCTAAAGCTGTATCTGGAGCTTTAACGAAGGGATTCTCAAACTGTTTTCAGTGCATGATCCCTCTTAATTTTAGCTACCATATGACATAAAGAATTTTGAAATCGTGGACAGTATTTTGAGAAATAGCAAAAAAAATCGAAAAAAACTCTGATTCTCACTTCGCCCCTTAAGGTAATTAACGCTTGCAAAGCTTTTTTTTGGGACACCAAAAAAATAGTTTTTCAAGAATTTCTCGCCAACCCTTGATTCTATCGGGATGAAACTTGGCGTGTAAAACATGCGTGTCGAAAATTTCCGTCTCTGCTCTCCTAGCTATTTTTGCACTACGAAAAATCTAGGTGTAAAGCTTTTTTTGAGACGGAATGTAACAATGTACTTTTATGTTACTATTCAAGGATATCTTGATTTGATTTTGTAGTTGCTTTTATTTATGCCTATTATTGAATGTGTTATGAATCAGGGACACACGGAAGGCAAGAATAGCCATTTATGGTTATTCACGGAAAATTATCTACCGTGAGAAATTGGGGATCTATAAATCCGTTTCTTACACTCTGCTATTTTGAAACTGGAACGAAAGGAAATGTTTACACTACTAACTTAGGTAAAGCATACGACTGTAATAAGGTGAGGATTATTTTGTTTTTCGTAATCAGGTGAGCAACTGCATAGAGTGGAGTTAGAAGCTTTACAGACCCGCATTCATTCCGGATTTATTTATCCTCACTAAATCATGATATGATTTACTCAGCATCATTAAAATTATCCATCCAGACCAGAAAATTGTGGGAACATGGCATTGAGAATAACACGCTCTATCAATCCCTTTATCTCGGTTAATCATGTGAATATACTGGAGTGCGCTTAATCCGCACAAAAAAACTGCCTGACTTAACTACTCTCAAATCATGCATTAAAACATGAGAAACAAATCCAGTTAATTATCATCGTGTTGCATACAGATGGTTACTATACTGCAAGCTCATTATATGATGATTGGTCTTGGTACAGCAGTCGCTCTTAAAAATATCCAGTTGATTTAGGTTATTCTGGAAATATTTCAATTAGCTTTTTGTACATCCGGAGTGCAAAAAGGCTAAACATAAAATTACACTGCTTGCATCCTCGTAAGTCGTAGAATCTGATTCACAAGCAATGAGAGTCTCAAACATTTTTACATATGCACTTGCATATATAATAGCATGCAAAGAGACAGAAGATGCCCAATGTATGTTATGGTGAATAATTTCACAAATATTTCGTCATCAATTCCTTTTACAGTGACTAATAATGTTGTACGGCATATACCTGCTTTCAGTTGATGGCATCATTGACAAAATATTTCTAACTAAATAAACTGACACGATGCATGCCTGCTCTCTGGTCATAGGCAATATTATCATAGATCTTTTTATCAGCTTCCATGTGTGTCATTCATTGGTTTTGACAAGCAAAAACAGCACGCATACTGATTCAGTGCACGTAACAAGCCATATAGCCATACTGGGTCACTATTCATTGTTATGTTAATGAGATTTGGAGCTCGGACTAAACTAAACTTTCACCCCTTTACTATATGGGCTCTGTGAGTTCTCAAATAGTCAAATTATTCATTTAACCCTGTGGGATTGTATTGATACATTGCCTTCATGCAGTACTCCTTCAGCATACACTATACACAACACACTACATATTGCTCGTGCTGGTATACAAATGTATTCATTTCTCATGGACTGGAGTCGAAAAAAAAAAATTGTGTACTCAACCTGTCGAGAAACGGGAGCGGCATTTTAAACTGACGCTTCCTCCAGCCCAACAAACTTTGATATTTTATTATTATTTCTTGTTTGTGTACTTTGTGTAGTTAGAATTAAATGGGTTTCAAAATGACCGGAAGTGTTAGAATAAGTGGACATCAACGTTTCAGTTAGTAGCGTTAATAAATTGCATCAGTAAAGGCCAGCTAATTTGTGAATTATTGTGCGTAACTTTCTGTCGATTGATTTTCAAATACAACATACCCGGATTTGGTACAGAGAAAATATGTGCCTCCGGTAATTCTAGATATCCTATATTTTGAAACTTTATTTGTTTTTTTCCCTTTTTAGACGGTAGGGCTTTTGGGGATGTTTAGTATCTCAGTTTTGGTTAATGCAAGATCATTTGTCCTCGTATAATAATCTTTTCAAGCACAATTTTGGGTGGTGCTGGAATGTGGCCAGAATTTAACACATTTTTGTTAACTTTCGATCGATCTGAAAACGACGCGAGTAATACGAAGAATTTGGAAAATTTCACTATTTCTGTGAGACATGATTATATAACCATCGAATATTTTTAAACAGCAGTGACGAAGTTTTGTATTTTTTTCTACGAGCTTTAACAATGAACTGAAATAACCCGCTCTTTCAATTCTTTCGTGTGAATTGAACATGCTTCCTATTTTCTACGTTTCATAAATTGGTGGTTTTCAAACCCCGGCGTTACTTGCCAATCCGATTTTAAGGAGATATTTAAATCAACATATCCCTATTTTTACAGTTTTGAAAAAATATAGAACTAGCTATCCTGTAGTACAATTAGTAAAAAAAATTTGCAATAAGTTTGTGTACGTGTCTACAATTTCATGTTCGAAACTTGAAAGATTCTGCCCTCTGCAGTTTATGACGTCCAACAAGTAATCACACGTCAGTCAAGATGTGGTGGTGTTGCTCGTGTTTTTCAAAGACGTACGAAGCTCCAGAGGTATTGGAGTTAGATTTTAGACACTCATCCTTAACTGAAGTGCCTGCAGAAGTATTTACGTTTGAAAGAACGTTGGAAAAGCTTTATTTGGATTCAAATCAAGTACGGTATACAGTTTTTATGTGAAACGGTTTAGAAACGTTGTCAATTATTTAATTTGAGATGTAATTGTTTCATTTAGATTTCGGACCTTCCTCCTTCTCTTTTTCATTGTCATGAATTGAAAGAGCTCAGTCTTCACGATAATGAACTTTCAGTTGTCCCGTCTGCTATCGGATCTTTGACACGATTGAATACGTTAGATTTGAGTCGAAATGGTAAGATAAAATAATTAATTCTAAAGTATAAAATCTTGTAATCTCACAGCATATTCTAAAATTATACAACTGCTGAAATATTAATAACCATATACTTCAACGATCGTTGTTATCATTATCTCTTTCTAATAGCTATTTCGGAAGTGTCTGACTCCATCAAAAACTGTAAAAATTTGCGGTATTTGGATCTTAGTGTCAATCAACTCATCAAACTACCAGAAGGAGTCTCACAGCTAGTAAATCTCGAAGAGCTGTTTTTGAGCGACACATATTTGGAATATCTCATGGCAAATTTTGGTCGCCTAACCAAGCTAAAAATACTAGAACTTCGTGAAAACTCTCTTCAGTCTTTACCTAAGTCAATGAATCGCCTTACACAACTTCAAAGACTCGATATAGGCCAAAATGATGTTTCAGAACTGGTGATTATACATGCATTACACTTTGTATTTTTATTGAGTAATTTTTTGCTTTGCATTTGACTTTTTTAACTGTAAAATTTCCAAAATGACTAAAAGTAAAATTAAACATGCTATAAGACTGTTCATTTCATTATTGTAAATTTGCACTTAACTTTACTACTTTTCAGCCGGAAGTGATTGGTACTATGACTCAAATGACTGAATTGTGGTGCGATAACAACAGTATTCGAACGATACCAAAGGTTAGTCAAGTCATGTCATAAACATTAATTTGAAAGTATTCTTTCGTTGGTTTGATACACTTTATTGTTTTACGATGCATTCCTTTTTCTTCCCAGCTGATAGGGAATCTCACCAAACTGAGTTGTTTGGATATGTCCAGCAACGAACTGGAGGATATTTCAGAAAATATCTGTAAATGTACTTTGCTTTCCGATGTCACTCTTAACTGCAATGCTTTAAAGGTATTGGACTAAATTAACAATGAAAGGCTAGTGAAAGTAATCAACGTTTATTAACACTGTATAACTTCATTTCAGGCTCTCCCAGAGTCATTTGCCAGTTTGGAACATATCACTGTGTTGCGCTTAGATAAAAATCATCTGGAATACTTACCCGAACACTTTGGAAATATGAAAAGCTTGGAGGAATTAAGTGTGGCAGACAATAATTTGAGAAGTATACCATCTTCTGTTGGACTCCTTCGGAAACTTCGTACACTATACATTGACAATAACTTGTTGGTTGAATTACCCCCCGAGATAGGAAGTTGTCAAAATCTTTCACTGTTAAGTGCTGCTAGAAATCGTCTGCAGCACATTCCTTCCGAGATTGGCCATTTAGCTAATCTGCGTGTGCTATCTCTTGCTGGAAATTTACTGATCAACCTTCCAGTTTCAATATTAAACATCCCCAGCTTAGATGCTATTTGGCTTTCTCAGTCACAGTCCAAACCTCTCTTGCCACTTAACCAAGAAATCGATCCAGAGACAAATCAGCATGTTTTGACTTGCTACCTTTTGCCCCAGCTTCGTTCTTATAGTGGTGAGTGTTTTTTCTAGGATTAAACATAGAATTATGTGCTTTATCTTTATCTTTCATTGATTGATTTGCCATGCTCTTGTGCAGAAGAAGAATATGCGCCAGAAGCAGAAGAGGATGAAGGTGCAAGGCGTAGCCGTCCATCTATTAAATTTGTTACCGACTTGGAGCAACCCGTTGTGGAACCTAATGCAAATAAGCGCGGATTACTTCGAGCTCCAACTCCATATCCCAAAGAACTGAGAGCACTTGCCAAACACGCGTCTCATTTAAGGCAGTCCAGAGATTTGAATGGAGATGTTTTGAATACCGTAAGATATATATAGACTTCTTAACAAATACAAAATTATGTGTAAATGAATGCGAACTGACTAGCTTCTTATATCTCTATTAGAATGAGCCTAAATATGAAGGAGATGAGGATTACCAACCGGAGGTATGTATACAGACGATCTAATTGCTTTGCTTTTACTAACCTAAAGCTAATAATTGTTTTAAGTAATATCTTTAAGGATGTCCTGTGTTCGTGTTGTATGCAATAATCATCAATAACTAATCGAACCGAAATGTTTTTTGGACTGTTCGGAAATGTCAACTCAACAGCTTCGTCGCTTGTATTCCATAAAAATAATTTGCAATACTATAGCATCCACTTTACTCTCCCTCAGATTTCTATTATGCAAGCTATTGACTCCAGTTAGAAACGACTAATGCTAATTTGAATTAACCGATTAACTGGTTTTTAATCTATGGCCCCATTTATAATCATCCAGATATAAAAACAAATGATGTGTTGAAAACCTCTTTTAGGCGTAGAGACCTTAGGAGAGATATTCAGGGGGCTTACATGTTTGTGAATGAGCTACCAGACTGTTTATTGCATTAAACAAACACAACTAACTCGACACTTGCTTTTCTTTTCACTTTAACATGCCTCTTCTAGGATTTTGGAGGTGATTCATGTGTCGGAGAAAATTGATATATGGTAATTATTTTACATGTTAGTTTCAAACGTTTGTCTATAGTTTTGGAATTTTTGTTTTGATTCATGGGTATGATAATTTTGTATGCAAAATGCAAGCTCGTTAAGATAAAGTTTTTCAATATAATTTTATTATTTGTGATTTTCTTATTTATTTGTTATTCCATTATTCATCTTATAATATATACCATACTGGTTAAAATGCTTACTGTCCTATTATTTTTCCAAAATCGCTGACTGTACAGTCTTCAGTATTTTGATTACTTACTGAAACCTTCGAATGACTTTGGGTTGACTTTTGCTTAACGCTGATTAATTTCGAAAATTACAATATTGTTCGAGTTCCAAAGTCAATTTCATTATTTGTTTTCTCAGGAGTCCCACCGAGCTGACATTAGTGCTCTAAAGAGGGAGTTCTTGAGATCCACTCACACGGACTCGGATCCAAAATCTCAAGGTGAACATTCAGGCGCGAGTTCTCACCAAGTAGCGTCATTTCCAGTGGGAGTAGAACCCAGACTTCCTTTGCAAGAACCTTCTTCTCAATGGACAAAAACACAAAATTCGAATTGTGAAGTAGACGGCCCCTCGCACAGGAGTTCTCCATATGTGCCAAGCAACTCAACGGCTGCTGAAAACGGATCTAATTCTTCAAACACTACCGAACCTGTTTTGCCAGCAAATACATCAGCATTTGCATCACGTGCAGACAATATTCGATTTGAAAACGGAAATGAATTGGAAGATAAAAATTCTCGAGAATCTTATGGATTAAACTGCTCAGATATTGCTAGAAAAAGCCCACCTCCGTATCATGTAGCCGCACGAAGAGCAGCATTTTTTCGGTCTTCTGGAGGTGCTGGCTCGAGCGGCATTCCAGCTGTTTCTCTTGATTTTAAACCTCCGGCAACATATTCGCCAGTCTATAGCGGAAGACTGTTCCCCGTACCATCATCTAAAGATGACACTGGATCATCTTGGGCAGCAGGCGACTCGTCCCTTGTACAGCCAACAGCCAACAACGCAATACGAGGTGGCGATAATGTGGACTTAAGCAGTGCAAAATTTGAATCTGAAACTGAACCTACTACAGCAGAGTCATACAATGAAGAGCGGAAATCAGATAAAGGGCAGGAGAGCCGGGAGGTTACAGTAGAATCAGTTGTTACTCAAATATTGAACTCTAAGTTACAGGTTCAAGAAAATGCACACCATCTGGAATCAAGAATTCCAGCACAGTCATACGATACTCCAGGGTGCAATAATGTTGAGTACGAGTCAAGACTAAACGATGGTTCAGACCACAGAATATCTGAAGAATCTGTATCGCAGAGAAAAGCAGAATATGAAGTTGTCATTGATAATATTAATGACGAAAGAGAAAAAATGATGCTTATGGAAACCGAAAAGATAACTGCTGAATTTTCTTCCTCTTCAAAGTTGACGGATAAAGTTGAGACTATCGAGAATAATAAACCAGTTCAAAATTTAAATACTGTATCAAATTTTGAAGCTGGATCGCGGATTCCCAAATTTGCTTCACCAAAATCGCAAATTCCCCAGTCTTTTCAAAAAAAGATTGACTCTCCTACTATTAAAGATGGACAAAACAATAACATAACCCATGTAGCAAATTCTAATTCTAGAATCCAAGGAAATGTAAAACCCAGTGGTGGAGGTGAGTCAGCTGGAAGTAAAATTCCCAAGTTTAGCAGTAGCATCGGAGAAACTCCAGAAAAACCTCGTTTGCCGTCAGGGAAACCAGAAACCGCGCCCAAACCCGTGTTTCTGGACAGAAGTTTGGGCAGTACGAAGATACCCTCGTTTGGAAATGCAAATGAACTGCGGAAATCGGACAGGGATATTGGGCAAAGATTTAAAAGCCCTACAAATATTGGTTCTGCAAACAGTGCGTTTGCATCCACTCTAGATAACAGTGTAAATTCTCCTCTATCGAATGATGCTGGCTCCAAAATACCTAAAGCTCAGATGCATGATTCAAATAAGCAAGAAATCCGAAGAACGTCGTCTGGAAGTAAAATTCCAAAGTTCAATGATAATTTGAAAAGTCCGAATCAAAGCTTCGTGGAAACCAAAGATTTGCAGCCTGCTCGAAGTGGTGTTGAAGGCTCAAAAATTCCAACAAATTTTGGGAGAAAACCTTGGATTTTCGGGAGTCACAAGAATGCTAGAGTTGTAAGTTACATTTAGCTTTACAACCTCTCACGCTATTTAAATGTTTTTGGTAAATGGATTTCAATTGATCATTTTGATTCAGGTACCTTTGGAACATCATAAAATTGGAGATATAGTTGGATTTGAAGTTGGTGATTTCTCGACTTCTTCTGCTGCGTCCGATGGATCTGTAAGCCCAGCATAATTCAAAGTTCAATTTATTTAATGGTATTTTCTATAGACTATGCTAAAGCTTTGGATTTTGTGTGCAGGGGATTTATATAGTGTCAATAGATGAACCCGAGTCAGTTGTCAAAGTGGGTGACAAATTACTACAAGTGGATGGAATTGATGTTTCAAACATGGGGGTTGAAATTGTTCAAAAAATATTGAGCAACTGTCAAGAAAGTATCAATTTATTGGTGTCTCGCCAATACTGACTGTCTTTCAAGTTCTACGCCGTCAATGTTAAATCCTCTATGCAGTACCTCACACAACAAACCTCACTTAATACCTACAGTTTACAGTACTTATTTATTATTAATTATCCAGGACTCAGTGCTTTTTTACCGTCAAGTAAAAGACTTTTGTGTCGTACTTTATCAGATTCGTATACTTTTATAACAGTTAGTTAGATTAGGTAGCTTTGGATGTAGCCTTAGCCTTTTTAACTTCAACTGCATTGCTTTTATTTTATCATCCAATTTGTTATTGCCATCCCACCGTCTTGTCTTACATTAAGTACCGTGCTTTTTTATGAATACTCATATTTAGATTGAACTTGCATGAATTTAGCAATTTAGTAAGCAGTTAAATCATAGGTTTTTAGTTGAAGGTTGTGTGTTGTTCTACCCTGTAATATTTACGCGTTTTTTTAGTAGTATGCATGAGTGGTTTAAAAGTTATCACAAGTACCTTTATTGGTCGCTTTTTTTTGAAATTCCTGTGTAAAAAACATGATAACAGAGTAGCAACAAGGTGATGGCAGCACAGAATCTTCTTGTCCTTATGCTGACAAAAGTGCCTTAGCTATTTTTTGTTGTGTCTAGTAACTTTTATTAAGATTAAGAAACAAGTCAGTCATTCCGAGAATGCATATATCTATGACAGCTAGCTGCAAACTTTAAGATTATAGTTAGTTAGGAGTAGCAATCTTTATAATTAAGTAGGATATTAATTTTTAGTCTTTTAAGGGACATTGTTTTAAAGAATAGTTTGTAATGACCAAATGCTGTTACGCATATAGGTAACCCAAAAATCAGTTTTTACTACAGAACATATAGTGCCTCCTTGCAATATCGCTGCTAAATTTTTATGAATAGAAACTCCACTGTCACTACATAAAATATCACTACTATTGCTACTTTTAATGAAAGCTTTTTGTATTTCTAAAAAAACAGACTGAACAAGATATTTCTAGCCAGGAGACATCTAAAAGAAACCAGAAATCTCAGAATTTCTCTCCGTTTGTAACTCCGCTGCTACCAGTAGCAAATAAAACTAACACAATTCCAGCTATAATTCTATATGTACTTCCAGCTTATGAGTATTAATATATTTATTCCTATACTAGTGTCTTGTTTTTTGAAATTACGTTTTTTAACTCATGTACTTGAACAAGTATGTACAACTACTCTCTTCTCTGTATACTCAAAACCTAAAACTGTAGTACTTAAATAATCATAATAATATGCATATGCTCTCGATCCCTGCTCTCAGAAAAAAATGTTTGCATCAACCATATCAGTGTCTCCGCAATAAATGGTTTTATAACACTGACTTTATTCCATCGTAGACGAATTATTTTCACAGTACAAATTGCTCTCACTAAAATACAAATTCCATTCCATATGCAAGCATGAGAACTACCAACAACTGAACAGTGGGCATAATCATGCAAGATTTACAAACACAAGTCCTCCCTTTTTTACAAGGTACATCATACGCTTCCCAATATTTGCCAACTTTTCTAGCCAGAAAGCAAGTTTCCCCTCTTTGGCACAAAGTAGAAGTATTCCCATATTCCAGTGCCTGGTGGTACCTATCATCTTCATGGTGACACAAATGATGTCTTGGGACTCGGCATTCTTTATTCCTGAAATCATACATGTACCGTACGGATTTTGAGTCGTGACATACGCATATTCCTTTTGGGCATTCGTAACCTTGCCAATTGTTACAAACTTGTATGTCCGACTTGCTTATGTCAATCGCCATTCGCAAGTAGTGTTCCGTTCTTGTGAAAGTCAAGTTCAAGCTTTGAATCCCGCCCCGATCATCATTGGATACGACGATTCGTCGAACAAAAGAATACATTCTGTGCAGATTTACGGAGCATGGCTCCTCGTTTACGAGTGTGGCTTTGTGAGCAATCGACTTGTAATATGTTTGAACGATGAAGGCTTTCATGTCTCTTATGGCCTCTTCAGGATTTTTTCTGTACACGCATCTACCTTTACCTTCATCCCAGTCGAAAATAGTGGGTGGATAGCATCCACATTCATTATTTGGTTTACAATGGAGCAATCCTTCGTGATCACATATATGGGTTGTGGGGGTTTTCGAGGCTCGACTGGAAATGTTGGCTGCATTCCTGAAACTGCCCTTTTTTTTAGAAGCTTCATCGTGCCACGTGTGGTATGCGTAGTCGATATTATCTTGACCGGCAAGTCTCATTTCAACAAAAGAGAGGTAATTCTTCTGTTCCGTGTTGTAATCACACTGACTTCCTTGAGATAATGCTCTTCCGAAGTGGATGTTTTCCATGCTTCCGTCCTTTTCGAAGTTTGTTATTTCGGAGTCAGCTAATGCCAGGGGTAGGAGGAAAATGTATAACATTTGGACCGTATTTTTGTGTTTCTATAATTTAGGCGTGAATATAAGCATTAGCTGAGTAGTTTGATGGAAAAATATTCTTAAATCTGGGATTTCTTACGTACAGCAACAGCCATTTTGTGCATGTGTGTAGACTGTTATGTATAGATGCAAGAGATGGCGCACAAGATGCAAATGGAAATATTGAGTTTGGCTTTGGCCAATATCAGCTGTCGATTTCAGTAAATCAATTAAAGTTTTGGAAGGTTTTAGTTTCATTGAATTTTTAAAATTATTTGAATCTTGTGGCTGTTTATAAAAATATTGTGACATTTTGTTATCGGTAACCAAGGTAGCTCATGCTTGTGTGGAAATCTATATATTAGATGTCGTATAGTAAGCGAATCCAGCTCAAGTATTATTGTTATGATAAAGAATAACAAGTCAATGCTTTTTTTAGTCACAATAAAAAGTTGTTACAACATAAAGAAGTTTGGAAGTATTAAAATCACAACCACCCTCAAGGGCACCTCCATATTTCTATCACAGCGAGAATATCTTCAGTGGCTTGTCGGCCATCTTTACAGTTAAACATTCACCAGTCACTCTTTCTCCATCTAACATTAAATTGCCAGCAATACCACCAGGGCACTTGATGCAAAACTCTTTCACTTTCACGTACTTTACACCGTCTACTTGAAGGTGCACACCGCCTGAGAAAACACACAAAATTGGAAATCCCAAGTTTACAATCAATACACAACGCCATTTGTATTCGGTGTACACTTTAAATGATTCAACAAGGTTTAAGTACCGTTCCCAAGTCCAACCAAGTACTGTACAGTTGTAGACCTTCCCACATCTTTGGTCATGTACGTCAAATGAATTACGCCGTCATTTGGGATGGCTTCAGGAGCAAATGCCAAATCCGTGCCGATGTACATTTGACAAGATGAGTAAATAGATATGAATTCAGCATCAACAACTGTTCTGGTACTTGGTGGGCTGTTTTCTGGTCCACCTACTTCACTTGTGGATTCATCAATGGGGACAAATGACAACTCTGCTTTGTAGGAGCGCAAATTCATGATTCGAATTACACTCCACAAGGAAAATCTGGGCTCTCCTAATGATCTCAGCACTTCACTTTCGACGTCAATATCTGCCAAAATCCCCCATCCAGCTGATAGGAAGGAATACATTTTTTGGCCATCCATCTGAACCTCATTCTACAAAATTCATTTCAATTTTAAATATATAATTTCATCAAATATATGCAAGAAGGAAATTGATGTGGAATAAATAATAACAATAATAATGAAGTAATTCAAGGTAGAATATTTTGACCCTTACGATGTTGACCGCTGAAATATTTCCTCTTGCCACCGCCAAGGCTGTAGAGAATACAGGGTCCTTCAAATAGTCCGCATTCTCGTTACAATAATGAGCAATGGATCGTGCTAGGCCATTCCCTGATCCTCCAGCAATTACTCCAACTGGAATCTATGTATGTGAAATATTCAACACTGTGTTAAAAAAATAGGCTTGTCTCACGTGGCCCCAAAATTGTTCTGTCCGTAGCCATCACTGATTAAATAGGCAATTAGGCAGCTTGCATGCAAAATCGAAAAACTTTTGTGCTTACATTGCACGTTGTCTCGAAATCTGAACGTTTCCTCATTCCATTCACAACTTCAAACAACAATCCATCGCCTCCAACACAAACTACTCCATCCAAATCGAACAAGTTGCATGAAGCTACTGTAGATTCAGCATGGCCGGAATGTTGAGTTACAAGTAAGTGTACTTTGATCCCTGCTTCCTTAAATAAGGGTGCAACTTTGCTCTGAAAGGGAAACAATAAGTCAACTTGCATAGCACAGAAAGTATAACTCGTAAATAATAGCAACCTTTGTAGTTTTTTTAATTCAAATACCTCAAATATTTTAATACATTTTCCTTGACCACTCTTAGGATTCAAAATAACCAGCACTTTCCTAAAGTATGCAAGCGCCGAAGAAGTAGAAGGGACAGCAATATATTTTTCAAGATGCGAGCTATGATTAAACATTTCTTCCTTATCATCATAGGCTAATGGAATTGAGCTTTCGCTATCATATTTTTTGGACTTCGAGCGTGCCCAGTTAGGATAATTTTTTTCGAAAATCTCAAAGCAGCTTCTGTTCCATGCAAAAGCGATTTCAAGGTTTTGCTCAAAGGTGCAGTTTTCTTTCCAAATTTCAAATACCAGGAGGATTTTTTTCCGCCGATTACTATCCGATTCTGACTTGGGTTGACGGTGTGGGTACAAGTGGAAACAAATGTATGCGGATGCGGAATCTAATGTTTGCTGTTTACGGTGACGCAATGTTTGGCAACCAAATAAGTCTGCTACAGAGTATCGTTCTGTTTTGTGGGGCAATGGGATATTTTGAAGGCATAGTTCTTGGTCGGTTAGAGTTACACGGTAGAATTCTTGTTTTCTTGATAGACATTTCATGATATTTGATTGGTAAACTAAGCCTTCCACTTTGCATACTGTATCTGTAAGCATGTCGAAAAAACATATTCAGATTTAGACATTTACATGCATGATGGCCACTACCGCATACTGACAGATAAACTCCATAACGCAGATAATTGTCCGATTGCGTACAGGAGAAAACTAGACTGCTTGTCATACAAATGATAGCACATGTGATTCATTGAAAAAACAACTTAAAAAACAAGTGTAAAGAAAAACAAGATAAATATGTTATTTCCAGTGCACATAAACGCAAACATACATTTCATCGCACAAGTTACAAGTCCTTTTGCAATTAATTAAGCCAGTTCACATTTCAGATTGTTTGCTTACTTAAGATATGGCTTTGTAACTACTTGAAAACTAATTAGTCACCAATGACAAAAGTCAATGTCAAGTGAGTCTTGCGCCCAATTAGTCCCCATATGACATGAACTTTTCAAAACTATGCTCCATCAAATTAGTTAGCATTGGAACAAAATTCCATTTTCAAATATCAACATTTTCTTTCTGTCTTTTATCAGCAGTAAAACATTCGACAAAGTGTTCATGCAAAATCTATGTTTGCTACCTGAACTCATTTTGGATCCGCATGGAACCGTATTTAAATGGTTTCCTATATGTTTTAAGATTCACAAAAAATATTATTGATGAACAATGAAACATAGTTTGACCTTGTTTGGTTATTTTCTGCTACGGAACCAATTAATGTTTGTCATAAATAGGTGCAAAAAAGTTAGCCACAAAAAACTATTAAGCATAGCTCTTCGTCAGTCAGTCAGCGCGCTCATATACAACCTTTGAATTGCAGTGCATTGCATGAAAATGTGCACAGAATATACATTTGAAAAAGGTGAAATAGAGTTAAAAAAAACTTGTAGTGTTCCACATTCTGGAAAAAACCCGCTAACTCATTCCAAAAAAATGCAAGGTTTCTACGGTTTCTACTTATATTGCTTACCCTCATTGTTGATCGTGGACCCATACCCATTTACGTTCTGTATCACAAGTTTTTTGTTCGAGCTGGTGCACAGAGGCATACCGAAGTTTTTGTGCTGCGTATTTGAGCAATAAATTTATTAAAACTTCCTTGTACAGTTGTGCACGTAATTTTACACTAGTCCTTCCACTCGGGAAGAAAAGGACGTACTGATCGCTGTCTTTGCATTCATGTTTATTTACCTGAGAATTAAGGGAATTTACAACTTCACATGCACTCCCACATTATACTCATCCACTTTTGACAACCCAAATCACTATAGCTAAATTCCCTATTTTATAAGCAATTATAACACCAACACTGCATCAAATAACTTATTTTATATTTAGTACTCACTGATTAAACTGCACGAGATCTCATGTGACTATCTCCACTCGGGTACAGCTCTAAAGCTTATACTTATGCTCCAATGCAACAATAAATGTCCATTACAAACCTGTTATCGACAGTTAGTTTGTATACTCCATACTTCTTTCGTATGTTAAAGAGTTTATCATCTATACATAAATATTACAATCATCGCCATACGCTATTGGCTGGTCTATGGTCTGGCTATCTCTTACAAATTATATTTATATAGTCATAGCACAAATACGTATTTCCTCATTTCAAATGCTTACAATGCCACTTGGTTCTATATGGCAGTCAACAAGTCAGTTATTAAAAGTCTTTTGCATGAAAAAATTTACGGTGGATAAACACAATGGTGGTATACTAACTAAACAATTCTTTTTAGTTCGTACTGCTTATAATATTATGAATTCAGTGAGTTGAGTAGTTAGCGCAAAGTTAAACGCATTGGCAAAATATGGTTGCTGTAACATTTAATAAGCGTAACAAAGAACAAGTTTGGTAATAGGGAACTTCACAAAGTCATTAGGACACACATTTTTGCAATAAACCAAATACGATAAACACAATGAATAAGGTAGAAATTTTAGCACAACTGACCTCATGGAACACAGAGTGCAGAGATGCAGTTTGCACTTCACCTTTGATGTAGTATGTATGTGCAATAGATGACAAAACAAAATCAAGTTCATGTTCTCTGATAACATAATTAATGTGAGAAACACGTTTTTCGTGGCTCTTGAAATAACCTATTTATAGTGGGAATGCGGATGATCAACAATAATTTGATTTCATACGAATTTTATGCGAACATTGTGTGAATTTAAATCAATTAGGAGGATAAGGACTTAAGAAGGGGAATTTTAGCAAACTCTACTTATATTTATGAATGACAGCTTTTTAAGGACGTTTCTCAATGTTGGTTTTATCCATGTAAATGGTCCATTCAGTATAGTTTGCATATTACTTTCCTACTATTGCCATAATTGCCTTATAAGAGACTGAATTGTGATGAACAACGCATGGTTTTTGTTTTATCCTGAAGGCAAAAGTTATCAATTATTCATTAATAGTATCTATAATTTTTGCTTACCTTGAGGATGGCTTAAAAACAAAGTGATATTTTTGCTCTGTATTTTTTTCGGTGCTAATGTTACGTCCGATACGCTAATTCAAGTATACACAACATTAAGCAAACTGTAAAGACAAAATGCCATTGGACGGTTTACTACATATGCTTCTGACTGAAAAGCAGTATGAATAAAGAATTTATTTTCTCCATAGGTTGTTTACTGCCAACAAAATAAACTAACAATTGTCAGTTAACCGAAAGCTATTGCTTTGTGTCATGTGTCAATAAAATTTCCAATTCAAAGCACAAAGCTCTATTCAGAACAAAGCATGTTTATTAATTCGCCATTTATAGTGATACTTTTCCTGTTCACTATACTTCTCATCGTGCCGTGTTGTTTTTTATTGTTAATTGCGGTAAAGAAAAGCCGATTACGGTGAAGTACTTAATTGATGGCAAACTTACGCCTAAACAGAAAATATCAATTTATACGAATTTTCTCATCTTGAAATTTTTTTACATGTAACAGGAATGAGTGTACTAAAATTTCCTGCAGAGGAAAAGAAATGATGTTCAGACATTCCAAACAAGAGATCTTATTCATAAACTATGAAATTAATGAAATGTATTTTTTTTACTTTTTGCCAGGATTTTAGCATACCCAAATGTTTACCAAAGAATCAATCATAATATTCATATAAAACTGAAAAAATTATTCGATTAACTCACTGTTATTACTAAACAACAAACTAAATTACAAATAGTGATTATATCAGTAGTGTTCATTGTATTGCATTTTATTCCTGCTGTTCTCTGATTGCCGGATACATCTCAATCTCGAACCTATACATAAAATGCTGCGACTGCAATAGCATCTAGCTAAAGCTATAGCGGGAGCTTGACTTGAATCCGTAATCAAGAAGTTTTGCTTACCCCCACAAATGTAGATGCAAAATGCTTCAGCTGTCAACGTCAACTTAACAGTTTTGTGATTTAAAAAATTATTTTTAGGTATTTAAGTGTAATAAGTTGGTCAGCATTTAAAACAGTAGTCTGTTTCAAACTCTATTGGGATGTGGAAGGATGACCTGCTGTAGTTTTTGGAAATATTAGAGATAAATTGTCAACCTGTAAAAAATTCATAGATTTTTCTTTTTTAACTAACTAAGAGAAAGTATTCTACAACGTCACCTTCCCAAAATGGCTGGTAGTATGCTCTCCGCAGACGTCAATAACTGGAGATCCAACGAATTTCGACAAAGCATGGTTGCTAAAATGTGAGTATTTTCAGAAACTCGAAATTCCGGGTTGTTCTCGTTACTGTTCACTGTTCACCGTACAGTTGGCTGGCAGAAGAATTACTGATTTTGAAAATTTTTTCAGAGAGGAAGCAATTATGCACTGTGGGGCTCCAGCAAATAAAAATGCAGTCGAAATGGAGAACCAGGTTTTCTTGAAAGCGAAAAGCAAGGTAGTGTATTTAGCATGCTCTTGTAAAACCAACATTTACATTGCTAAATTATTTTCAGCTGCAATTAAATGCATAAATGTTTGGAAAATAATTTAACTGGTAAATTGTTTCCGCACAGGATGAATATTTGAGCTTTGTGGCAAGATTGATTATTCACATAAAAGACGTAGGAAATAAGCAGCAGAAAATTAACGTAGGTCCTGGAATGCAAGGCCAGCAAAATGTATCCCAAGGGCCAGGATCTGATTCCGTCAATCTTCTACAAACGCTTACTAGAAAAGGTACAATTTTTGATGAGGGGATGAGGGGAAGTTCAACTGCTTGACTATTGATTATTATTTCCCCGTCCAATGAAATAACATTACACTTCTGACGTTTAATTTTATTCAGGTCCGATGGGTAATCAAATGGGGCAAGGAAACATGGGAATGATGGGGCAAATGAATGTTGGCGGATTAAATCAAATGCAAAATTCTCAAAATCAGCCTTTAAATCCACAAGGCCATCATGGTGGAATTCCTCATTCTCAATCTGGCATGATGTCTGGAATGCCTTCTCAGGGAAACCAACAAATGCAGCAGAATACAATGATGAATCAGAACTTTATGAATCAAGGTCATATGCCTAATCAACAAATGCAACAATCTCAACAAGGTATGCAACTAGGGAACTCTAATGTCCATGGTCCAAACAGTCAAATGCTTGTTCAGAATTCTGGCCCTCAGCAAGTCCAGCATCCGCATAGTAAGTAAACTTTTGCCGACTAACTGAACTAGTGTTGTAGATAAGTGACATTAGTTCAGCAACCAATCAGCTAACTAATTGCTTAGGACAACGGGTCTAAATAGTGCAATTTGCTCGTAACCAACCATTCTGATAGTTTTGATGTGACGAATGCTTATACAGTTGTAATGCTTTTATTATAGTGATGCCATTGAGGAGCATGAGTCCACAAATGGTCCCTAATAGAATGATGGGACCTCAATCACCTATGCCTTCTCAAATGAATGCTATGGGGCCCCAAGGAAGAAAGGCAATGCCACATCGACCTCCTACTGTAAGCAGTGGTTTTTAGGACTTGGTTACTGAAAAATCTGATTTCATAGCTTTTTAAATCAAATTTTATGCTCTAGGACAATGCATCCCTCCATAATCCGTATTCCAATACATCTATTCAAACACCTCCCCGATCAATGAATCAATTCGCACCTCCTAATTCTCAACCGATGACTCCTGGCTCGAGCACACTGACTATACCAGGGTTAATATTATGCTCTAAAAATTCATAGTTATAATAGATGTGGAAATCAAGAGCAATTATGTTGTATTCATTAAAATTATTTTGCATAGGGCTCTCCAAAACCAGTCTTCCTATGCGAATTCTCCAAGCTCTTCAACTTTAATTCATAGCCCAGCTGGTCCTGGAATTAATCCTGTTCGAGGATTTTCAAGTAATAACTAGTTAGAAATGAAGTATTTTGGATTTAAGGACGTTATTTGATGGAATGACATTCTTAATAGATCAAATGGCGAGTGTACCGTCTCCGAATGCTAATGTGAATACTCCGATGCCCAGTGCTCCTACTCCCAGCCCCAGAAATGCTGAGGAACAAGCTTGCTTTGAGAAAATCAAAGAACTTAAAAAATACACTGATTTACTGCAGCGAATGATTACGAAAATCGGGAATGATGGTAAGGCCTCAAAAGCAAAAGCATTGTTATTGGCCTCCACTCACTTAAGGCCTTTGTAACCATCATTACAATACCAATGAGGCCTAATTTTTTCCATTGTGATTATAATAGACATGGAAAAATCCAGTAAAATGAAGAAACTTTTAGAAATTTTGACCAACCCAAACCAACGAGTCTCAATGGAAATTTTGTTAAAATGTGAAATAGCATTAAAAAAAATGGAGCAGGTATGTTATATTAATAAAGCCATTTCTCCTATTGATATCCCGGGTGCGTAGACAAAAGTCACAAAAGCTGACATTCTGACTTCGTTATTATTTTTTCCACAAAGCAACAACATGAGTCTGCTGGATTGACTGGATTAAGTAGTATTGCCAAAGAACCCCAGATCTCTCCATTTCAACGGATTCAAGAATCTATTATAGCAACAATGAAAACTGGATCTGCCAGTCATAGTTTTCTCAGAACATTCAAACCTGCTGTTGAATCGCTAACGGGAAATTATTTTAGGTATGCTGATACTCTCTCTTAAAGTTTTTGTTTTCATTCGATCATTATTCAAGTATTATATGCCATTATTTTTTATTGTATAGCTCTTCAGATATTGTGAAAGAGTCGTGCGTTCAACATCTGCATCCAATCATGCCGTACCAAAACAAAACATCGACTAATTTATTGAAAGAGATAAAAGTGATGGACAGCCGTTTCAAAGTAAATAATAAACTAATAGTTGAAATTTTCAATGCGTAAAGCGCACCTTTATGAATCGTCATACGTTAATTTAATTTGCTGTATTTGTAATCGGTATGATTGTTATGACAGGTAAAAATAATTGGAAACAATGAAATGGACTCAGTTACAACTATATCCGTATCTTTAGTGGAATCAAGGCTACCTGTTGTACCGCCAATTAAGTTTGAAGTCCCCTACGACTACCCAGTGCATAATCCAATAATTGTGGAATTTGTGGAAAACTACAGTAAGATTTTGAACTTCTAATAGACTATAACAATGCATGTATATGGAATTTTTTTTAAATAATTACAACAATGTCTGTATTTTTTCAGGTGAAACTCCATTTCTATGTTCAGTTGTTAAAGCCTTACACACGCATTTATCTTACTTTCCTGAGAAACTTGGTATCACAGAGCTAGTGTTATGTTGGGAAAATAGCATTCGGCAAGCTTGCAATCCTGACAAGCGTGGAACGAAAAACGGAACATTTTACTGAAAATTGACTAGAACTTGACAGTTTTAATAATGTTCAATCCCCTAGTTAGTAATGTTTGTAAATCAAACACAGACAGAAAATAATTTTCGAAGGAGCTCAAGGGCTACTGTCAGCCTCATCCTCCCTACACCATTGTACATGCATTTACTGTACATTTCAGCTTTGATGAATTGGTTAGTATATATTTGTTCTAATGTTGTAATTATTGTAAGCAGTCTTCGGATGTTATAATTGAAATATTTGCATGCCTACATGTATTATACTGATGTTAAATTAAGAAATTTTATTTTTTACTCCAAAACAAAATCATGCATGTTAACATAAGCCACACTATAAAGTTATAGTGTAAAATTGAATATTTTTTATTCCATTGCTGAAGAAATAAAAATTATGATATGAAAGACACGTGCGAATATGAAATTTAAATCTTTTTAACGATCTGAACGACGTCTTCGTCATTCAACATATGATCTTTACCAACTTTTTGAGGCTGATGTTTAACAGATGACCCCCAAACTAAGGCGTATTTAAACTCTTTGATTATAGTACGATGAAGTTTGTTACAAAAATCTTCAACACTTTTTCGATCGGTGGCAAGAACAACTGGAGAATTGTAGTCTGGGAGCTGTCCTTTGGGTTTTGTATAAATTCTGCAGAGTTTCAAGTAGTCCCACATCTTTTCCAATAGATCATCAAAATTCCATTTGTGATGAGCAGAAATAGGCACACAATGAGGTATCTTATAAATGATGTCCAACTCTTCGATTGAAATCTGGTCAATTTTGTTGAGCAAATAAATGCATGGAATATAGACACGATTCCCTTCAACCACATCAATCAAGTCATCGCTAGTAGCATCATATCGAAGAGTAATATCAGCATTGTGAATTCTGTACTCGCTCAAGATGGTTTTCACTGTGTCTAAATCCAATTCTGATTGCTGAACCTGAATCGAATATTACCCGCAAAAATCAATACTCATTGTTCATGTATAATATAAATCAGCATTTAAAATATCCTAGGATTAGTAAGATAGTTGGCTCATTTTAATACCATTGTTTGCAAATTGATTCCTCCTTTTTCTTTCCTTCGGAAAACAATGTTGGGCGGTTGCTTGTTCAGACGAATTCCAAATCCTTCCATTTCCTTTTCAATGATCTTTTTATGAACTAATGGCTTCAGTACATCCAAAACAATGTAGATCAAACTGCAAGTACGGGCGACGGCAATTACTTGTCTACCTCGACCTTTTCCATCTTTGGCACCTTCAATGATTCCAGGCAAATCCAGCAGCTGCATAAAAGCAACAAGGTTTTTACATAGACACTAGCAGCTTGACCTACTTTTCAAAGTATGATTCAATTCAATAATTTATTAAATTTATCAATCTAAAAATTAATCTTTACTTGAATTTTGGCACCCTTGTATTTAATACATCCTGGGACAGTTGTTAAAGTTGTAAACTCGTAGGCGGCTACTTCAGAATACACACCTGCTAGATTGCTTAGTAACGTTGATTTGCCAACAGACGGAAAACCTGTTCAGAAAAGTTCAATTAAATAAAAATGAATTACACATAATTTACACTAACTACGTTTCGGAAGATTAACTACATATTTAAGCATACCCACGAAACCGATTCTGGCATCTCCAGTCTTTGCCACGTCGAAGCCATCTCCAGTTCCTGCAGCGCCTCCTTTCGGGGTAATCAGTTCTCGACGTAATTTTGCTAAACGGGCCTTCAACAAACCTAAATGACCAGCCGTTGCCTTATTCCTTTGTGTCCTGGCCATCTAATTACCGAATACATAGTTTTTTATTATTTATTATTATTATTTATATTAGTTATTTAGATCACAAATCTAATTCGTCACAGGCGCACATTCTAAGCATGCGAAGTCAGAGAAATTGGCTGTATTCGTTCGATAATAATTTACCTCAGCCTCAATCTGGGCAATTTTTTCAGGTATGGTACTCATCTTTATTCAATTTAACAGATACCAAGTCAGCAAATTTCAAAATTAAAATCAAAGTTGAAATTTTTGAAGATTTTTTTATTGATTACAGAGCCTTAAATATCAAAGTGTCAACAATCAGTGAAGAATTAGTGTGCAAGACCAAATTGGGAAGACAGAAAATTAAGTAAGTCCAACACCAATTTGTTCATTTGATGTTTAAGTTTTCAGTTTTTAAAGGAATTTATTGAATAAATGTACATATGGATGAACATGAAGTTTTAAGATTTCACCGGCTAGCGTACCGCATGAAAGTTTCAATGGCTCTTTCGAGTTATAGAGTTGGCAAAGTTGGGCTTTGTTCATGCCTTTTTGTGCAAAATTAATTGAGTACCTTAACTCTGGAACACCGCCGGTATTGCATTACTTATAGAGCATAAAAGTTACCGTCTGTAAAACATCCATCCACTCTCCACTCCACACCAAGGTGGCAGAATAAAAGGAAAGTACTACTATTCTCCTGATACTATGCTTATACTGTATTACGTAAATTTTTATTCCCCAGAAGCAATATAATTTAACTGTTAATTTTATAAGTTCTAAATTATCGTATGTGACCAGTTTTCAAGGGTTTTCGAAATATTAATATTGTGTAATGTGTAATGAAACCACTCAGTACTGTAACAAGTGCTAATTAACTTGCTTATGGCTTTTAACGTTGAGGTGAGCTGTGGGCGAATCGATTTTCAGTACGATTACTAATGAATATAATTTTCTATTTAATACTGAATTGAGAATACAGGTGTTAGTTTTGCTTGATAAACGCTGAAATTAATTTTCCCAGACTCAAAGTAAACACCATAACAGATGGGACAGATCAAACTAAAGCAAACCTTACCCAACAATAAATCACTAATCGTAATCATATCTTTATATATTTGGCTTGCTGACCATTGTTCAAATCATAATACTTATACCCAGCAGTCGGGGCACAATATGAAAACACTAATTCCAGTTCAGTCATTCTCCAAACTCGAGCCCAATCACAAAAAATGGAGATAAAGCATTTCCAAAACTTTATCATGCATGTTTTCTTCTAAATTATTGTATAGATTGTAGCAAATTAGTAATAACTAACTAACTACCCAACTAACTAATAATTGCTACAAAGACAATGAAAATTAGATACAACTTATAGTTCATGACTTTCTGCTGTAAAAATAAACATTCACGCACGTACACACCAAGCTTTCCCCCCTTCATTTTGCAATATGTTGCAAATGCAATGCTGAATCTACTGCAGTGCTCAGTATTTCCCAAGTCGGGACTTGCGTTCTTTGCATGTTTTCATTTTGCACATGCAGAAAATATTTCCTAGTTGTGGCACTGGCCAAGAGCAAGTAGCATCCTTGCGGGCTTTGAGTAGCAAGTTTTGCCCTCAGTGTTTCTTTTGACGTGGAGCAGAGAGAACGGGCGTTTTACTCCAGTTGTACTGATCATAACCGACCCAAGACGATTTCCAAATTGACCTCGTCCTTAGAAATATATTTATCACCAGGAAATACCATAAATAACGAATGATAGTAATTCCATTTATTCTCCTATTGTCTAAAGTTAGACACCACTCCCTCATTGTTTTAATTGACTCATTGTTACACGCTGTAAATAACGCGGCTGATTTATAAGTCCGGCAATTTCGTGTTTAGTTAGTTTAAAATTCTGAAAAGAAAAACAGTTATTCTTCTTATTACAGTTTTGTGACAACAGTTTTCCCACAAATCCAAACAGGCCATTTTAATTAATGGCCAGTTTCTTGAATAAAAATACTCAAGATATACGTGAGTGAAATTGCATTTTTAAATCTTTTATAATAGTTACATTTAAGATATTTGCTGCTGTTTAGAATGTAATTCGGGTTTTATCATTGATTGTTTAATTTAAGCAAGCTTTTTGGCATCGTAAATTCTTTAAATGAGGATTGATTAAATATGCATAGTTATGGAAATACATTTTTTACCATTTGTTTCATAAAAATTACTTCCGACATTGCCACCAATTATATTCAAAGCTCATACTGACACGAACTAAAGATTATGAAAATGAGCTAAATCTTTGTAAAAAGTGAAAAGGAGTGAGTTATCGATCCATGGCTGTGTTCAGCACACACGCGTCCTGGGTCTAATAATGAAAGGAAAAAGTCATGAGACAAGCAACTCAAGCTTATAGACTGCATGTACGTCAGACAGAGTAGCTGCAAAAACAGTTTGCGAAAAGGCCAGAAATAAGTATCATAGCTGATGATATGGAAATCTTTGTTCCATTCTCAAGGCAAATGAGGATTCCGTAGCAGTTTACTCATAGCCAATTTATGGTTGGGCAGAGATGAAGTAATGTCTTTAAACCCATAACTATGAGTGAAATTCTAGGCACATGAAAGCGTGATACGATCTAATAAAAAAGTTTGCTCGTATTGATGGCTAGACCGATGCTGAAAGAAATACATTTATCTATATCAGTTTACCATAAACACTTTAGGAATTCAATCACAAACTCGAACTCTAAATATAAACAAAATACAATGGGTTATGCGTGCATTTCGCGGAGTCTTGAACTTGGTATGCTAACATTGAAAGCGGATTCTGGCATTTACTCAAATCACAATGCTTTGGTTGGAGACACATTAATTTCTGTTAATGCCTTGTATGCCAAACACATGAATTAGTTCAGTAGCTCTGTCCATTCCAGTTGGCGGCAGTCGGTTGAATTGCATGCTTCAGCACAACCTTGTCTGTTGTCTTACCCAACCTTTAATTAATTAAACAGAGTTTGCAAACATTTGCTACGTTTGTATTGCACGCCGTACATAGTACTACGTTCGTAACTGTTTGGAAGAGTTGTGTGGGATCCAATATGACGGTAGCATTTGCAGTATAAATACATGCAAGTTGGCGAGCTTCAAAGTGCACGTAACTTGCATAATACGCATATTATATATAGTGTTTAATATTAAAAAAATCTATCGTAGAAATGGCACTTTTACAGTTTTCTGCGAATGGGAGATAATATTTCCGTCTATAGTTAACATTAAAATACAACTATTTGAGCAAAAGTAATCAATGTCATATTAACTATAAATTAATGCTCAAAAACGAATGAAACCTATTGTACAGTTAGTCATTTCTTGATTATAAGCTGTAGGCCATGTACTATATAATATAATAAGAATCAGTATTTTGTGTTAATGGATTTGGAATGAGGCATAAAACTTTACTATACACAATGGATATTTAATGAGCCTTTCTTGCGACTCGTAAAACTAAAGCTCCATTGTCAGTTTACACCAACAAAATCTGCTTATCTTGGGCATCCTTTTAACCCACTATCAGACAATAAATATGGTTAAAAATTCATACTTTGTAGCTATTTAATCACGTTATTATTTGCTGCATTTTCTCAAGCTTTGTCTTGTCCGTATCTTCAAGGTCTTCGTTGCGTTTCTGAATTGAAATCATGTCTGTCGAGACTGTCATGGAAACGGTAGTTTATGTATTTTTAATTGCCAACTAACTATAAGAAAACTGCAGATCACGCTCAAAAGTACTTGTGAAGGTGAATTTGCATATCACAAAACTGTTCTTGTAGCTTGTTATAGTTAGGGCAATGTACATCTTTAGACTTTAGTTTTGTATGCAAACTTCTCTCAGATATTTACTATGGCACCAAAAAGGAAATCAACCAACCATAGGCCTATCTTTTCCAGACAAAAACTAACTGAACTATGCGTATCAATTTTGTCTCCGTACTGCATAGTTAGTACATAATGTATGCATGGCATAGAGGGAGATAAACATAACCTAGAAAGAGCTAATACATTTGGTTGCTTCAAAATAGTACCAAATGTTCAGCGATTGCAATTGTCTTGAAGAAAATCAACAGTTTGTAAACATTGTCCAAAGAAACGTTAATTTATATTTAAAAAAGTGAGATTGAAAATTAAAAGTTATCCAAGTTTGATAATACTCACAAAAAATTATTCCTGGCTTTCTACAGTAGTTGCACTATTGGTTCCTTCGAGATAAAATTTAAACAATCAAATACATTTTCTGGTGTGTGAATAATATGGTCCCGGATAAAGCGTTATCTCCTCGAATTTGGAATCCAGAAACTAATTCTGTCAGTGGGAACGGTAATAAAAAAGCATTCATTTAATCATTCACATTTTTTTCTGTATTTGCACAACAAATCTCATGTGAAATCCACGAGAGTTGTGATTAGAGTTAATTGTTGCTGTATCTATAATTTTATTCCAATCCTGACTGAGTGGTGTTCAAATGCAAAGGTGAAGGCCACACTGTTTTTGTGACTTTCTTGTATTTAATATACAACCTTACAACCTATGCAAAATACGTAAACTGTTTGTGGGAGTGCTATGTGCTGTGCAAATAAGCAAAGCCTTACTTTTGCAAGCCAGAGTTAGCTATCTAAACAAGAGCATAAATGTCGAGTTTTTATATTTATTACGATAGCTGGCAAGCAGCTGTGGTTATGGAAGTGAATTAGTGTAAAGATTGTAGTATTTTTTTAACCCTTTTTTCAAGTCGTGTGCATCTTTCCAGCTAACTATGTAACTAATTAAGGTTAGTTCTAGTTGTAGGACTCAACATTGTATGGAGACAGAGAGATACTAACTAACTACACTAACTACTGTGCCACCAGAGATATCTGCTCGCTCGTATCTCGTAAGTCGACCGACCAGGGGCCTATTTCATAAAACTATTTACAGTTGACAGGGTGACATTCTGTCACAATGTCACAGATTTTTGAAAATTTGCGTTTCATCAAACAATGTATTACATTTTACCATGACAGAGAAAATCATGACATTTACAGAAGTTTTTTTGGAGTCGTCATGGGTTTGGTTTCATAAAATGCCACGGTAATATAAAACCTTACAATGTCACCATTTTTGTGACCGAAGAATACACCCCTGTAAAGCACTTACATTCCGCATTTTTAATCATATTTCAACCGGTTTTTTTGCATTGTACGATTATCTAATATGTTTGTTACTTGATTTAAAAAATTCAAAGTGAAACATGCTGTGGATACTGAGAAATGTAAGGCTGAAAAAAAGTTGAGCGACCCCTGATTTACCGTAAAGTACTGGTTGCCAAGGTTAGTTGTTACAGATGTAAAGCTTTTGTGACAG
>Ga0210040_10000826_pt1 | contig 49633 bp, 16 predicted proteins | sample CryGeyCG12114_NA_FD_185462 | JGI IMG/M metagenome (GOLD analysis project Ga0210040, IMG submission 185462) | Groundwater microbial communities from aquifer - Crystal Geyser CG19_WC_8/21/14_NA (SPAdes) (version 2) | ecosystem: Environmental > Aquatic > Deep subsurface > Groundwater | place: USA...
ATTTCAAATTGAAACATTTAATTACAAAATTAAACCATTTTGGTCACGGTTGGGGTTATTCTAAAACCTGTCTGAAAACTACGCACACAACTTTTACCCCGTTCCAAACAGAGTTTACTAACACAAATTTCATCTTGAGTTTTCAGATGATTTTAGCTTTAACATGTGCAGCATAGGGCGCTCCCGTTGGTAATTACCTGACTCAGCCTTCGGCTTCGTAATAAGTGGATTGCTCAGCCAAGTTAGCATTACATTTACAGGCTATATATAATCGAATTAATTTCAATTGAAACATTAATACTAAAGTTGCAAAAGTCTCGCTATGCATAATATCCAATATATGGGAATGATTATATTTTAATAGGAAATATTTTAGTGTTTGCGTAAATTACATTAGTTTTTAATGCACCAAACAATTTCATTTGTGGTCCAGCCCAACGCACACCTTTGTTTGAATGCCACATTTTTCAATAATATCATCAGAAGCAAAATAAAATATTCTTCTGTTCCTACAACACGTATTGGTTTATGCAGTCATGGATTTAAATTGATACATCAATGCTGCATAAGTGACAATGAGTCCCGCCATCTGTAGTATACCAAATCAAATGTGTATATAAAAAAAATGTATGAAGTAAGGTTGCAATTGCAAGTAACGTTAATTTACCGATGCGACAGTAGAATAGCTGACTCTGAATAAGAAACATCCTAAAGACACAGATTTCCATTCCACATCGTGGCAAAAAAGAGTCAAAGCTTTAGATGCCGGGCTTTGGTCAGTATACAAGAATTTCATGTAGTCGTGAAGCCATGCTTTAATCACATTATCTACCTGCGTCATTTGATATTGACATTATTGAATTTTTTAGACGGAGTAAGGTATCTAAATTATGAAACAACGGTTTTTACTGTGAAATCAAAATGGGCGCAAAAAATCCATGGAAGAACATGCACAGCTGCTCCAATTACGTACATTGGAAGATACTGGGATTCAAAATTTTGTACGAGTGTTGCAACAAAAGCCATTAAGAAAACAGTTTCAACAGCAGAGAAAATTAGATATGATGAAAGTAATTTGTTCAGATCGTCGATTTCTGTTTGCAGATGTTCGTATTCTTCCATTACCTGTTCATATGATTATGAAACACTGTGTTTTTTACGGCAAACAAAGCTAAGGATGATGCTAGAACTTTGAAAAGATAGATAAATACATACATACCAAAGTCAGATGATGATTATTCATATTGGAAATTTTTTTCCGGAAATCCTCACCTTTCAAGAAAAGAATGATGGATATTTGTAAATAAAAGTGAGTGATAAAGAAATAAATCAAAATAAAAGATGTTTTCACAAAAATATTTCCAGCTGCTAAAATGACCATTAACACCCAACAAAGATTCTCGTTTTGAAAACCAATATTTTGCAGACAGTTTTTTCCAAGGTTTTCTTCAAAAATTGGCTTGATTTCAGTTTTATAGTTTGACACAACTTCTTGAATGGTTATTATGGACAGCAATAAAGATAACTGCAGTCGAATCTGAAGAGAAAAATATCTTTATTTAGAAATGTGCAATTGTGATTTTAACTCTTATAAGATTTATAAATATATTTGTTTCATGCAAACGTTCTTGCTCACATGCATCTTCTTAAATCTGGTTTGAAACAGGTTAGATTGAAGAAATATAACCAATTGTTTCTTTTTTGTGAGTACAATGTGCATCAGTGAAAAGTATTTGCACGTTGTAAGTAGTGAAGTCATCACAATAATGCTGTCCATCACATTTTCCTTTCGTTTTTGAAAGAGGTCAAAAAGGACAAATCCAGTAGTCATCACATGTATTATGATAGTCACCGTCTACACATTTGTTGAAAAATATTTTGTTGAGATTATTCTATGAATTTTGGCAATTGACATTAATGACATTCTTTTTACCTGCTGGATACGATTCACTTTCAAGTCGTATGTTCCCATATTCCAGTTTACTCGGAACGGTGATACGAATGGGTAATAAAAACTGTTGAGATACACAGACAGAAATAAGGAGGCTCTAAAGTCATTTTTGCTATTGGAAATTTGAAAAAAAATTCGAGGTTTGTTTCCATGAATTTTTTGCATTTTGTTCATCGTGAATAATAAAAAAATTTCACATCAGAATGTTCAACCTAATTTTCGCGATGAGACTAATGTGAAGAACTGGAAATGAAGAGGAGTTTCCCAAACATTAGCAACGAGTAGTTATTAAATTTAGGAAGGTGTTAGCAGTTCTAACTCAATTTATTACTTCTCTATTGCAACCAAACCTTTTTCAATAGAATAAATTAATTTTTTTGCTCACAAAGCGTTACAAATTTTATCACGAGCATTGTGTGATAAAAAGCTGCCACAAATATGCCTACAGTCTAGTTCTAGCGAGAATGAAATAGTGTGATAATACGGATGTAATGTAGCAATGTTTCCAATTTATAGACGCTATATTGAAGTAATTTATCTTTGAAATGTCTAAATTATAACCTAATTAATTAATTTCTACTGCAGTAACATCCAGTATGGCCGAAGAATTTTTTCCATCCCATTTGATGCTAGCGGTGCTACACATTTTTTTAGATAGATCCCATAATTTTTCCTGAGCAGATTTGTCACTGGTTTGCCCATCTACTGGTATAATTTTGAAGCTTCTCAAATAGGTTCCCCCTTTTTTCTCTAGGTCCGGTGAAAAGGCTGCATGCAATATAGTCTGGGATGCCTGAACCGGAGTCTAAAAGCATAGCATTGTATCTACAAATTGTATGTCCCCGAATCCATATCTTTCTTTTAGTTAGCTATTAGCTAACCATAAAAATTTACCTGCATAAGTACTTTCATTAGGGGCTTGATAATTTTAAAGCCCGGCATTTTCTCATGCATCCTTGTGAATTTTCCTCCAGGTGCTACTGCATAACTACAAATCTTCAATCCTTCAGATTCGCATTTACTATTCAAGTAGTTACTAAACATGCCTTGAGCCAGTTTTGTTCTACCGAAATTATGGTACAGCGAATAGTAATTTCTGTAACCAGATAACCAGAATAACCAGAAATTTATTATCATCAATTGACGAAATAGTATTTACGAGAAAATTTCTTACTTGGAGTTTAAGTCCTGAAAATCCAATTTTGCGTGCTCTTGAGCAGAATCTGTTACATTCACAATTCGAGCGTATTTGTCATCAGTTGCAGATGCAGCTAAAAGTTGAAGACAACTATTTGTGAGCAAAAAATGACTCAAATAGTTGACTTGGAATTGGGTTTCAAATCCGTCCACAGTAGTTTTGTATGGCGTGAATAGCACTCCAGCTAAATTAAATGGACTTTCAAGTTAACTTGTTCAAATTAATGGCGAAATTCAACTGCTAATGCCATAAAAAATTATGGTGTTGAATACTGAAGCAAGTATGCAGTGCTTTAGTGTTAGGCAGAAGCGACTTTGTACAATATTTACAAAAGTTCACCATTATTGATGAGCAAATGTACAGGTATTTTTTTGCTAGCTATTTTTTTCACAAATAGCCGAACTGAGTTTAAAGACTCCAGATCCAAATGTAAATGTTCAATTTGTCCCGATGTTATCTCACTCTCACGAATGATCCGTGCCGTCTCTTGTCCACTTTTAAGATTCCTGCAACCTTTATTTACATATATTTAACACTTCGGACTTACAGTAGTTGTTTTCATTCATAACAATCGGATAAGCATTTTCCTTTTATGAAAATTTATCTAAAATTTGTATGATTGTAATATTTCGACGACAATTCAAGTGTCAATCAAAGTATCTGTAGAATACAGCTTTATTGGAATTGAGTCAATTCGACGTCCGGCTACTCTAGACAACGCTTATAAGCGGTTAAGAACCCTTTATTAATTAACTAGCTTTTCGCCTTTCATTAGCTTTGATAAAAATTTTTAGGAGACAATCAGATATTCTTAAATCACTGAAAAACTACTGGAGGATTTTCTGTAAAATTGAATTACTTAAGAAAGTAGTATACACACGCTTGCCCATGATTAGCCTCAGCCAAGTTGCACTGGAAGTTTTCGTTTTTATGTGCATAAAAATTAGTTGATTAACTGAAAAAATACAGTAAAAGTTGTAAAAGACAAAAAGATTCTATCTAATTTGGGCATTTTTTGTTATACCGCTTGCGTGCGACCTTTAACACCGAAATGAAGCATGTTTTGTGTGTTGAACTCCAAGTGATACTCAAACTACTATACAAGATAGCACGTAATGAAATACATACACACTTACCAACTATAACATGCATGTCAGCAATTAAAAGTGCCTTTACAACTTCCAAACCCATTCCTTGTGTTCCTCCCGTAATAATTGCTACTTTTCCTTTTTGGTCCCCAATTTCTGGCCAACAATTTAAACAAACAATAAATCAAACATATTGCTTCTAGGATTATTATTTTCTATGATAATTTTTTGCTATTTAACACCGACAATTTATTGATCCACCTAACCATGGCATAATTATTATTAATGGTCTCAACCTCTCAACTATGGTAAAGTTAAATGTTATTGTAGAAAAGATGGATTGCGCGCATGTGCATTGAGACTTTCTTTGTTTGATTTCATCCACTAAACATTTACTGTTGCCCGAATTGGCGCCCATATTTGAATAAATTGTAACGGCAATTGAGAAGTTTCAACGATAGGCTTCAACATTTTCACGTTTCTACATTTGTTATTTTCAGGGATTTTTTTTCGATTATTTAGTTGCATTGCATAATTATTTTGGAGTTAATAGTACTTAATACGAGTTAAATAGCATGGGTGCTGGTAATTTAGTAGAGTAAGTTATGTTGCACTTTTACGCCAGCTGCAATTAGCTCAACAAAAACATTTTTTAGCAATAATATATGGTGTAAGATAAACTGACTTTGACATTAGTACGGAACTTCACTAACCTTCGGATCCAAAAATTTGTCGCTTGATTCGATATTGTTGCAAAAGACATTTAGTAGCTCGAAAACAAAATACGAGAAAATGCCAAATCTTCATGAAATGTTTCATACTATTCTGCCATTTGGGTAAATAGGGAGTCGGTTCGTCAATTTTTCCATTGCTTTCGTTACTACCAGATTCTGAAGGAGGGATGCTAGTTGTAGTTACTGTGCCGAAGGCAACTTTAGTTTCTTTTGTCATTGTTTTGGATTTAACGGATTTTATATAAAAAAAATAAACTGTTCTTTCAAAGCACTGGAGAAAGCGAATATTCTATTCGATACAACAAACAAAACACACCTGACTGCATCTGCTCGTTTATGGAACGGAATGTTATGAGCTTCATGTAGACAATATTTAGTCAGGCCGATTATGGAAATAGTATAGGAAATATGCGTAGGCAGAAACGAACAATAATATAAACACGTTGCTGAAGTTGATGTCCATAATATCCATATGGATGGAATGGAAATCGTGCCAAGTTTGTACAATGAATTAAAACAACTAGGAGATAATTTTTTGATAGGTGAATCCTTTTTGTAAGAAATTGGGGCACAGTGCTAGCTTAACCTATAAGAGCTGACTGGATCGCCACAAATTTTGTGGCAGAAAATGTATGAATAAATTACATCTGAATTGCTACACGATATTGAAACCTACCGGGTGCCCGTTAAAACGGCTATAATTTGGTAATATATTAAGGGTACACCCGATGCCGTGTAAAGTCGTACATTTCTACGCTCGTATTTCTCTCAACCAATCAGAGTAGACTTTTCATCTCTACCTACTCATCTGATTGGCTGGGAAAAGTACGAGCGTAGAAATCTACGACTTTACACGGCATTAGGTGTACCCTTATTATTTGAGTTTGACTTTGGGTATTTACGAAACACAAGATATGAGTAAACTTGTCGTTTATAACAGTAAGGCCAGGCCCAAATAATTTATTTGGGTGTGTACGGTACTAGGGCACTCAAGACATTCTGAAATCCTTGTGCACACGTATAAAGCGTTCATTTTTCTATGGATGGGCGAGCGTGAGAGTAACTCATCTCTCCAGATGATTTTCGCTGGAAAAATCATTTCATAGTATGGAGTTACCTCTCTTGACCAAACCTTCAAACTCTATCTCCTCATACAGTTTTGAAGCTAGAGCTTTCATTTAAAAAGTTATTGGTAGATATGGCTCGTGTCCACAAAATAACGAGCCACTTTTTTAAAATTCGTCTTAGTTAGGAAGTTATTACGGGAAACATCATGTTTGGTCCTTAGTAACTATGGAAACTTTTTTAAAGGAATTTTTTCCCCAATTTACAAACTATTTTTCGGGACGCTCCCATTGGTTTATATTTTGCTTAAACACAAAAATGTTTTTTTACAATTGCTTGGAATTGTGTGCTCTTTCTACCTACTTTATTTGTTTGAGCTATTAACTGATCCTTCAACATACAGAAGCGTTCAAAGTTGGCAGCAAAAAAAAATGTTCAACTTTTTTTGGATTATGTTTAAAAGTACATTCCGCCCTAACGATTTTTTTAAAAATTTATGTTGTGTAGAATTGTCTAATCCATGGTCTATCAAACTGTGGAATGTCTACAATCAATGCTTCGATGTGAAAAAATACCTTGAACGCAACTTTTTTTCATTCATTTTGAGTTACACCATGGATACTAGCTCTTTCCCTAAACGTATAATGTTTTTTCTTTTTCGAGTTTTTAACTACAACAATTAGACTTTAAAAGCCTAAAATAAAAAATTAAATCGGAAAACCGAAAAGACCTATGGATGGGATTTTAATGCGGCCGGAAAAGTATTAAACAAGAATTAATTAACTGTAGTAATATTCCCAGAACTATGTCTATCAATGTTAAGCCCATACATGGCCCGCAGTTTTTTATCACGATTCTGTTGAGCTATGTGATGTTTCTTTTTAGAAATTGTAGAAACATCATCATTCGGCATCGTCAGTTAACGCATTTCGCGTATTAAATTTTCAGCTAACTATGATAGAAAAATTCTTTCAAAACTTGCTTTGAGTATGAGTGAATATTTTAGGTCGCCTAATTTCCATCGCTATTCATTCACAATTCTGAACACTTCTACGTAAGATAAATTATATGCTTTCTGCAGGCTACAGCTGAAATTATGTAATGGTTCGAAATAGTTTTTTCGTTTCTATAATGGAGATTTAGAAAAAATTTAACCTTGGAAATTTTATGTAATATTCTTGCGTTGCTGTATAGTGTACTCTATTTTATACTGTGGGCCTTGTATGGGCTTTACATTGATAGACATAGTTCTGGGAATATTACTACAGTTAATTAATTCTTGTTTAATACTTTTCCGGCCGCATTAAAATCCCATCCATAGGTCTTTTCGGTTTTCCGATTTAATTTTTTATTCAGTCTGACAATGCAAAGGGATTTATGATGAATTTGACTGAAGGTAAAACAAGCTGGTTTGAAAATCAATTATTATTGATGTTCTCATTATTTGGGCCAAGTACTATGACAAACCTGCCTTTTTCGAGTAATTTCTTCCCTATTCAACGAAAGGATATTTCCGTAAATAAGTAATGTGTGTGAATATGAATATTTGATGTTAAAAAGCTCTGCTGTATTGCACAAAATAATAGTCTCGCACTGCGTAAACGTTCGGTCAAAATTGATTGTAAGTTGCGCAACCTTCGAGTTTAATTTAATTCTAGAACATGAAATGCCACTAGCTAATTAAATCCCCCAACTATTAAGTAAAGTTAAGAAATAATACTTGAATCTCATCAATCGTTCTACTTTAATCGAGTTAGGTGAAGAAATGGGTACAAAAAAGTATAGCCAACCAAAATTTTAATAAACCTGCATGCCTTAAAAAAGGAATCGTAACTGCTCCACTCCTCACGATCAAAGACAAAGATTTACACTTGTAATGCACAATGTCACGATTGAAGCTAAGATTTCATCATACACAAAAAATCCTTGCAAAAAGTTAAAATCTCATGCAACGATCAAGGTGAATTGAAATTCACTATGATGAAATGGATTAACCTAGCCACAAATCAATAAACCTTTGCAATCGTGGGTGCGAAAATACCAATACCAACAAACCAACCGTACATTGAAAATATTAGCAGTCAAGTCGAAAACTTTCAATCGTAAAAATTATATCCCAAGCCAAAATGAAATCCCATGTTTCTGCTCATCTGCACAGCTAATTGAACTTTTCGTAGAGAAAATTCAACATGTGGCCAAAAAAATCCCAGGATGCGAATATGAAATTCTAGCAGGATATGAAACGAAAACGTTTGGTCTGACTTTATTTCTTCTGCTTCAATAGAAAAATTCAGATTTGAACCCACAAATTGGTCTTTAATGGTTTATTTGCTTTACAAATATAACTCTTCAATCCAAAACTTTCTGTTCATTAAACTTTCCATTAAAGTTCTCACCCTCACATTATCACACAGAAAAATTCTGCACTTTGACTTTACGCCCACTAGAATTATGCAATTATGCATGCAAATCGAAATAGTGCAGTTAATAAGAGTAATGATGTGAACAAGCATATAATTATCGTTTGATTAAAAGATACCAACAAAAGTAAGTCATATTGTGTGAATCGAATTGGAAATAATATACTTTTTTTCGCGCTTGTATTGTTATAATTAATAGTAGTACAATGGTACATATTGTTTCAGTTTAAAAATAATTATTTAATTAAATCCACAATCATTCATCTCAAGCCCAAATAAACCATCTTTGTCAATTAATTCTTCATAAATCCGAACCAATCTCCATTTTCAATGAGCGATCTAAATCGATTCCTGTGCATTATCATATTTGGGTGCCAAAAAAGATAGAAATTAATTTCTGCTTACCATTTCACGGCAAGTAAGGTACCTTATGCTTGCGAATTAAAATACACATTGCAAAAAAATTACTCACACACATTGTATGCACAAACTATTGACAACTTCTATCTGTGGCATGGTAAATTTATCCCCACGCATGCAGACCACAAGATATTTAGTTCATTCAACCAAACAAGTCTTACCTACCTGAAACTGTGGTTTACACACAAAGTCTTGAGCGTATGTGTATTCTGATCTCATAGGCATAACATTGTGAGAAAAACTGCATGGAAAAACTTACAAATCATTTCATCCAATGCATGAAAGCTATAAAAGCACAAGTCTGCTCTACCATTAAGCTCAGTTAGTTAGTTAGTTAGTGACCTGTCAAACTTTAGTATTTTAATCAAACGTTCAAAAGTTAGTGTGATTATGAAGTTACCACTTATGGTAAGATTTCCGTCCACTCTATTCTTTTTTAATTTCAGAAGGCTGGTCCAGGCATGTTGTTAATGAGTCAATTCTGTTTATAAACAGGTTTTTGCCTTGGTGGCATCCACATTGGCCCAAAAGTCCCCCAAAAGTGGGAAATCTGGAAAAGATGCGTACGTTGCCTCTTCCCCAGGTGGCCATTATCCACCCACCTCATCATACGGTGGGGGTGGAGGATCCCATTCCAACTACAATGATGGTGCTAGCCATTCCAATAAAAATCCACATGCTGCTCTAGTCTCTGATGTGCGCTCTTTGAATCACGATGGATCCATCAATTACAATTTTGCAGCCAATAATGGACTTCAACAAGGGGAGACTGTAGATGCGGACGGAACTCGTCGAGGATTTTACTCCTACCCAGGAGCAGATGGGAAACAAATCACTGTGAAATACACTGCTGGCAAAAATGGGTTTATAGCCGAAGGAGATCATTTGCCTCGTCAACCTCAATCTGCACCACACGCAGCTGGTAAGGAAGATGAATATTCTTCACCTAAAAGTCATGCCGGGGGGTCTTCTTCCCATAGCCCGGGAGCTGGTCCTTCATATCATGGATACGGCGGGGACGCCGGGCCGTCCTTTAGCCCTCAATCCAGACCTAGTTATGGAGGCTCATCTAGACCGTATGGAGGAGGTAGCCCAAAAAGTCATGGGGGTGGACCATACGGAGGAGGCGGTCCAAGAAGTCATGGTGGACCTTCTGCTGCACCAGCATCATTCGAAGGAGGATTCCCTGGGTTCCCTTCAGGACCACAAGCTAGTCCTTTCGGTAGTGGATCATCCCAAGGAGGAAGCAGCTTTGCAAACTTTGGCGGGCCAGCCATAGATTTCAGCCCACAAGGATATGGTGGTTCTTCGGGCAGTAAATCCCCCAAAGGAATAAGACCACAGCATTTCGGAGGAGGTGGACCAAGCCATGCTCCTCAACACTTCGGGGGAGGTGGACCAAGTCATTTCGGTGGTCCCAGCCATGCTCCTCAACATTTTGGAGGAGGCGGTCCCAGTCATGCCCCACAACATGGAGGTGGAAGCGCAAATAGTTTCGGAGGAGGTGGTTTCGCCGCTCCCCCTTTCTCTGGAGGTTTCTCCGCAGCAAATCCGTACACTCCTCAAGGTGCCGGTCCATATTCGGGGGATTTTAATTTAGGAAATGGAGGACATTTTTCCATAAATTTTGAACCTGGTCAAACTCAACAATACTCTCCGGGTGGAAGTTCTCATGGATTTGGAGCTCCATCTCAAAATAGTGTGGGTTCATCCGGAAGATATTAAATTTTAGACTGATTACTATAACTATCTGTATAGCTAAGCATTGTCGGAAGTTATTTCCTTGTTGTACAATAAAACCTGATTTTTATTAATTTCCTAGTCTTTGCTGCCAAAACTGCTGTTATGCATATTTGCACTTAGACGGCATGATTTTCAACGATGCATTCCACTCTATTCAGATTTTTGGCAAATCATAGAAACAACTATGCACAAAGTATTCACTCATACTATGCTCGTTGGTCCGTAAAAAGCGAAAGTAAATAGAGCCTCGATTTAAATTCCGCTACATTAGCCCATTGCTTGCTACCATTATGTATGGTGTTCTGCATTGTTGCACTTCCCTAAAAACCTACAATATTTTCTTACTACTTGAGCTAAATACTTATATTTGGTTCATGTGCGTAGTCCTTGACCAACAGCATGGTATCAAACAACGAGTTAGTTAGTTATTATAAAACACTCTATCCTTTTTGAGCACCAGTTTGCATAGTATTATTACATCACAAGAACCATTATTAAATGTGAACGAGAGCAAATGAACTGTGTAACATGCCGTACCACCATACCCATTGTTGCTATTTTCTCATGCATCATGTACAACATGGGGATTTTTGCTGATGACAATGGAAAATTTTCGAGTATACAGATGATTACGTCGTGTTATTATTTCACATATCTAACAATAATCCCATTAAGTTGTGTATGAAGCCAGAGATTTCGTCAGGTTTTATTAATCACAGCCAAAGTTTACATCATAAAATTGTAAGTCGCTAACAAACTAAGACTAACAAAATTTTCGCTGATCAAGTGGAGCAACCGTGAATAAAAGTGGTTTTTATTCTAGACGCACAGCCTTTAACTGTTACAATTTTGATGACGGTGAACGTTTTCAGTATATACAAATTCATAAAATAATAGTATGTTTAACTATTCACAGTGGGATCTACGCGTCTGTAAGTTTGATTACAAAGCGATTGCAAACGAAGTTTTTAACACCTTTTGACAATTTGAACTTGATGGGGTAAGTTCCCTAAAAAGACAATAAAATGAATTGCTCATGATTAGATTATTCTCACTAAAATTAAGTCAGTCATGTAGTTGCAATAATTTTTTAAACTACTTACGCTTGGAAGGCTGTTACCGAGAAACAAAGTAGTTTTGTATGTCACTTTTTGGTTTTTTTGAATTGGGCAAGTGACTCCCCTGCAACCATTACGACTCAAGCTTTTAAATGGCAATTCTGTACTACCAGAAACCCAGGCCATGTATGCCTTGACTCGCCGAGAATTGGATGCTAAAAATGCATTTATAAATTCAGGAATTACTCATAATAATATGCATTTATCCAAAATATGTTTTTGCAGCTTTAGGCTGTTTTTTTTACTTGGAGTGAAATCAATTTCGATAGTAGCGTTTCGTCCTTTGATCAAAACACATGGTTCTTGGTTAGCTGCTTCTGGGCAAGGTGTTACCCGAATTTCATGCACGGTTCCGATTTGATTTTCTGTAAAAAAAAAATAGATAGGAAACTCAGTAAGCAAGCATTTTGAAAACAAGGTTTGTGAAATTTTTTGTTTTCTAATACGATAGCAAGCTAGTTAGTTAGTAAGTAATTATTTTTGGTTTGCATGGAAGCCCTCATCAACTTATAATGCATCCTACCAGAACAAATTATATAGAGTACTGGGTTTCTTAGTTAGTTAGTTAGCTAGGTTAGAAAAGGTGTGAGACTTTTTGTTCATTGATTTATAATACGGAAGGAACTACTAAATTAATTACTATGAAGTGTTTCATGAAATGTCTCAGATATAATTATGCATTGTTTTCGCTATTTAACTATTTCTAATGTACAGTATGGTTGCTGTCAAAACATTTTTAAACGATAGGCCGGTACAAAGTTGCTGTTGCTAGCTTGCTGATCGACTTGGACAACACTCGAATAAAAGTTGGATATTAACTTACTCTTATCAAACTTTCACTTAACTGCTAAAAGTAGTTATATCCCGCCGGCTCTGCTATATCAATTTATTTGAACATCTTGTAATGTAACTCAAATTCAAATAGATAATGCCAATTTAATAGGTTCAATGAGTGATTAATTACACCTAACCACAGTATCTTTTAACTATGTCAATCAATGTGTTCGGAACTCTCTTATTTTAAAAAGTTGTGAATGGCTTCCCAAGCAAACAACGATACGTTTATTGTATTGTATTGCTATATACCCGTTTTTCCATCCCGTCCTGTCGTACACGGCTCATTTGTGAGTACTTCAGCTGATCCTAAACAAACTACGGCAAATAAAATGCCCCATGTAAGAACTACCCGTTTAAACTCCATCCCGCACTGATTTTTTTGCGTCCGAAAACTTTAAAACGTGTAATTTTTGGAGCTTACTTAATAACTTGGTTCAACTTTAGTGTACAGTGGGTGACTGGCGGAGTGAAATATTATTTTCCTTGGTCAAACAAATCCAGACCATTCGTCTCTATGACGAGCGTCTTATCGTAATTTTAATCATTCATTGGTCATACACTGTAAATTTTGGATTAATAGTTTTCTAAGAAGTTATTCATCAATGGCTCCGTAGATTGACTCTCTCAGTCCGACTGTGTGTAAAAAACAAGTTTAATATGAGATAATGAATGACTATTATTTAGAATGAAGTTCGTATTTAGTTAGTCGAAAATGAATGATGTAAACAATTTTCATTGCTAATCAGTTGAATGTAGCAAACATGGTTTACAAACTGGGACTGAAGAATTCAAGAATTTTAACATGATGGAGGCGTAATACCCTGAATAGAGCTAGTTCAAACTCAATTTTTTGCAGGTTATTTGCATGTAAGTTAAAAGCAAAGGTCAAAATGATTGCCGTCTTTCTAGTTTCATCATGTGGGAGCATGCGAACATTTTTTCCAATTTGGAGATTTTGGAATTCTTATCATTTAGTATTTGAGTGTGTGGTCAGCTTGATTAATATGACCTTTCCATGAAAATTAGATAAGTTCGTTGTAACTACTAATAGGAGTCTAATATTGGAGTCAATGTTTTTAATATAGGGTGATTGAATTAGAGTACACTATAGATTGGTCAATCCTTATATTTAATGACAGCATTATTAAATGCTTTTCTGATTTCGAGCGATTAATCAACTAAGTAATCTTTGAGGCGCGCAATTATTCTTTTTTTATCTCCATGATTTAGCCTAATGGAAAGTTTTGATGTCATGTCAAGAAGCAGATGCAATATTAATTCGGTTGAACCCATTAAGTATACGTTAATGAATTTAAAATTTTCCAAACTTTCCTAGAACTCATTATAAAATCACTTTATTTCAAACCATGACCTTTAATATCTTACTCAAAAAACGCTATACGTTCATTTTAATTATACGAAAATAATCATATACGAAAACATACTTTTGGTATATATTTGGAACACAATTCAAACTGCAAACCTTCATCAAATATATTTACATATCTTTCGCATATCAATTTCAATAAATTTACTTTCTTTTATACAAAATTAAAGCTACAACAGTAACACGTAAACAAAGAAGACATTTGTAAAGCGAAGCTAAACGTTTTTTTTTTCATTTGAAATGAACAAGCCATCTTTGAAATATATGTACAATAATACAAACTAATGTTACGTGATCTTACTACTGTCCGTACAAAAATAGGTATTTCTTTGAAAGAAATATAGCATATTTTTTCATGCTTTTACATAATAGTCACTAACTTAACTATTAAACTAAACACTAAACAACATAAACACTCAAATTCCCTGATGCATGACCATTATGATGCCCATGCTGATTCCCATCCTGTTGATAGGGGGCGCCAGGTTTTAAGCAAATCTGAGCTTCTTGCAAAATTCTCAAACGTGGTCCCATTGGTATTCCCATTTTCCCTAATCGTTCTTCTGTCAAATATGGCAATTCCATTATACCAATTCCTTCTTGTTCAAACGCTGAAGCATATTTCTGCAACACATAAGATTCAAATTCAATAAGATTCAATATTTGAAATACAAACTCTACCTTTCCTTATATTTAATTCCATATATTTCTCTCCGTACCTCATATCCCAATTTCTTCAAAAAAATCCTAATCAACGGAGGCTCATCTCCAAAGAATTTCGTCAACTTTCTAATCCTGCAGGGATTAGTAAGGGACGGTAAAGCATTTCTAAAATGGGTCCAATCAGCCTGATTCACCGCAGCACGATTGCTCGCAGTTCGGGAAAATTGCTGAGAGGATGCAGCAGCAGCGGCAGCTGCTGCTTGTGACTGCAACGAGGATTTCGTCATTTGCGATCTCAATTGAGCCACTTCGGTACGAATCACATCCATTTCGGTCACCATCATATGTTGAGTTCGCATTTCTGACGATAGATGGGCGACACTCCTCGCCAAAGTAACTACATGGGATTCTAGTCTTTGGAACCGGCGACTGATACTCTGCAAAATATGGTCAGATACAAGGAACACAAAAAATTAATAAAACTATCTTGTTCAAATTTTATCTTTCGTTACAAAAGGAACTGAAAGTACCTTTAGATCTTTGACTTTTCTTTTGTCTTCCATCCGCCTCCGTTCTCTAAAAGGCTTGCTGCTAACGGAACTGGGAAGAGATGACATGCTCCCATAAGGACGCCTTTTCAAATGTCTGAGCTCAGTTGGAGGTGGATATTTATTTCCATTCGTTTTTTTGCCTCCCAGTACTTTGAGCACCTATTGAAACATGACATGATATAAAACATGCGTTTGATTGCCATAATAGTGTCATTAATAACATATCTCATTGAGTACTACTACTAGTGAATTAGCAGTTCAGCATCAATTAATCTAAATATTTGGTGTTAGTGCTTACCTCAGTATACATGGATTCCAAACCTTCCAACTGCTTGCGAATAGCATGTGCATCTGTAGTGTCAATTGTTGTACTCAAGTCATCATCATCGTCAGATGTCTGTTCAGTCTGTGCATCCAAAATGGAATCCAAGTCTAGCGCAGATGCTAGTTCACCGTTATCTTCGTTGTGTAATGAATATAAGCCTGTGGGACAAAAATAAAACATTATAATGTGCGACCATTAGGGTTCCATTATATATTGAAAAGAAGAAGTTAGTTAGTTTCATACTCATAGCATTTCGGGATAATTTAGAAGCTCCTTTTGTATGTGCCAATAGTTCCTTGGCTTGACGAGATGTAAGTTTAGTCGGTTTCTCATTCTGTCCTAATCGTTGCCTGGGTCCAATAGGGCCCCATTTTTGCGCGTTTCCAGAATTTGATCGTACCAGCCCCGATGAGGCTACTACAACCCGTGGAGCTTTATTTTTTAGTCCTTGACTTGTACTAGGGAGAACTAAGAGCTCTTGACTGCCGCCAGGTTTTTTAATATTGCTGAAAAACGAGAAAAAATAAACTATTTTAGAGATTAGCAGAATAAATATTCTGTTAGTTTATTGTGAAAAAAGAGTCAAGACATTGTGGGATAGTTAGTTAGTTAGTCAGCTCACATTAATAGGCAAATGCACTTAATTGATGATGCTATAAAGCGCATACTAATGAGCAGAAACAAAGCAAGGTCGCTCATAAATAAAGAACTGTGCCAGAATTGGCAGGGGGCATACCTTTTCGGTAACTTTGGTGACTGCATAGGAGATTTGGGCGAGTCTCCTTTTTTAACCACCCTTGGAGATCGAACACAGGGTGAAATATCTTTGGATCCACTCTTTTTGCTCATTTTAGGGGTTTCTAGTCCAACAGGTATTCCAGTAGGATTACTACTACTGCTGCTCATCCCCTTTATACGGAGAGTTGAACCTGCGTTTTTTGTCACTCCTCGTTCAAGCTCTAAGATTTGACGCAGTTCAGGTTCAACTATGTCCACCCATTCTGAGTCATTACCTGTGCATGAATGGATGAGAATTTTTTTAATTATACGGTGTAACATCATTAAGGTTTTAATTGCCAGCTTATTTGGCTCTCAGCCATTCCATCTGGTGCAAATGCATGCGAGTAGCAAAATTCTTCCATAGGGTTTCTAGCTGATAAACTTTTTCAAATTCTTTAATGATAAGTTTTGAAAACGATAGAAAAATTTCCAATCCTAAATTTAATAAATTAAACTCTATAAACAAAGAAACATGCTAAGTGAAATGCAAAACTTTGTTTTAGTCATGTGGACTAAAAGGATTCTCACGTTGGTGCGTCCCATACATGTACAAAAATAATGATCATAAAGTCTAATTATTTCCTTCATTCTCATGAACCGTACACAACACATACTATTTAGGTTCCAAAGTTTCTCAAGGCTATCATCTCTACAAACTGACTACAAGGAATACTCATTTACACATTGGTCTTAAAAGGAAGCTCCCATATCTTTGAATTGGCACAATCTACACTAATATGGAATGAAAAGAGCACACAAGTTTTCAGTTCAGTCAGACCATAATAATAATCATAATCTGTTGTAATGATGATAAGCCCCTGCCCTTAATAACTCAACATTGACTTAGAAAAATGACTGTTGAAAGCTCATGCATGGATTAATAGCGAGACCACTCTCTGCAAATTATAATGCCCGTCAGTCATACTGAATAATATATACTGGTAGTCTAGTTGGGGCAACTATTAAGTAAACATCTTTGGCATGAGTCAATACAACTTTCAAACTGGTAGTTTTTCACAATAATTATCAAGTGACCAAATGCCATGTCTCAAAGTTTATATAACAGACTAGTTTGTTTTCATTTATCCGCTCTACCAAATGAAAACAATTTCTATGGATGGCTGAGTTAGTTTTTTTTAGGTTTTAACATATACACATAAAATTACTTACCCATTTCTTTTCCCATACGTTCATCAAATTTCCCTGATCCCCTCATTTTCAATCCACTTTCTTTCCCATCTTGATGAATATGAGGACTACTACTGCTGCTGCTACCCCCACCCATTGGTAAATTATGAGCACTGCCACCCAACCCAGAATCCGTCGTATGACTTTGTCCACTACCCACTCTTTTCCCTTGTTGTTCACATTCACTACTACTGCTCAGATTCTGTTGCCCCGTCAAAATCCCTAAATGTTTCATATCGTCCACACTGCCACTAATCTTCCTCAACTCACTCATGGGCAACCCATTCCCATTGTTATGTTCCATAGACCCACTAGACCCATCCCCATTCTCCCTGAATCCGGAAATCAATGGCTCTTGTGGTGAACACTGTTCAGACCCAACCCGGTTGGAAGATGAAGAACTGCCCAGCCCAGGTTTCACAACAGGACTAGCACTACTAAACTTTACTTTTAAATGTGGGGATGCCTCCGGAGGACAAGAATAAGCTGGTGGCAATTTGCTGTTCCCATTACACATGGCCCGCCCATAAGTCCCCGGTTTCATAATTCCTCCCGCAGGGTTATTATTCCCATTGTTACTATTTTCACTCACAATCAACTTATCCAACGCTCTTTGAGCCCGTTCAACTCCCGATTGGAATATCTGCTCATGGGCCTGCTCTAATTCTACATGAGCGGTGGAAACCACCATAGGATTACTATTTCCACTAGAAATCCCATTATTATATTCATTACTAGCTTCCCCAATACTAGCAATCCGTCGGTGACCCACACCCGCAACTTCTGCAGACAAATTCGATTTCTGTGTAGATTTTTGTATAGCTTTACGGAAACTTGTGTTCACATTCTTGCGCTCACTCATATTCGGACTTTTATAAGATGAAGGCACATTGTTCCCATTAGCCGCATTACTATACTGGGAAGTATATGATGACACTGCAATGGGCACTTGTTGAGTTACATCCACCATGTTGGGCATATTGTTCAGTTGCACTATGGAAGATGGGGGCTTGACCCCATTAGTAGTAGCACTTCCGTTGTGGAGCGAGGATCCAAATCGACTGGAAATCATATCTTTGATATGATTGTATGTCCTGGTATGGAATAATTTATTGTTGTTTGTACTCGATTGCCCTTTGTTTGTTAAAGGCACAGAGTCAGAATGGGGAGACGATGCATTGCTACTGGCATAAGCTCCTATCCCATTTCCGGTGGCAGCAGGTTGAGAACTTGCCAAGCCACTTGGGCTAGCTAAATTCCCACAGGGTGCATTATTATTATTACTATTTGTCTGCTGATGTCCACCACTGCTAGGGTGGTGCTGCAAGGACTCTGAAGAATGGGTATAGCCTGGATTGTAGTTCCCCACTGCAGGATTATTATTGGGACGGGGGCCTCCATTGTTATTACTATTGTATGATGGATATGATGAGTGCGTGCTCTGAAACAATAAAGGTGTAAGTAGTAGTTAGTGGAGTGCACAGTTTGTTTGGCGTGAGAAGTTTTACATTTAATTATATAGAGTTATTAGTTACTTGGCTTTGTGTATATTGTTTGAGCAAAAGCTCACAATGGGATACCAAAAAATTGTAATGATTATCATTAATGTTAACGTCACTTACTAACTGGAGGCAATATCATCATTCTTTTAAAAAAATTAATAAGGGAATGTCAATGATCTGGGGCTTTTGCCTCACCTGTGGCATCCTATAAGAATGGTCATATCGAGCATTTGTCCCAGTGTCAGTTATTTGATGGTTTTGGGGATGACCCTGGGTTCCATTGTAATATTGTTGCTGCTGTTGTTGAGATGAGCAATTTTGTGTTTCATTGTTTCCATTGGGATGATGGTATTCTATGTATCTGGTGTGCTCTCCATTAGCGGGATTTGTGTGCATCATCGGGTTTCCTCTTTGTTGCCAATCTCGGGACATTTGGTTTGGAGGCGCTCTGAAAGTACAAATTTTAAATTACTATTTAGTTATTTGACTAGACAACTAAACATTCTAACTAACTGAATATATGACGAGCTAAAAAAAAGTGCAGACAAATTGATCTCATTTACTTGGTAAGTAACTAACTTATTCATAAATAAGAAGAACGCGTGAAATATATAGCACATTATGATGATACAATTTCGTAACAATGCATGCAAGATATCAAAAAAGGGTGTGGGTCCCTATGCTAATGTAAGACGAGTACAAGCATTTTATCGCACAATCCCATTCACAAAAACATAAGAACCCCAATGATTAATCTACAATGACTGGCTACTTCGTGTTGTCCAAAAATGCAGCCGTGGTGGCATCTTGTCAACTACATACAAAGGACAATAGGTGGAGACCCAGAAGAATCTAAACGGGCCATATGAAATTGATATAGCTACCGGAAAATGTAAATTACAACGACTACCGAAAATCAATTCCAAAATTCTCTACCAATCTACAAACTCTCCATAATAATTTGTCTATTATTCACTGCACGGGCTTTCCCAAATGAGCGTATTTATTGTTTAACATAATGCATGTTTTTGTCACAGTTAATGATCCCCCCATAAGGTGTAAAAGCCTTTAGCATCTGAATTCATACCAGTACACACAATGAATAAGCACATTACATGCTAAACAATTGTAAAGTACGATATGTGTGTGTGACCTGGAGGAGCAGAAAAGATGAGAAACTGAGATAAACTGAAAATGACGGGGACCACCACTGGGCTCGCATGCTATGATATGGTACTGTAGGATGACTTTAGTCATCATTCATAATATTAATGCCCCACAAGAAAAATCCTTCGTTGTTAGTTAGTTAGCTGTAGCTCTAGAATGGGAACAAAGATTACAACTTTTCCTAAAGGTTAATCTACTGAGATAAATGACGAGTTTCTTCCGAGTTTATAGTTCTCCCTGTAACAAACTATAAACGTTCTTGTGAGCTATCTAGATCTAGCAAGTTCAATGACTACCATTGCTAGCAAGCAACAATCAGTGCCATACGCTATGCAGCAAGACTAAACCACTTAACCTGACAATCCAAGAGTTCAACATATAGGGCCTGCAGACAAGTATTGGAAATGTGATTAAAACTGACCAATGAGATTAATTATCATAGACACTAATTTTCCACTATTGGATTCTTCACATACAGTAAGTGTGAAATTTGCAAGTGTCAAATGCATTTCACTGACTGACTAACTAACTAACTGACTGAGTCTGATGAAGATGCAACAGAGGGAAAAAAGATGAAAATTCTAATGCATTCAGTTTTTGATTGACGTTATATTGGACTTGCTGTGTGTGTAGATTATGGACCATTTGATTGAAGGGACTATTCAATTCTCGCCATTCATTTGCATGATTAGCAGAGTGTGTGAGCCGAATGGAATTTAAAAGTCTTTAAACGCAGCATAGACGATATATGATTTTAACTATAGCGGATTCAAGGTACATTTGCTAATTCTTTAATTATTATTTATCACTAACTTTCTTTTCCATTTCCTAATCTTTCATTGACGGAATAAAACTTAAGTATTTGAGTGAAAAAAAATCCTCAATTTCATGCTGCACTTAGCATTGCACAAGAATTCACACATGATTTTTGCTCGTGTCTCCTGTCAATTGTAAAATTGACAACCTCTTGCATACTATGTGAGCTCTAGTCAATCCAATGTGATGATTATTCTAGTCACATTATGGAAGCTTTAGAATAATTTCGTACCAACAACCCTCTCAAGCAAACTACGCTACACTTAGTTTAGTTAGTACTAAAGATTCCAGTGGTTCAAACATTGCTGCATGTATGATGAGCGATTATTACGCTTTTTTGTATAGCGTGACACATGAAGTCCGTTCACACGGTGTGAAAGGCACTTTTGCTCGAGATTATGTGAAGCAGCTCAAAATCCACTCATTATTCGCCAAAGTTACACAAGACAGGTGGAGTAATTGATGAGGAAACCATATACCAACCGTAGTATTAAGCTTTCATTATTAATGTAGGTACACTTAAGTGATAATGAATGTTTTTTTATTTGCCTTCTGATTTTATAAATCCACTCACTACTGAACTTTGTAGCAACTTCCTAATTTTTTCCTTCCTTTCTATGTTGTAATTAAAACTGTGTGAGCATTATTACGCTTTCAGCAGCAGTTATAGGTTTAGAGTTTAGCTCACCCTTTGTAGATTACTGTATCCATGCTATCAGTATTTGAAGAGGAGAGGCTCAGACTTTGCTGGGAGTTTGAAGATGATTCCATTGTGTAAGTACTGTTCCCATGGTGATGATACGAGTATATCCCACTGTACCCGTTCGTATTATGATTTCCGCTAGTCCCATTGTGTAGATGGGAATTCATGTCTAAAGCGGGATTATCAATCCCACCGTCCATCCCTGGCCCATTCATGGATGTCATTGAACTGCTTTTGTTGCCTTCATTCAATCCCTAAAAAGAAAGAAACAAAATTATCTCTCATGGTCGTCATAACAACAACGCTAGTGGACGAATGTCATAGCAACGGATTAAAACGGTACGAAACGAAACCACATATTAAATGCAATTACTTGATGTGAATGGACCCCTGACATAGAGAATTATTTAAGGATTTATAATGCATCTTATGAATAATGTATGAACATAAATATATTTCGTAAACACAGCACTTTACCGTGAATGAAGGGGATTGTCCACCTGTGTGCGCATTTTTGTGTCAGTTAGAGACTATATAATCCTCATCATATTGTTATCATAATGTGCGCAAGGAGATTAAAAATTGAATACTTGCTTGTGTGTGTATACGAGTGTGAGTGTACAAGACTTGCGTATGCAAAGGGGCAAACATATAGAAAACAACATATTCACCTCCAAAAAATCCTGTCCCGTCACATTAGATTCTCACTTTCGCTCATGATTTACAGTCAAGCTCATGAAAACTTGTTTCAACCCCTGCTCAAATTCTTGCCTTATTTATTGCTCCGTTTTGAAATTGGATAAGTATATGGTTTACTATAACTTTATGTCTCATATGGGAATGGCAATGGGAAGCGACACACACATTTCTGTGGAATGAATGATTCCACTGTAAAACTACATAACTTATGGGGAAAACATTGTTTTTTCATCATCTCAAATTAAAGACTAAATGGGCACGATGTGTGCCAAAAAAAATTGTTGAGTGTCATTAAGCCATCGTAAAATCGTATTTTAAATAGAATGCTATACATCATAATGTTATCAAATTATGAAAAACAAAAGTAAAGTTATCATTACTGACTGGCAAAGATTATTATCAACCTTGACTTTTTTGTGACTTAATTTCATGGTTTCATAATAAATAGGCCAATTCAACAAGCATGACAATTTAATGTGCACACAAACATTATAGAGCTATTATACACGATAATTTAGTGACAATGGCATAATTTTCTCCCATCATTGTCCTCATGAGAAGGTATATGATAAATAAATACTTATTCATAGTCCTAAAATTTTTAAGAAAACTTTATTGCTAGCTAACTAACCGACAAAATTTTCATTCAATACTTTCCCAAATGGAACAATACTATGAAAGTTTTCGTCACATGCACATGCAAACAAACTGTATGGCAATGTAAACGATACATTTTAAAATCTCTCATCATCAAAAAGGAAACAATTAGGGTGAACCATAGATCCTGTGCATTTCTTTTCTTTGTGGTAAGCCCATTGTACTAACTAAGTAACTAAAACTATAATGTAAACCTAAGGTTATAAACACTGTGATTGTGAAACAACACGTATTTAAGAAATGGCAGGTGTCTAACCCACTACAAGTGAAATTAGGGATACACTCGCCAATGTTATGGAACGCATGAAGACTTACCCTATAAGTCTCCAGGGTGAAAAAAATCAACTTTCGCTGATGAGACTTGATGTGATGACAAGAAATGAGTGTTGTAAACTAAATATGAGATGAAATGAAGGTGAGAGGATGAGTGACCAAACCACAGAACCGCATGCATGATGATATACTGTAACGAATCTGAAGGATTTACACTATATATCCGTGTAATCTCCAAGATTTTATTTCCCCCTGATTACTCACACAAGGTTAAGGGGGACGCCAGACCACCGGTAAAACCAAATTACTATATCTCACGAAGAAAATTCAAAATCTAAATCTGAAATGGAATGAGCAAAAAAGTGTGTTCGTTATAGTTAGTTAGTTAGTTAGTTACTTAATGATATAGGAAAAAGACAGCTGGGGAATAATACGATGTTCATCAAAAAGCCAATTCACAGGTTAGCACAAGTTCAATGTTCACATATTTGTTTTGCCCGTTGACTTGTGATCTAAGCCTAATTATTATAGAAAAGGCAGGAAATGACGAAAAAAACTTTGCGGTTGCTTAAGAACGGATGTGTGACTTAAGAGAAGCACTTCTAATGAGAGATCATTGAACACATACAACTTGCTGTATTACCCAATACTTTACAATTAATTCGCAATTCACATGCAAAGTTGGTTGTGGTTGCCAAAAAACCGAGCGTAAATCAGAACAAGAACATAAACATTTCACCAAGTGAACGTGACTACAGAAAACCACTATTTTCGCCTAATTAAGAAGAGTAAAAATTCTTGGCTTACACCACCAACTAACTAACTAACTTACCCACACACAAAATGATGATGGCTAATTCAAATCCAAAATGCACGGCAGAATGGGGTGATGACACTATCAACACGTGTGTGAATTCCAATGTGCCGTATTGACAGATACCACTTTCACAATCCATTAATAATCTATGCTAATTCTATCGATCGATATTCATACCCTTTCTTGTATAATTAAAATCACAAATTACTTTTCTTCATATATGGGGAACCAAACTGGCCAAATAAATGAAGATGTCAACTAACCTGGCAATTACCCAGTAGCCAACTTAATATGGTCACTCAATCAGTGCTTTTTTATGATGCAGAGCATAGTTTTTACAATTCTCAAACACTATGCGTAGAGTAATATTAATGCAACCTTTTAAATATTTTGACATTCTATTAAAATGGCTGTCACAAAATCATGTTAGGTACATGGTAGCCGCTCTAACTAACTAATAGAGTCCTATCAGCTTCTATTGATCTTCATAAGATTTATTGAGCTGGTCAAGAAAGACGCAATGAAAACAACTTGTCTTTTCTTTCCCATATGAGTCTCATTATACACACAGCTAACTAACTAACTATATGCTCCTTGCCCAAACCGGCTAGAAAACAACATTTCTACCACTGTTTGTGGGAGCTAACTTAACCATGTCCAATCGTGTATTTGTATAATTAATAGCCCGGTTGTATTTAAGTAACTATGCGTCGTGTCAAGTTTCAAACAATTCTTTGGTTAGTTAGCTAGTAGTAAGTTATACGTGCACTCCATAAAATACTATTTATTCAGCCCTTATGGCACATTGCAGCTATAATATTTTGTGGGCAACAAAGCACTTGATCTGACGCAAAATATTGCATACTAAGTAAACCGTCAAACAAACTATCAAGTTAATGTCTTAACTCCAACAAAGTCAAACAATATTCAGTTTCCTTTAATGGGACAACATTCCGACTTTTAAAAAATTGCTTACTTTACACCCAACACTGTGAGCAGAATGTGCTATGCTATAGGCACAATGATGTAACTAACCAACTAACTCAGCTACTTGTTAGCTCCTACCATATATACAAAGTTTATGTCATTTCATACCAATTAAGTGATTACTATGTTAATTACCTTGCCTCCGTACATTACAATACAACACAGAGATTCATCGCCTGACAAGCCTACATGTGTACAAACTAAAGTTTGAAACCAAACCGCACGTTTTAAGAATTGAATTTCAAGACAGCATCTTTTCGGCTATAACTAACCAACTAACTATTCACTGGCTTTTTAGGCATGACATAAATATTTTGTCAGCCAAATAATGTCACCGTTACAGCCAACAAAAGGAAGGCGGTGATAAAAATTAATAGAAAAAAACGTGCTATTTAGCATACACACAAAAAGTTACGACTGTCGGTAGCATCTGGGTTCCAATGGAAATTTAATTACTAGAGTGAATAAATAGTTTGTTTGTGACCCATATATAAGGATGCGATTTCTTCACCAGATAGATTCTACCAACTTTTGTAGCATAGACAGACGAACGGCAATAATTACTTACTTAAGTTTGAAAGGAACTTACTATACTGCAATTAGAATACACTGCTTCTGCTCTTGCACTTGAAATGTGTTCATGTCGACAGATGGAAACTGCACTTTGTATGACAGGAAAGGAAATGAATGCACCAACTGTTGGTTTACAGTGACTACATGAGGAGGGCGGCAGCCGAATACTATGTAACGTTCGTACATCATATAAGAGAATGACATTTGCCACTCCCGTGGATCGGATAATAAAATCAGTATGAGAAACTCATTAATGACAGAAAATGCCGAGCGGAAAAAATATCGGAGTCAGAGTCAGCATTTAGTTAGTTAAACCAGACAGATAGCTATTATACTGCTTGGATGTAATGTACATAGAAAATGCTACTGAATTGGTGGGTCGCTGATTTCCTTCCGTCCTGTGTTGCACACATGGCCATACGATGATAACATGTGAAAGCCAAATGGCAGGTGGAACAGCAACCGGAAGTGGCAAGCGGTACACTTTTTCATGTAGGGTGCAAAAAAGGGTGGAAAGTTCTATATTATACGCGGGCCCATAAAATTTGAGATAGCTTCCCACAGTAAAACAGCACTAGAGATGATTGTAAAAAATAGCCGCTTTTTTTAAACCAAATATTACTGCTAAGAGGCGTTTAGATTTAGATTTCACAAAAAGAACGTTTATAACAGCCTGTTCAAAACTGCATTGTAGCTATTCTGAACCGAATCATTCTAGATATACTACTTAGCTGTCCAAGATTAATTTGAAACTTACTTATTACGTACCACAGCGTTAGCGATTGACATGGAGACATTTTCCCACACTTTCTTTACAGTACATGTTGTATACTTTTAATGCCCGAAAAAACGGTGCGGTTCTCTTTTGACATCCGTTTATAACTAACTAACTAACTAACTACGGACCAAATTAGAGTCTGAGAATGGATTTGTGAAGAGAATCACATGACCATAGACAAATTGGAAATCTTAACAATGGAGGGTGGAATTGGAAATTGATATAGGACTCACCGTGAACTTGAGAGATTGAGTGTGGTAGTGCTGCAAAGTGGATGTAGTCACTCCCTGTGGGATTTTAGACTTGAGACGAGGGAGAGTTGCAACTGACAAATTTTGCAAATTATGTGCACCGGAAGATAGATTCAGCAGGTGAGGAGTGCCACTACTGTTTCCCTTATTGTTGGCACCATAATAATTTAAGTGGTCGTCTACAACTACGATATTATTCCTGTCCGAGTACGAATTTCGCTTGGGGTTCCAATTATTGTTCAAGGATGGAGAGTTTTCATGGCACAGTTCTGGGAGCTCTTCATGCGATACTGCTGTAAAAAGACAATATTTCGTTCGTTACATTTAGTATTTGCATAGTTAGTTAGTTAGTTAGTGGGCTACTACTAATTAATTAGCATGTGAGCAAAGCGCAGGCACAAATGAACTTGAATATTCACTTTTTTTTGGCAAATATGGAAAGCGAGCAATAAGGAGAGAATGTAACTTTAGTTTTAATAACTTTTTGGATTAATAAGGAATGAATTGCGCATGAGGAAGTTACTTTGTACGCAAAAACATGGTTTTGTGCAAAAATAATGCAAATGCAGCGGCAAGTGCATGCTGACTGTCTATCAAATTCCTTTGTATGGAATTTATATTTATTTTGCAATATCAAAGCAATTTTTTCACCATTGCGTGTCGACTGAAGCCAAATGTGACGATAAAGTTTGACAAGTGATTGAAATAATATTTTTGCGTCTGTTTACAAGATTTGAGCTTAAAGCAATGATGTGAACCTACCCTAATGCTAATTGGATTCATCGTAAAAATATTTTAATGATAAAACTTATTTGACACTACGTTGCTAAAATCCGCCCTCAATAATCAATTTATGGGAAAAGGGATACGGCGGGCATTTATTTCCAGAATAAATCCATCTTTTGCAATCATAATAATATGAGCTTCATCTCATTAATTTCATACTGAGACATAATTCATCACTCTTCATTTCAGGAACTTAATCTCTCCGCCTCATCTAAATACTTTGTATTGCCTTTAGGCCAGTCCCAATGTCTAACGTGTTTCAAATTTTATATTCTCACTCGACAACTTTTTGCAATTCATTTATTATTGCAGGTTACGAGATGAAAGCATCATGTAAATTTTCGGGATTAGCACATTTTTTTCTTGGTTTCTACAAAACATAACCTATCCAACCTTAATTGCATACATTTTACATGCAAACCGAGCCGGAGCTGAGCAAATTATTTGTCAATATTTCATTCTATTCTCACGACCATACATGTGTACAGAAACATTTTTTCAAACGAATTTCAAATTTTCTTATGAATTTTGGCAACTTCATGTTTTATCACGTTTAATTACCAATAGCCATCTATATACAAAGATAAAAATGTATTTCAAACTTCAATTCCTTTGTAGCACAAAATCTCTAGTTTCTACATAACATCGTCAATTTTTTTACAATTCTTGTATTAAGATCAGTTCAATAAGAAAACATTCATGCATGTTGGATAGATAGGCAACCAACGTACAAATTTAAGCACTCCATTCGAGTTATGGAGATTGTACGTCACATAACTACTGCTACTACTGTACTTCGCAAATCAACTTTTTTCTCACCACCTGACACGTTGGGAGCATTGGGATTACTACTTGTGAGAGAAAGAGTTCGTCTGAGCCTCGACTCCTGTTTCACTCGTCTTGGCGTCGAACACATTGTGATACCAGAATGTTCCCTCACTTACAATAATTATTTTGCAATTAAACCCGTCCACGAAACAAAAAACACAATCCACTCCCCAAGGAAGGATACACTATAGAAACAAACTGCTACCAACTAATAAATACTGTGTCCACCAAAAACGTGTCAATCCATCATTCACTTTTTTCAACTTATTTGCTAAACTATCAATCACCAAGAACACTATAGATGCAGGGAACTTGTTTCCAACTAACTTGTATTTTTTTTCGACAATGTACACAGTGAGTTGTAGGGCCACCCTTCTTTCACACTGAACGTGTGATTTGCACGCACAACCATTTTATTGCTGTTTAAGCTCTAATTTGGATAAAAAGTTGAACTGCTGACCTACAGGAGGATTATCTTATTGCCTGCTACTGTAAAACTCCCTGTGTAAAAATTCCCGTGATATACAATAAAAGTCACAGGGAAATGTCACCCAAATTTCAAAACACTTGTGATACAATAAAAATACAGCTCAAAGTGTTGACCACTCCAAGTAGCAAACGAAACTGCATACAACTTGGACAGCGTCTCCAATATACTACTGATAATTTAAAAATCAGTCACAAAATCATAACCATATTGTGCACACACTAAGTAACTATAACTATTATACAACCCAATGCGAACGAGTGTATAAGAACAACCACTATCGAGCAGAAAAAAAAACACTGTCAGTTGACCAAAGCAAGAAATGTGACTCTTGACCAGAATATTAATCAATGGGCATGCACACACACGATAGAAACGATGAGGGCGATTTCATTTTTGGGAATGCATATTACATAGCACACCAAACCCAACACCTTAACGCATGGTCAAATTTTGTGAGATGAGTTATTCTTCACGAATCAAATGAAATGATGATCACTTTGAAGTTGGCCAAATTTCCACACGCAAGCCCTTCACATATAGGAAACCAAACCTAACCGCACAACTAACTAACTATAACTACAAAACTTTTGATTAGGTGAGATTTTATCTTCACACATATGTCACCGTCCAACCAGATTTGTTGTCAAACTGGGTCCAACTAATCATAATAAGGCGAACAAGAGTCATTACGATTTTCTACTGCTAATGAGCACCACAGCCCTACAAAGTACTGGCAGAGTGACTGAGCAGGTGGTGGCTCAAGTAACACTTGGTAGCGACTCACAATGGCTAATATTCCATGCTTTTCACCATCACACAATAATAATAATAATAATGTATGGGAAGAATCTCTTTAAAACTCCAAAACAGAGTAGAGTTAGTGAGTTGGTAAGTTGTATAGTTGTACTCACACCTCACTCAATCGTCATTATAAACTTACAGAGGAATGAAAAGAAAACCAAAGACTCTACCGTCACTGTGCAGTGATAATGGAATCTATACAAGTAAGACTGGACTAAACAGTGATAATCCTCACAGGTGAAAAAAGAGAGCAACCAAGTGTGCTTAGTGGGAATCACTTGAAGATAACTTGTGTGCAAACACAAAAAATTGTCATTTTACAGTCGAGTGGATTCGAATGAAAAAATAGACACAGACAACTTGTTTGGGACGTATGGTCACTCTTTCCCAACATACGATACAATGGTGAATGATGGCGACAAGACTCTATACATATTGGTAATAGGAGTGAGTGAATTTTTGAGAAAATTGTAAATCTAGGCAAGATTTCAGTAACTACTGTGTTCTCACGGTAGTAGAGTCATACTGCGATGAAGAAAACCAAAGGGCACACTTAAATGAGGGAGTAAGGTACTTTAAGGCCAGGATGTCGTGTGCTCACACAGGAAGTGAACAAGCTCAAATGCTAATTCAAAAGCAACTGACGTAAACTAGAGCGTGCCAACGTTCTAACTAACTAATGTTCCATTCAACTTGCTCAAAGGATTAAGGGGATGGATCTGGAGTGTAATGTGTGAATGAAGTCACACCGTATAAAACGGACCAAACTAACTAACTAACTTACGTATTATTAAGTAACTTCAATGCTACAATTATGAACTGAATGCCTGAGAATTATTATTGTTTTCCTGTGAAATTTAGCATTTATTTTTTGCTCCAGTAGGAGTGGATTTAATAACTGAATTTTTGTAAAGAAGAGCATACTCTGTGATTAAAAGTTAAGTTTGAGTTAAATAGCGCATGATAGAAGGAGAATTTAACGCATTTTTACGCCAATGAAGATTATCTAGAGGCTTTAGTTCGTCTTAGATTACACAAGGATATGTAATATCGGCAGTACAGGATGAAGGCAATAGACACCTGAGAGGAAGTGCGGCCGCATGGGTACTTTACTATACATATTTGGGTAAAATTCTCTCAAAAGTGGATGCAGTGTAAGCACGACTTGTTATATCTTCAAGCTTCAGTGACTTAAACAATGGCAAGTTGTTCACCATTTGGTTGACAATGAATTATGCTATGGAGTTGTGATTTGCATGAAAATTGTAGTATGATAGTGTTTGTTCACAATTTCTCGCTGTATGCATATATTTTAAGGCAAATAAGTAAGTAAGTAAGTAAGCAGGGAGGGACTGACTGTGAATAAAGTGAAGAGGCGGTTTAAGAATTACTATCAAAGTTAAACATCAAGTAAAGCACTCAAGCGTGATGCCTTAAATTTACTCACAGTTCATTTTTTTCTGGTTAAAAGTCTTTGCAAATCCCAAGTTCATAAAAGTGAGTAACTAACTAACTGACAAAAAATAAGGCTGACTGGATTGGAGAAAAAAACACTTCAATTTCGTCCATTAGATGCCCATGTTAATTTTCTTAGAATAGTTAGGCATACTTTAGTTGATGCTCACTTCATTTCCAATATGCCATAAAATGGAGTGAGTTTTTTTCTCCACCGATTTAAATCTTGTAATGTTTCTTGTCATTATTGTTGCATTTGTAAACATAGCAGAGTGAATGTGGATTGTAAGCATGATGGAAATCTTTTCCTCATATATGGCACTCACATATTCACCAAACCAATATTCAGGCAGTTCCATACGGCTCCAAAACCAATTAAGGGTTGGGAAACGTGGGCACTCAATACTTTCACACCAACGCATGTTAGCGTGCACTATGGAATGCTGTAGTTTGCACTCACTAAATGCGCATTATGAGGGAAATGATTTATTTAGCTTAATTTTTCGTATTCTCTGTATGCCACACACACACAGAATGCTAACTAACTAAAATAATACAAAAGGTCGGTAACATAAAAACATTTAAAGCCGTAAAAGCTGCAAATTGACTCATTAGTTTATACAATGTGCTTGCTTGCTTTAAGCAAGGGCTCAAAATCACACTTTAGGTAATTTCCACCAAATATTTCAGGGTGGTTCTGTAGTATTGTTGTCAAGTCATAAAAATCAATTGTTTGCAAAAATATTAGCAACTTAAATCATATTAAGAGTTGCCATTTGTTACATTGGCAGATTCCTTTTCACTGACTGCGTATTTTTTGTATTCTATCGGATCTTTTACATTGCCGCTAAATAATGCTAAATAGCGAGTCCTGAATTAGCTAATAAACATGAAACGTGTATATGAGCATAAATTATTTGCATTCTGTAATTCCTTAAATAATAAGGTGGCCCGAAATTCCCTTTCTAAGACATTTTGCAGTCAGTTATTTCATTTTTTAAGAAAATTTACGGTCACAAGATCTGTACAAGATAGTTTAATAATGAGCTTTGAAAACAAAGCTATACAGCTCCTTTCACGTGGAATGAAAAATAACGCACGATGAGATTTCGGCACATAACAAAACATGTATACGATTTTTTTACGCGTGAGTTTATTTGAGAAAATCATGATGGTACATCATGCATACATGGATTGCATTATGCTTGCATGCGCTTAAAATTGAAAAGGAACATGGCTTATGATCATCATAAGGAACAACAACACAAATACTATACAGTAGATTCGTCTACGGAATTTTCAGTCGGCTTTTTCAAAGGGACACTCTTTCTATAGACTAAAACAGTTTTTAAAGCACAGATTCGTTCGTCTGGATTTTTTTTTGGGCGCTTTCAATTTGAGTAAAAATGAGAATTCTATGAGATTATTGAAAGGTGATTCGTGAATAAATTCTAAGCTTTCAATTTTAGTTAGTTAGTTAGTCACAAAATGTATCCATGTATTATATTTACATATGTACGAAAGAGTCATTTCATTGGAATTTGAATATAATTTATTCCCAGTAAGCTATAAGGAGTGCTATGGAATTGGGTTGACCTGACCTAAATTGATCCTGGAAATCTGGCCTTGGGCTTATTCCTTAATTTACGGGAATACACTATTCTCGAAATAAAACTGGTACGAAGATTCGGGCACAGTGAGAGCGTAATATCATAGCCCTTAAGGTATTTCTGTACGTGTTGAGTATAAAGGTACACTTATTGTAAAACAGACAAAGGGATTTAACAATCGTAATGAAAGGGAGTGTGAAAGAATCAATTTCCTATTCCCATCTCTGATCGTGCCACATGCAAATGGGTCAGCTAAAGGGCACTAAAAGGGAAGACATATTAGAATTTACAATGGAGCAGGTTGATTCCAAAGGTTAGATTCTTTGGGATAAAGGGCTCATTACGATTTCCTTATAATCTACCGATATAAAATGCACTTTCTTTTTCTTGTATCAAAACAAAGCCACAAAAATTTCAGCAAATTCTTGATTTATGAATTGAATACCCATACAGTTCCAAATTCCTTCCATAATTACACACCGGAGACCGTAATAAGTAGATACAATTCTATAATTACATAATTAATTATCTGATGAGACCCAAAACAATTGAATATTTTACAAATCTCCGCCCTATACTATCAAGGGATTTATAGCTACAAATTCCCAACTAACTAACTAACTAACTAAACCTTTGCCCTCATTTCTTGATATGGGAACGAGACAGGTGCCTAACGAAAACCATATTACCCTTCACAATACCATCATCCTATATACATACACACAAAAACAAGTAATAATAGACTACAAAGATGAGTTGGTAATAAGCATCTACCCGTAAAAACATGATGTGTGTATTAATAGGAAAGAAAAAAGCCCGTCCATGTTTTTTAACCTTGCTCATTACCCAGTCCAAGTGAACGTTCCTCCCATATAATTATTTTTTTACATTCAACAATCCCCGTAGATCAACATTGTAAGATTCCGAAAAAATATGAGTCGGCCTCACACATGCTTTTTATAGCTCCGTTGAGACCAATAAAAACTTTGTAACTAACTAACTACGAGTTCAAAGAGAATCTTTGCATAAACAACTAATTATTATACTACCCGTGAATAAAGAGGTAGACAATACACTGTGGTTAAGAAAGTTTGCTCTGCTGGAGAAAAATAAAATGCACCTGCTGGAACTATACATATAGTTAAGTAGCGTGCTAAGTTTCAACTCCATCACAATGCATACTATAGGAGATACGGTGCGTAGTTTTCATTTCACAATCTCAATCATTAGCCTTGTTGCCCATGCATTACATCTTTAAGGAAACTCTGGTTAAGTAACCTCCTTTAGTTCTTTCCATATGCATGGACCAAATTATTACACACGTTCTTCAGTTTCCTTTTCATCCTTAGTTAGTTAGTTAGTTAGTTCGGTAGACCGACAATGAATAATCACATCGTGGTCATGTGGAGGGTAACAAATCTCACCCCTTTTTGAATACTGAACAAAGAAATGCAAGCCAATAAAACGGCCATAGCAATGCATTCTACAGGATGAATTCGGGAGCAATATTTTTTCGCTCTATGAAGTCAATATGGCAAAATAGATCATGTTCATATAGTAGATATATATGTAAATTTTTCTTTTTTCACAAATAGCAGGTACCAAGTCGGTAAGTAAATTTATTTGTCCAGTATGTAAAAAACGTGTACTAAGAATCAAAACCCTTATTCTCATTACATGTATTATGAACATGCATTGTTTCCTTTTGATGCCTCTCTTTGTGACGGCACGAAAAGGAGCAAGCAACCGGAATAATATACCCTAGACACTATTTAAGATTTTCAATTTGAATGCCCTTCTCCATGGAAAAAGGTTGAGGCACGTACTTTGGCTCTCATCCCAGCATTTCATCCTTCCATGGGGTAAATGATGATGATGAACGTAATAATACAGCAATAATGGTAACGAGATAAGTCCTACTTGTGTATAAAATGTTCTGGCTCTGAAGACCGCTATATGGGAAATTGTAGGCTCAAGAAAACCATATTACAGTTGCATGTTTTAGTAATGAACTGGCTAGGATATTATTAAGGCAACTTAAGGAAGGATTTAAAAGTCTGGATCTTTTTGCTGTAATCATTGCAAGCTCAACAAGCTTAGCACAGTTCCAAATGAGCAATAGTGCAAGGAGAACCAACAGGTGTGTACCATGCAATATATTCCATTTAAACGATTGAGCGGAAGACGGAAAAGTTCAGTTGCTTCATGGAACATCTTGTGACTCACTTCTCAAGAATCTAAATTTTTACTTTCTTACAACCAAAAAAAATCTACGTTTCCATGACAACACTTCCTTCCACAAACAACTCTATATCCCTATGGCAACAATCTTAAATTTTTTGACGCAACTTTCATCCTTTACTACAAGTTGATAAATGGATCTTATGCTATGCCTTCATTTCCAAGGCTACTATAGCTCTACCGAAAACTAACTAACTAACATACAATCCCCATGACGAAAATGAATATTTTGACCCCACAGTAGTTGATCCTTGCCTAAACCAATTTAAAATCGCAATTAGTATTCAGCTAATGTCCCCCAGAAAGACAAACAACAAAATTGCAAGACGACTAACAAACTAACTACTACATAAAATTTTTGCTTTACTTTACGCACACAATTTCATAGCAATCAATCAGACATGGCACAAGTATAGTATTTATGGGTACTACATGGTCCGACTGCATAAATAGACTCTACTCCTATGGCATTGTTTCTGACAAGCCATGATTAATTCATCCAACAAATTCCCTTAGACAAGAAGCTAGTTAGAACAAAAGGAATTGGAGGTGACAAGACGGCTGTACACACAATGCAGTCATATCCAATCCCTACTGTCCAACTAACTAACTATTAGCAAACATATCATAAAGCACTTGGGTAAACATAGACGATGATGATGGGGCTTGTAAACTGCCTTATTATTATACAAAGCATACACTTGCAAACTCCCAGGCCCTTGCAATTATGATTATTAATCGTTGGCACAACACAACAGGTGATATAATGACTTATGTGTGCTGCTGTAAGTTACGGGACTAGAGTGAAAAAAAAACACATTTATTTGAAATGTTATATCACTGAATGAGATATACATACTACGAGCTATGGATAAGGTGAGAGAGTGCAGGGATATGAAATCTTTCCCATTCACGAATCAAATGGGAATAATGATGATGCGTAGTGAAAAATGTAGCCTATTGTTTTCCACGTCAATTGTTCCCGTGCAAAATAATGTAAATTGCAGCCACGAATATCATAGGGTAGAAGAAACGAACGAGATTTTATAGCTATGATTATTTTGGAACAACAACCTGCAATTTGTCATTTAATTTTTTCAATCTCTGTGAAAGACTCGTACTATCCAAGCTAACTGCATTCCATTAGGTATACCATGTTCACTTTTTTCCATGCCCACATGGTTTTTTCCCCCTCTGTTGCTCTAATTGATAATGATAATAATGATTCACTCACTTGGAGTCTCAAATTCTGTCAATCTGTGAAAAGCTCGTAAAACTAGTTTTTACTCAAGTTCACCAAATATTCTTGAGTTTAAACGCATGCCTAACTAACTAACTAACTCCGGAATGGCCGTATGGTATCATTCAACAGTGGATTCGAATAATACAGTACAGACAATACCTTTGCCTATTGAAACCATCGTGCATGAAAAGAGCATTAATTGAAACTTTAGCAACAAAATAACTCACAGCAGATAATAGATTCGGGAGTGAAATGAACCATGAAAAGTAGCAAATGTGAGTTCCATGTTTTTGGCATAAGATGAAAATGATTTGATAGATTGCAGCCACTCGTGTCACTCATCAGATCCAGTGTGTGATGCTTCCAACAGAAACATGTAAATACCATACTACCTGTTCTTGTGTTCAGATACCGGTAATTGAGTAAAACTTGACTATTTTCCCGGCTATATGATAAATACACAGTCCGTTTGTGGGTAATAGATAGGGAACTAACTAAGGTTCCATCATTTTAACGGTTATGCAAATCTATACGGGAAAGACAAGCGGACAAAATCTAACACAAAGAGATTCCACTGATGAACAAAATAATAAATGTTTCATGCATGACTTACATGTTTCTTCCATTCACGGACCAATGCTCTTGTTCAATGTCCATTAATTATTTCATTGGCATCATACATCACTCTGGTATCAAATTTCCCAGTATGCTATGTGTGTACATCATTGTTGTGGATGAAATAACAACATAACAGGAAGACAAAGATTGGGGTTGAATGCAAATAAATTACATAGAGTTTTACAAAGTTAATGAATCCACTATATTTTTCATCATCATCATCATGAAACGATAAAATAATGGCATTCCCATTAAACAATCTGGATGCGTATTAGTTGATTTTGTTGTGAACATGAGAGAGCTACAAAATGACTATAAAGTATGATGCTCATCAAGAAGATTACATTTGATACCAATAATTATTCATGTCATGTGCAGCTCTGCGTAATCTAAATTACTTTCATATTGCTTCGTACATATGAATTTAATAGGCCATTTTAATTGCATTGAGCAGCCCAGAAAAAAACTAATCCGGTAGATTAAAACAGTCTAATGGTCCCCGTTTTTTTCCATTCACTTAGATCTAGTGCAATTTGGTTGGTGTATAATCGCTTTCAATAAGCGATTGGGAAATTGTCTCAATTTGTAAGAATCCTCCTATTACAAATTGCATTCTATAGATTCTCGCAAAGTTTTTGGCTCCGTGGTGTCTCAAAAAACATGAAAAATTACAAACTAAAATGCTTACTAGTGGTTTAACTCCTCAGAAGCAGCTAACTAACATTGATTCAAGTGTAGATATAAGTTTCACACTAAGCGCATACTTTTCCCAACTCCCAACAAGAAGGGAAAATAAAATATACGATTGGGTGTGTTTTGTCTACGCAATAAAATCTAATCTTCCACACTACAGCTTTCAATGATTTATGTTCACTGGTCCAAGTGAATACAACATTTCATCTTTTACGTAAATGTGATAAGTAAGTAGCACCGCATCAGATAGATTATAATCCCATTTGTTAATAAGGATGATAAGATCTGAGAGAAATACTAATCAGTGGAACCAATATGTGCGAAAAAGTGTAGACTCTAACTCGTAAAGAACGGGGAGTGTAGTTTTTGTTCCACGCGTACTCCTTTAGGAAACCATGAGGATCATATTAAACCATACGGTATTCAGTAAGCGACTCGGACAAATGTTGATTCTAATCAGTTTGTGTGAATGAGAAGGCTTAACGCGACTAAAAGGTAGGAAGAAAGAAAAAAAAGATGGACCGAGAATGATTTCTTTCACACGTGTATTGCTTATAAAAAGTTTGGGAAAGGAAGTTATGGTTTCACATGTAATAATAAAAGTTGCATCTCCTTTCATTAAAACTGAGTGAGTGAGTGAAGAAGCCCATATACTGTCAAAGTGAGATTCTGATCCGATTCAATCCTTCCTTCCCATATTTTTTTCGTGGAAGAAAAAAACAGCCATTTTCACGGTACTCAACACAATTTTTTTTCACATTGACATTATGTGTATGAGTAAATAAGATGTACTGGCAATTTTGAAAGCCGTCATACGTACACAGGATCCATGGATATAAAAGGAGGCCGTGTGAACAAATCTGGCCACAAACAAAGGCAATGCACTGGCACACATTGACAAATCGGCAACAATAAAGAAGAATATTAGCCTAGTAGTTATAGTTAGTTAGTTAGTTAGTGCCTGTTTAAATTTCATCTATATGACTTCCTCCATACGTGACATCTCCATCTAATTTTATGGCCATGAGATTTATTTATTGTTTGAGTGCGCACCAACCATTGTAATGGATAGGCAGTCAAGCCAAGTAGTTAAGTTAGCAAGGAGAAATCAAAGTAAGCCACAACTATAATTTCGAACGGACTGTAACACGTAGAGAAAATAAATCACTTTTTGGAACTAAAAACAAAAACTTTTGTTTTTAGTTCGACGCCGCAACTCAAATGACGCACTGCAGACTTGGTGACTGATTGTGGTTGGTGTCACTGCATTAATAATTAACACAAGAATCCCATAATATGCACTTTTGTATAATACGGGAAAAACCATTTGGACGATAATTTCAGTAGCTAGCTAGACACAAAAGAAGATGTAAAATAATAATAATAATAATTCCGAAAAGCCTGGGAACCAGAACTGTTTCCCACATTCTTTCATCTTGTAATGGTCTCATTTCCTTGGAAAATATCACACCTTGAAAGCAAATTATTTATCACTATCTCATTTTTCTTCCAAATTATCACACATTTTCTCGTCCTCAATTTAATTTGCACATTACTTACTTACGATGCAGTAGACTTCTATTGTCATTATCACGTCCACACAAAAAGTGTAATAAACCAGCCAGTGAACTTTTATATTTGTGAACAAACAGTTTTTTGTGCATACCTAAAACCGCCTTTAAAACATTTTGACAATTTTTTATCCCATGTAAACTGCACACCGCAGGTGTAGCCATAAAGTGTGCAAAAAATTTGCTTCCCATTTACACTGATCGTCATACTCTACCTATTTCACAATGCAAATCCTATGTTAAAACAAACCAATGCAACTAACTTCATAATACCAATCAAATTTGTCATCTACATAACAAACAAAACAAATTAAACATTTCATCACATGGCAATTGCATCTTTGGTTAGCTAAATCAAAATCTTGGTTTCATATACAAACATGCCATTATCAGTTTTCAATCCTTTTTCATCTTCCTATTATATTCAACTCGTCACTAACACATTATTGTGACAAGTAGCGTTAGGAACTGTTCCCTAATTTGGGGATCGTAAATTTCCCGACTGTCTGACATGACAGTCTGTCCATTTCACGATAGTTTTTCCTGCCATCAAAAGTCAACTCTGCGGTTTTATTTCCATTCTCTAACTAACTAACTAACTAAACTCATACCAAAACCAGTCAAAGAAAATAAAAACAACAAAACAACTGACTATTCAAACTGCAATTAAAGATGCACAAATTATTAACTAACTAACTAACCGTAGTGCCATTTTGTTCCAGCACTCACTCATTTACTATGAGATTCCATGCTAGCGGAAATTGATAATAGTCATAAACAATCAGTACAGCAAGACCTAGAAAAAAATCCACCAGTGACCGTATAAATAATACACGGCTGCCTTCACAATTGGTACATGCTTGTCCACACTAATTTGGATCTGACTGACTATGAGAGAGTTGGTTAGTTATTTAAATAGACGGGACGTTGAACCTTGGAATTAACTTTGGAACCTAACAAGCAAAACCAAAAACTAACTAACTGGCCAAACCTGTAGCTAACGAACCAATGTGTTCAACTATTGTGTGTTGTTATGATTACTTATAGGATCGATTATTACCACTTTCGTACAAACGAGCATTACCACAAACTATTATAACGAGACCGTAAATGTAAAATCATCACCTGATGTAGTATAGCCAATCAGCCCGTACTGACTGACTGACTGAGAGTTAGTTACTGAGTTTTAAAAATATGTACACGCTTTGTAGATTAATCTACCCAGGTTGGGTAATGAACTGATAATTTACGGTAGCAATGCGCAAATAACGCTCCAAGTGAATTCACCATATAAAGATTAAGACTAGTCGTCAAAGTTATTTTTTACGAGAGTTGGCTTCAATAATAACTTTGAAGAATACAAAGAGTAGCTTGCTCTGTATGTTACAGGGCAAATACATAGTTTGCCTCCCTGTATATTCAATCAGGGTAGGTTCAAATTCTCTACCTGTTACTCCTGCCATAACTAACTAACTAACTAACTAACTATGGAGAATAAAGTGTGTGCTTTTGATTGTTTAATCCAGTTCTTGACTGCTCACAGTCATGCAAGGGTATGTTGTAGCTGCAACTGTGTGCAAAAGATGTCTTCAATAATAATTTGCTCAACTATTGAACCAACTAGTTAGTTAGTTAGTTACATTGTGTGTGTCTACTAGTTTAATAAAGTGCTTATTTAATTTTATACATGTGTGCAGTAGATCATATGTTAGTTGGTTAGTACTCATGCCTGTACAAACCAAGTTATAGTTTGTGTGCTTAAGATTTCACTTTCGTGATGGAATTATGGTGTTCCAAAGATATTTCAATGTCATGGGGAGACGAAGAAAAATGCACAACAGGCTTATTTAATTTATAGGTAGCTTTTTTGCCGATAATTTATAGGGGCGCTTATTTTGTCATCATCATTATGATCCTTCTTATGGGGAATGAGCCGTGTCCAATTCTCATGGTTCAAGGTGAAATGTTGAGAGTAAAAACTGCATTTTTAGCCCGGTACAGGACTTACGGGATAGTGACAATTTTTTTTGAAAGCCCAGGTCATTGCATTTGGGTTTAAGAATTTCACTTATGTAATGTGTATATGTATGACTTGTTGCAAAACTAGTGAATTCTTGAGTTTAGCGCATCACAATGAATTAGAATGCCCAAGTCTATAGAAATCAAGATTTGACAATGAACTGAAATGAAATGCAAAGTCGGATGCAAAATGGTTCACAAGGCGGTTTGATCGATGCATAATAGGGAACCATTTTTTTGCCTTTGTTGTTCACAGACGAGAAAAACATGGATTTTTGCATGGCTTAAAGCTGCAAGCAAGCAGTTTGTGTACAAAGATACAAATAATGACAACGTAATAAGGATTTGGAAAGTACCTTTAGATAATGGCCAGTTAGTATCGTGTTCCTCCTATACAGATTATTGTGATTATTATTTGGATTCCCTTGTTTGCTGGCCGTTCACTTACACTACAGATCCAGTGTATTTAGACTGCACCGTTTTCAATAGGTTTAGAGCTCCAATTATTCTTGTCTATCTGTAACAAACACGAGTGTTTAAATAAAGAGCCACTATATTCCAGATGAACAATGTGTGATTACTATAAGATGATGATTATTACGAGGCAAGAATCCAATTAATCATCTCAGCGAGAATATTCTATGAGAGTTTGATTATGATGTTCATGTTGGTTGCAAAAAATATGCTGTAAATTTCACTGTATGAGCTCCATAGTCTAAACATTTTTCCAGCTCCCATTCAAAGCACGTACAGATTGAATGAATCGACATTTTAAACATAAGTATGTTGTGATACACAATACACTCTTACTCTATTTGACTAACTTTCCCTACACAAATTAACATTGGGAACGGAATCTAATGCTTTTTGTATTGTTATAAAGAAATTTACGGGAACATGATGGAGATAGTGAATTTTGTAATCATGGGATGACTGACTAACAAGCTACATCTTGTACAGTAGGTAGCAATGTGCAATTATTGTTTGTAACTAACTATCTATTATTATTTTTATTTGCATGGAAAGATAATCAAGGAAAGGATGATGATTTCCCTTTGAAAAAATGAACCGCGAAAATTGCACCAATTTATTATTTTTGCTTGGTCAATCTAACTTACAAGTGCTCATTAATAGTCTACTGTGTATAATAAAGTAGCTCTATGGACAGGCGATTTGATCTATGATGCAATTCTCATGCAAACCGTGTCTCAAAATCTTTCAACTTGTTTAAGAATGCAAGTTTTGATTAAATAATACCCGCAATTATCATCAATAGCCATCTATTCATCTTATATTGTAATTAAAATTGTCCTTAAATCAATAATCACTGTGAACAACTTTTCATCAAGTTTGTCTCAAACGTCTTCCGTCATCGACTATATTCAATTTGCCGCTATATTTAGGTAAGGTACTAACTAAAATACACAGATTCATTGCAAACCTTTTTTTTAAAGAACACTTCAACCGGTACAAATTCTATTAGCATGCACGAAACCCAAATTTATGCAAAAAAGATGGCGAAAAATGAAGGTGTGTTCCCCAACTCGGGTCTATTTTATACACACGATTCTTGAACACAGCCCACGCAAAAAGGAGTGAAATAAAATCATCGAACCAGGATTTGTAACCAAACCAAAACCAACCAACATGCTATATTCAAAACGAAGTTAAAAAAATAAAATCCTAAAAATATTTAATACGCATTTCTCTACACAACCACATTCAGTTATTTTCACAATATGCACAAAATGTCCATAAGGAAAGACTCAATCTATGAATCATGAGTTCCCGTATATTCTGACAAGAAACAATGAAAATTAATTTAGACTTTTAAAAGACCAGCACAGCTGATTACCATTGTCCATACAAAATACTCTACCATGATTAGTAACCAGCCAACTAAAACTCATCCCCAAACATTAATTACATTGGAGTTTTAAGAATCGTTCACTAATGTGCTCATAAGCATTTCCCATCATCCGTTGTCAATACTATAGTATATAAGTCGTGCTCATGTGAAAAAATTGCGGTAGTTAGTTAGTTAGTAGCACCTAATTTAGAGCCCCTTTCTAACTAACTAACTAACTAACTAATTAGTAAAGACATTTTTTCCTACTTCGTTAGCGTGATTGAAGAGTGATTCCTCAACGTCTTCATGCGTAACTAATTCCTGAGCCCATTTTTTTCAATCTCCACCAAGTGTCATTCTTATAGCCAGCCAGTACCAATTTTTTTCTCTCTATCGTTCTGCTCGTCATCCTAATCATCATCATCATCATCATGGTACTACATAATACAATGTGTGCTAGTATTCAGTTAGTTTGTCATGTAAGGCGTTTTTTTTTTGTCTGCAGACGACAACCACAGTGTTCGGGGCAAATACCCATGAAATGTTCAAAAAGCCTATGTGAGTTGTTGTCGCAAACATCTCACATTCACCACCTCACTTGCATTATTATTGGTTCTAAATGTATCACAGTTTGGGGACGACAAGTTTCCCGTATGTGTAACAAGAATTTGCGTGCTATATACTACATATGTGTGTTTGGAATTCGAGGTAGTTGATTGGATCAACATGGGGATTCTAACTAACTAACTGACTGCGTCCATTTTGCATGCATGACTGCATTGTTGACGTAAAGTGCTACATGGGGTGCACATATTAGATCCAATTTCTGTCCACAATGGGTTCACATAGAAATCTACAAGATCACATAAATGGGGTTTGAGGTTCTATGGAATGCCACTATAGGATTCTGTTGGAGCGTCCAATGACTTTTCCCATTGTATTCTCAATTTTATACACAGTCGAATGTATCACTTGAGGGAATGTAATGTGTGCATGTATTGCGAGGAGGAAAATAAATGCACGCAAATTTGTCAGTGCTCTCAATTGTGTGGTTCAACCCCAACTCATAACTAACTACAGGTTAAATAATTGAAAGTGTTAAAAGATTAGCGACTACGTTTTAATTGTTGTTAGTTAGATTGCATGGGGATGGCTTTTTTTGCAAAGAGCATTTACTATGGGTGCAGAGCATGAGCCCAGGGTAATTATTGGAAACGATTTCCATTTAGTTTGGAAGGCAAAAGATCATCTGTCCTTTGTGTAAATGCTAAAAAGTTGCCTTCATTTCCTTTAACACTATGTGCGTTAGTGAGTGAGTATGCTATCATATTGGCCATTGTGTTACATATAATGCTACAGGGAGAGAAATTTTTTTCTACAGAATTTAAAAGCTCATGTGAGTTGTAAAAATCTTAAGCAGCCTAATGAGCGTGGAGAAAAAGTAAATTCCCATGCAAAGTGCTCGTCAGTTTTGTGTCCATGATAATCATATGACCTTTTAGTTAGTTAGTACATGAGCTTAAAAGTGAGCATATTGCTTTTATCATTGTATCCTACTAGTTTTTTTTTGTGATTTTTTAACCTTATCCCATTTGGACTCGATGAAAAGTGGATGTCGTTTCCACTAGATTTAATACCATTACCTGAACTGTAACTCATTCATTGCATTGGTAGCAATTATTTTTTAATTGAGTGGTATTCACGCTGTATAAAAAATATTAAATGGTTTAAGTGACTACATACAAACATGCTCAAAAGGTGTCTCTTTTCCCTGAACCTGTGAATGTAATTTGGCTCCTTTTGTTGCTTGTTCTTGTGGTTTTTACTCACAAGACTGAATGGATGCATGTTTACCATTATGGTTGGATGACTTCCTTCAAAGGAAGTTGTGTTTTTTTCAACAAATATAATCAACTAGCCAGCAATTTCCCTTTGAAGCTCACAGAGCAATCTATCGAATTATTTTGTCATCATTATATCATTTAAACACACAAATCTAAAGAGTTTCAGTTTCTATCGCTCTGTTGGATTCAGAAGACTACACAATCACAATATCTCCTTCACATATTATAATTACCACCTATCCAAATTGAACTCTATTAAATTTCTGACAAACGGCGTTCAGCTCCAGCAATAAATTTTGCAAACGATTTACCACAAAACCATTAAAACTAAGTCCACCCAACGTAAAATGTGCAACACCCTCTGAAAAATTCCCACCTCAACTTACTTTACTCGTATTGTTCAGTTTATAGAGCAAGAAAAAAGAAGAACCTATCATTATATTTCAATTTGGGAGCAACACTATAAATTTACTCAAAGACGCTCTTCAACTGTTGAATGCATATTAATTTTTTCTCCACTACATGGAACAATTTGCACTTCTGCTACACTAGAACACTGAAAAGATTAACCTTACAGATAAAAACATTATGCACTCACTATACAGTATTCACACAGCATACAATGTAAGTGGTTTTCACTTTCTCAGGCCATAATAATATTATATGGACTCGAGGATGAAGCCCAAGAGTACATCAAGAAGTCATTAAACTAATCTTGTGTCCACTCCGTCCCATTTAAACTACAATGTTCTCCCCTTATAAAAAAGAATGGACATGGAACAAACTCGTTTTCCTTCCGAACCATCTCAGCTAACAACCGTCACATGGACAGCGCACAAAAAAATGTACCAATTTTTTGCATTCTAACTAACTCCATGTCATAGTTCAATTGCAAAGTAAATAGCAATGAATGCAAACCAACAAAATGGATTGCTCTGTTTGTTAAATGCACAACCAAATGTTGTTTTCCATTATTGTGATCCCCACATTGATTCCAAGGTGTTAACCATGTAACCAGAGCTTGTAGAGGCTCCTTTATTGGTCATTCATCATGCTCCAGAAAACGAGTTTTAAACACAGAAAAATATGTGAGTGAGTGACTGATGCAATGTCAAGATATTGAAAATATTGTGTAACTCACTAACAAACTAACTAACTAGTAGTATTACATATAGTCAGTGGATTAGCTGGCCAAAATCAAGTTACAAACATTTTTTTACCTCAACTAATGAGTGATACCTGAGAAGACTCCAACGGCGGAGTTAACGTCACAACAATGATATCAATTTCTTGGCCTTATTTTCACCATTCTTTGATCCCTATCTAATATAGTGACAATGCAAACTTTTGTGTCAACCACAGTGATTTTCCAACTGTCAACTATTGATCCCCATTGTAATTTGTCTGTAATTAATCATTTGTACAGCAGCAACATGATATAGGAGTGATTGCCATCGCTATTAAAGTTCCCACAGAACACGGGAACATTGACTTGAGCTAATGAGTGAAATTTTTAATGCACTGTAATGTAGTCATCTTATCATGGTTACTGAAACCTTTCGTTAATGATTTGAGAATAACGAAATACCATATGCCTGAGCTCCAGTTTAATACATAACATTACATGCAATATTTGCATGCGTGTTAATTTTGACGTGACAACATATGGGAAATTTTTCGTGTCATTCATTTATTATTGCACAACAGAAGGAGAATCAGTAGTAGTATGAGATAGATAGGTTAGATATACAGAGTACAAGAATTGAGTGAGTTAGTTATTTGATGACTTAAAACTAACTATTATTATTATTACTTGAGTTGTGAGTTAGTAGTTAGTCCATTATTAAGCGGACAACATGGGAGCGAGCGATGAACTGTCCTCTGTGTGTCTATTTTTTCAACACTCCCAGACACCTACCTGTACTCAAGTTAGTTAGTTAGGGCTTCTTTCTTACCTACCTGATGCAATCTTCTTATTAAAGGAACAGCTGGTGACTAAAGTATGCTCGTTTATTATTCTTTTGGCTTCATGGATGCGAAAAATAGGGATCTAACATGCACACCATGGGACTATGGTTTAAAACCTTACTATAAGTTCCATGCGTGATGAAATTCAAATTAAGAGTTAATCAATGGAGACTACCTTGCACATGGGGAAGAGATGGCAAATAGTATTGAAGATATGGTGACAACAAATACATACAATTTTCGAATGGTTTTTTTTATATTGCACAAGATAGACCCTATATAGTTTCAAGGTAAGATTTGGGAGGCACAGTATTTTATTCGTAACACCACGGTGAAAAGTCACCAGCCAGTCAACTGAAATAATGTGACTGAAGAAAAGTATTTCAAAAATGGCAAACGAAAAAAAGTAACTATAATCGGCGAGAGAATGAAAACAGTAAGGAAGCTTTCGTAAAACCGCCTTTTTCGTCACGCCTGTAGGATTACCTACGCATTTTGTGCTGCCAAAAGATTATTGTATTATTGTGAGACCCGGATGATAATCATAACAAAAAAATGAAGCATTGAATTACACAAGAGATTTGCAAATGTTAGTATAACAATGACTGACTGTAAATTCCAAGTTTTGAAAATTTACTCCTATTTTGTAACCAAACCTGCACATACTGTATGTTACGGGCAAACCATATGAGAAATATGCTATCTGTTTTTACACCCTACTCATTGAATCATTGAAATCATCATTGAAACAATTTAAATCATGCATACACAGAGAAAGTTGTAGTATAGTTAGTTAGTTAGTTAGCACTATAACTAATACAGTCATAAAGCGTTCCAAATATTTCATGTACTTCTTCTGTGCTAACAACCAAAGTTAACAACTACATCCAAATAAATATGAATACTTATTTGAATAACAAAGAGCCAGCAATGGACAACCACGTACGGGTATAGGAGGACTGACTAACTGACTATCCTGTGTAAATAGTCGAAACGAAGCAACTTGGGACCATCTCATAAAATGTAAGTAAATTTCAAAACTTCTGCTCCTGGTTTACGAGAATTTTCATGTGTATAATATAAATGATGTATCTACTCCATTCAATTTCGTGTGGAAAATTGTTTTCAGTCAAATCTAATGCCCTTTATAAATTGCAGTATCAGCTGTCAAGTTTTAGGAACTACAACTACACTAGTATTATTCACTATTTACCGCCGTATGCAAGATGCATCGCGTTGTAAAGTTTTTCCAGATTTTTTGTACTCACAAATTCATGTGAGTACACCTTACACCAACTTGTAACAAAGGAGTGAGGCAAACACAAAAGTAGACATTTCCCAAAGACTTTTACGATGGACACCAACAGCGTATCGGTACGTTAGATAGGAAGGATTTGAATTCCTTCTGGTATAGACCAGCTACTTCATATTTATGAGCCAATGTAAATAATAACATGAATACCTGTTGTGCCATACACGGATTTCACCTCTTTCGAAATGTACTGCCTGCCTACCAATTTTTAAATCTTGGTTGGGACTAAGGACAGTACAGCACATTAAACTCACTCTCTCATACTTTATTTTAGAAACTATTTCGTATGCAAAGAAGGAGCAAACACTTGTTTATAGAAGGCATTAGGTCACTTCAATTCAACAGCCAAAATGAGCGTTTTGAAAAATGTCACCCTTAGGAATATTTATGAGTGTCTGTTGATTACCGCTTCTATAGATAGTCAAATAGTAGCTTGGAAAATTTTATCTACATTTTAAATCACCAATTTGTCATACATTTACAATTGTCAGAAAAACAATGAAAGTCTTATTGTTCCGTCTAATATAGTGATGGTGAATTATACATGTATATTCTTATCCCGACATTGTAGCTTGCCAAAAACCTTAATTTATTAGCGTTATGGATCAGTGTGAGGAATTTGCATGGATTTAGCAGCCGCTAAGGCTTTTATGAAATAAACGATTATTGAAAATGCGGAACTAGGATGTGAGCACGCAGCTTTGAAAATGACATGACATGACATATGGGAGACTCACACAGCTCAACAATAGAACAAGTGTTTATAGCAAATGCATTCTAAGATTATGATTTCTAATATTTCAGCAGTGCAAAGCAATCTAATATTTAAACCTAATGTCGTCCTGAAGGCAAAAATGTTGACAAATAAATTGAAAATGTAAGTACGAAAATCCAATTTTCTTTCAAAAATGAGAAACCCTGGGTTGAAAACAAAACTCCGTGGATAATGATATTCAACATTGCTCAAGCCCAAGTTGAGTATATTTATTTACAGAACAGGTGTGTAAACATTATAATGGTAATTGCCAAATTTCGGATATGCTATTGAGAAAGTCTCAAGTCACCGAATTATAAAGAAACACATGATCAACCTAGCGTAAACCACAAGTATATTCAACTCGTCGTGTGATTGTAAAGTAAACAGACAAATATTATTATCTACTCCTCTCGTCTCATGCATATTTCATGCCTGAATCATATAGTTAGCTAGTCCAACAACATTTCCCGAGGATAATAACTCATGACAAAATGGAAAATATGCCAAGTCCACAACTGACTAACTAACTATCCATGCAGTAATAATAATAGGATTATAAGTTAGTTAGTCGCTATGAGCTTTTGATTATACAAAGGTGCAGAGAAGGTACAAGTCGTAAATTGCACAATAAGTCCCTCCATATCTACAACAATATAGTCAGTCCCAAGGTGACTTATTGCTGCATGTGATATTAAACGAGAATTTAAAATCTTGCCGAGTCTCCTCATTTTTCTATGGATGGGCGAGCGTGAGAGTATCTCACCTGTCCTTATGTTTTTTTGCTGGAAAAAAACATTTCATAGTATGGAGTTACCTCTCTCGAACAAAACTTAAAATTCTATCTCCTCATGCAGTTT
>Ga0210040_10000827_pt1 | contig 49590 bp, 47 predicted proteins | sample CryGeyCG12114_NA_FD_185462 | JGI IMG/M metagenome (GOLD analysis project Ga0210040, IMG submission 185462) | Groundwater microbial communities from aquifer - Crystal Geyser CG19_WC_8/21/14_NA (SPAdes) (version 2) | ecosystem: Environmental > Aquatic > Deep subsurface > Groundwater | place: USA...
CCGGGGTGAGCTGGCGGATGCAGACGGCCAGCACCTGGTCGGGGTGCTCGGAGCAGAACCAGGCGTACGTCTCGGGGTCGTGCTGGCCGTCGTCGCCGACCAGGAGCCAGCGGATGTCCGGGAACTCCCGGGCCAGGCGGTCGAGCGTGTCGCGCTTGTGCTTGGTGCCGTCGCGGAACCAGGCGTCGGGCGTCGGCCCCCAGTCGGTCAGCAGCAGGGCCCCGGCCGGGTAGAGGTTGCGGGAGAGGAAGCGGGTGAGGGTGGGAGCCACGTTCCACGCGCCGGTCGACAGGTAGAAGACCGGCGCGCCGGGGTGCGCCTCGGTCAGCCGCTCGTAGAGCACGGGCATGCCGGGCGTCGTCGTCCGTGCGTGCTCGTTGACCACGAACGTGTGCCAGGCCGCCAGCAGCGGGCGGGGGAGGGCCGTCATCATCACGGTGTCGTCGATGTCGGACAGCAGGCCGAAGCGGGCGGCCGGGTCCACCACGAACACCCGCCCGTACGAGGGTGCCGAGCTCTCCACGCGGTACTCCACGCGGTGCCAGCCGGGCTCGAGGTCGACCCGGACGACGTCGTCGAGCAGGCCGGAGCGGTTCGCGGTCACCACGTTCGTCACGCCGCCGACCTCGACCTCGACGCGGGCGTGCTGGACCGGGACGCTGGTGAAGCTGCGCCAGCCGCGCGCCCCCGTCGGCTCCCCGGTCAGGCGGTGCGTCCCCTTGTTGAGCAGGACCCGGCCGAGCACCCGGATCCACCCGTCGCCGCCGTACCCGGTGTACGGGATGACCAGCGGCGCGAAGCCGTTCGCCCGCGCGCGGCCCGACCGCCAGCCGATGAACCGGTTCTCCAACCGCGCCGCGAGGTGCAGCGCCGGCTCGGGCAGCGGGGAGTCGGGCACCCGCCCAACCTACGGGAACGCGCCTGCGCGGGTCGTCCGGTCGGCGAGCCGGGTTCACAGGCAGCGCCCAGGCACGGCAGAGGCGTCGCACGGCGGACGGCGGTGTCGTTGTCCCATGACCACCGCACCCCTGCACCGTGACCCGACCCCGACCAACTCCGCCCCGCTCGACGGCCGCGCGCATCGACGTCCGGGGCGGCGAGCAGGAGCGACGTTCCTCGCGGGGAGCCTGCTCACCGCGGTGCTGGGCCTGTCCGCACCGGTCACGGCGTCGGCGACGAGCGCGACCCTCGTGGACTGGTCGACGGGAGGCCGGTCCGGCGGCTACGGGGGCTCGAGCTCAGGCGGGTACGCGGGGTCGACGCAGGCCACCACCGTCGACTCCGACCCGGCCACGGCCGCGGAGTCGAAGGGCGTCGCGCTGATCGACACCGTCCTGCCCGACGGCGAGGCGGCCGGCACCGGCATCGTGCTGACGTCGGACGGGGAGATCCTGACGAACTACCACGTGGTGGAGGGCTCGACCAGCGTCAAGGTCACCCTTCCCAGCAGCGCAGGGAGCACCGGCACGACCTACACCGCCTCGGTGGTCGGTGTCGACCAGAGCGCCGACGTGGCCCTGCTGCAGCTGCAGGACGCCAGCGGGCTCACCGTCGCGAAGATCGACGACGACACGCTGAAGACGGGCGATGACGTCACCGCCGTAGGGAACGCGGGTGGCACCGGCACGCTGACGGCGGCCGAGGGCGACGTGACGGACCTGTCGGCCTCCATCACCACGCAGTCGGAGGACAGCGTGGCGGGGGAGGAGCTGACCAGCATGATCGAGACCAGCTCCGACGTCGTGGCCGGCGACTCGGGCGGACCGCTGCTCGACGACGAGGGAGAGGTCGTCGGCATCGACACCGCCGCCTCGAGCGGGCAGGACATCGACGGCTACGCGGTGCCGATCGACACCGCGCTGGCGGTCGTGACCCAGATCCGCAGCGGGGACGAGACGACGGTCGTCCGGATCGGCGCCGCCGCGTTCCTCGGGGTGGAGGTCGCGAGCAGCACGGTCAGCGACTCGGGCTACGGCTACGGCTACGGCGACGACTCGAACGGCGACGCCGGCACCAGCACCGCCTCGGGTGCGACGATCGCGGGGGTGGTGGACGGCGACGCCGCCGCCGAGGCGGGCCTCGAGGCCGGCGACACGATCACCGAGGTCGGCTCGACGACGGTCACCGACGCCGCGGGCCTGACGAAGGCGCTGTCCACGATGAACCCGGGCGACCAGATCAAGGTCACCTGGACGACGGCCGACGGTGCCGCGCAGTCGGCGACGGTCACGCTCGACGCGAGCCCGGTCAACTGAGGCCCAGCAGCACGACAGCGAGGAGGGTTGTGCACCGACGACGGCGCACAACCCTCATCGGTGAGCGGGAGGTGGGGCTCAGCCCTCGGAACCGCTGCGGCGCAGGACGTCGCTGAGGCGTTCCGCCGCGGCGATCACGGCCGGGGCGTGCAGCCGGCCGGGCTGGCGGGAGAGACGTTCGATGGGGCCGGAGACGCTGACCGCGGCGATGACCTTGCCCGAGGGGGACCGTACGGGAGCCGAGACGGACGCGACGCCGGCCTCGCGCTCGCCGACCGAGTGCGCCCAGCCGCGCCGGCGTACGGCAGCGAGGGCGACGGCGGAGTAACGGCTGCCGCGCAGACCGCGCTGCATGCGGTCCGGCTCCTCCCAGGCGAGGAGGACCTGGGCGGCGGATCCCGCCTGCATCGTCAGCTGCGTCCCGACCGGGACGCTGTCACGCAGGCCCGACATCCGCTCGGCCGTCGCGACGCAGACGCGGAAGTCGCCCTGGCGCCGGAACATCTGCGCGGACTCCCCGGTGATGTCGCGCAGCCGCGCCAGGACCGGTCCGGCCGTCGCCAGCAGCCGGTCCTCGCCGGCGGCCGAGGCGAGCTCGCCGAGGCGGGGGCCGAGCACGAAGCGGCCCTGCAGGTCGCGGCTGACCAGGCGGTGGTGCTCGAGGGCCACGGCGAGGCGGTGGGCGGTCGGACGGGCCAGCCCGGTCGCCGAGACGAGGCCGGCCAGGGTGGTCGGGCCGGTCTCCAGCGCGCCGAGCACCATGGCGGCTTTGTCCAGCACGCCGACACCGCTAGAGTTGTCCATGCCTTGATACTGCCGTCTCGGATGCTGGAACGCAAGCCCGACTGGCAGCGCCAGGACGAGAGTCGCGGACGGGGCGGCGCACGTGCCACCGACCCCTTCGCACCCGCTCTCGTACGAGAGCTCGAGCAGAGCAGCACACGAGGAGTCGACGGTCATGGGTAGAACGCTGAGCGAGAAGGTCTGGGACGACCACGTCGTCCGCTCGAACGAGGGCGAGCCGGACCTGCTCTACATCGACCTGCACCTGGTGCACGAGGTCACCAGCCCGCAGGCCTTCGACGGTCTCCGTCAGGCCGGTCGCCCGGTACGGCGCCCCGACCTCACGCTGGCGACCGAGGACCACAACACCCCGACGCTGAACATCGACCAGCCGATCGCCGACCCGGTGTCGCGCACGCAGGTCGACACCCTGCGCCGGAACGCCGCCGAGTTCGGTGTCCGCATCCACAGCCTCGGCGACCTCGACCAGGGCATCGTCCACATCATCGGCCCGCAGCTGGGCCTCACCCAGCCGGGCCTGACCATCGTCTGCGGCGACTCGCACACCTCGACGCACGGCGCCTTCGGCTCGATCGCCTTCGGCATCGGCACCTCCGAGGTCGAGCACGTGCTCGCCACCCAGACCCTGATGCAGGCCAAGCCCCAGACCATGGCGGTGAACGTCGAGGGCGAGCTGCCCCCCGGCGTCACGGCCAAGGACATCGTGCTGGCGCTGATCGCCAAGGTCGGCACCGGCGGCGGCCAGGGCTACATCGTCGAGTACCGCGGGTCGGCCATCGAGGCGCTCTCCATGGAGGGCCGGATGACGATCTGCAACATGAGCATCGAGTGGGGTGCCAAGGCCGGGCTGATGGCTCCGGACGAGAAGACGTTCGCCTACCTGCAGGGCCGTCCGCACGCGCCGACCGGCGCCGACTGGGACGCCGCCGTGGCCTACTGGTCGACGCTCAGGAGCGACCCGGACGCCGTGTTCGACGTCGAGGTCGACCTCGACGCGGCCGCGCTGACGCCGTTCGTCACCTGGGGCACCAACCCCGGCCAGGGCGTGCCGCTCGGTGCGGCCGTGCCCGACCCGGAGACGTTCGTCGAGGCCAGCGACCGGGTCGCCGCGACCAAGGCGCTCGAGTACATGGCGCTGATGCCGGGCACCCCGATGCGCGAGGTGGCGGTCGACACCGTGTTCCTGGGGTCGTGCACCAACGGCCGGATCGAGGACCTGCGAGCCGCGGCCGCGGTCATCGACGGTCACCACGTCGCCGACTCGGTCCGGATGCTCGTCGTGCCGGGCTCCGCCCGCGTCCGGCTGCAGGCCGAGTCGGAAGGCCTGGACGTCGTGTTCAAGGAGGCCGGCGCCGAGTGGCGGGCCGCCGGGTGCTCGATGTGCCTCGGCATGAACCCCGACCAGCTGGCTCCGGGCGAGCGCGCCGCCTCGACGTCGAACCGCAACTTCGAGGGCCGGCAGGGCAAGGGCGGTCGGACCCACCTGGTCAGCCCGCTCGTCGCGGCGGCCACCGCCGTCCGCGGGACCCTGAGCTCGCCCGCGGACCTCGGCCCCAGCTCGGACAACGGGGCGGCCGACCACCTCGTCGGCGCCCGCTGAGCCGCTGAGACCGACACAGAGCCGCCGAGACCGAGACAGGACCGACATGGACGCCTTCACCACCCACACCGGGACCGCGCTGCCGCTGCGGCGCAGCAACGTCGACACCGACCAGATCATCCCCGCCGTCTACCTCAAGCGGGTGACCAAGACCGGCTTCGAGGACGGGCTGTTCGCCGCCTGGCGCAAGGACCCGGACTTCGTGCTCAACCAGCCCCAGTACGCCGGGGCGACGATCATCGTGCCGGGGCCCGACTTCGGCACCGGCTCGTCGCGCGAGCACGCGGTCTGGGCGCTGCAGAACTACGGCTTCCGGGTCGTCGTCGGCGCACGGTTCGGTGACATCTTCCGCAGCAACGCCGGCAAGGCCGGCCTGCTGGTCGCCCGGGTCGACCAGAAGATCGTCGAGGAGCTCTGGGACTACGTCGAGGAGCACCCGCAGGCGCCGATCACGGTCGACCTGCAGTCCCGCACGATCGTCGCCCCGGGCTTCGAGGCGGACTTCGAGGTCGACGACTACACACGCTGGCGGCTGCTCGAGGGTCTCGACGACATCGGCCTGACCCTGCGCCAGGTGGACGCCATCGGCGCGTACGAGGCGGGCAGGCCGGGGTTCAAGCCCGCGACCCTCCCAGCCCGGATCGCCGCCGCCTCCTGAGAGAAATCGTCTCACCGCTGAGGAAATCGCCACGCGGCATTTGTCCTGGACCCGGATGATCTCCTAGCGTGGCCGTCGCGCGCCGTAGTGGGGGCTGCGGGAACGAGCACGAGCTCGTCCTCGCGCGCGGTTCGGGAGGACCAGTGAACAAGGCCGAGCTGATCAAAGAGCTGTCGACGCACTTCGACGGGAGCAGGTCCGACGCGGCCCACGCGTTGAACGCCGTCGTCGAGACCATCACGTCCACGGTCTCGACGGGGGAGAAGGTGTCGGTGACCGGCTTCGGCGTCTTCGAGAAGATCGACCGACCGGCCCGGACGGTGCGCAACCCCCGCACGGGCGAGCGCAAGGAGGCGGCACCGACCTCGGTCGTGCGCTTCCGTCCCGGCACCGAGCTCAAGTCCTCCGTCGCCGGCGACGCGTAGGTCCCAGAGCCAGGCTGCTCAGACCCAGGCTGCTCAGACCCAGGCGGACAGCACGGTCGTGCCGACCAGCACGGCGTGCAGCCGCTGACCGGGCCGCGGCGTTCGGAGCCCGTCGGCCAGGCGGCCGGCGGGGAGGTCGACGCGGACGCCGTCCGCCGTCACCCCACGCCCGTCGTCCCCGTGGGCGCTGGTCGTCGTCACCACGGAGTACGCGCCGAGCCGGCCCGAGACGGGGTCGACGAGGGCCCGCGTCGCGTCGCCGAGGCCGAGCCCGGCGGCGTCCACGAGGTCCACCTCGGTGTCGACGTCGCGGCGGGCGTCGGGCACCGCGGTGCCCAGTCGGTCGTCGGTCAGCGGCGTCGCTCCCGAGCTGTGGTGGGCCGCGGCGGAGCGGCCCTGGAAGTGCGGGGCCAGCGCGACACCGGGACCGGCGTGCAGCATCGTCGTGCCGATCCCCGTCGCGTCGGGCAGGAAGGCGCGCTCGTACGCCGCCGCGGCGGTCAGGAGGTGCGCCACCGAGGCGGGCCGCAGCGACGGCAGGTCGCCCACGCACACCAGGACCCGAAGCAGGCCGTCGCCCCGCAGCCGCTCCGCGCCCTGGCGCAGGGCGTCGTTCAGGCCGGCGGGGCGCGACTCCGGCACGACGACGACAGACGCCAGACCGGCCTGCGCCAGCCGGTGCTGCAGCGACGGCTGGTCGCTGACGACGTAGACCGCGTCGACGGACCGGCTGAGCGCGCGGAGGGTGTCGACGGCCATCGTCCAGGCGAGCCGGCGGCGCAGCGGCGGGGCGAGCGGCGCCAGCCGGGACTTGACGTGCTCACCGGCCTTGAGCGCGACCACCGCACCCACGCCGGCCCCGGCGGCGGTGGCGGACCTCGGCTCTGGCATGACGGCGACCGATGCTGCCACACGCGCCAAGCCCCCGACCCCGAGCCGTAGGGTGACCTCGACCTCGCGGTGGAGCGCCGCGAGCGGAGGCTCGGGGGCGGCGGACGGTGAACGGGGCCACGGGTCGCCACGCCTCGCCCGTACGGGTGCCCCGTCTGGACGAGGCCAACTCCGAGCCCGGGGACCGGACGATCCGACCGCTGGTCAAGGCGCTGAACGTCGTCCTCGCACCCCTCAGCCGGCGTGACTGGCAGGGCCAGGAGCGGCTGCCGGGCACCGGCGGCCTGATCGTCGTCGCGAACCACATCTCGAACGCCGACCCGCTCGCCCTGGGCCAGTTCCTCGCCTACTCGGGACGCTGGCCGCGCTTCCTGGCCAAGAGCTCGCTGTTCCGCGTCCCCGTCCTGGGGCGGCTGCTCCGGGGGGCGGCCCAGATCCCCGTGGAACGCGGCGGCGACCACGCCGTCGACGCGCTCGCCGCCGCGCGCACCGCGCTGGCGGCGGGCCGGGCCGTGGTCGTCTACCCCGAGGGGACGATCACCTTCGACGCCGACCTGTGGCCGATGCGGGGCCGGACCGGGGCCGCACGGCTGGCGCTGGCGACCGGCTGCCCCGTCGTCCCGGTCGGCCAGTGGGGCGCCGAGGAGTTCCTGCGCGGCCGCACGGTCGGGCTGCCGCGCCTCTGGGCCCGGCCCACGCTGCGGATGCTCGTGGGGTCGCCGGTGCCGCTCGACGACCTCCGCGGTCGGGACGTCGACGCGGCGGTGCTCGGCGAGGCGACGGAGCGCATCATGGCCGCGCTGACCGCCCTGGTGGAGCAGCTGCGGGGGGAGCCGGCTCCCGAGGTGCGGTTCGACCCGCGTACGGACGGCGGCCCGGCTGCCGGACGCGGGGCGGCGTGAAGGTCGCGGTGATGGGCGCAGGGACGTGGGGCACCACGTTCGGCATGGTCGTCTGCGACTCGGGCCACGAGGTGACGCTCTGGTCGAGGCGCCCCGAGCTGGCCGCGGCGATCAACGCCACCGGCCGCAACCCGGACTACCTGCCCGACGCCGAGCTCCCGGGCACCCTGCGTGCCGTCAGCGACCCGGCGGAGGCGATGGAGGGGGCGTACGCGGTGGTGCTCGCGGTGCCCTCGCAGCTGCTGCGGCCGACGCTCGCGGGGTGGGACGTCCCGTCCGACGCACGCGTGGTGAGCCTGGCCAAGGGGATCGAGCTGGGCACGGGCCGGCGGATGAGCGAGGTGGTCACGGAGGTCGCCGGCGTCGGGCCCGAACGGCTCGCCGTGGTGACCGGGCCGAACCTCGCCCGTGAGATCGCGGCGCGACAGCCGTCGGCGAGCGTCGCCGCGAGCGTGTCGGAGTCGACGGCGAGCGACGTGCAGCGGATCTGCCACACGCGGGCGTTCCGCGTCTACACGAACGCCGACGTCGTCGGCTGCGAGCTGGCCGGCGCCACCAAGAACGTCATCGCGCTGGCCGTGGGCATGGCCGTGGGACTGGGCTTCGGCGCGAACGCCACCGCCTCCCTGATCACCCGGGGCCTGGCCGAGACGAGCCGGCTGGGCGTCGCGCTGGGCGCCGACCCTTACACGTTCGCCGGGCTGGCCGGGCTGGGTGACCTCGTGGCCACGTGCGCGTCGCCGCTGTCCCGCAACCGGACCTTCGGCGAGGAGCTGGGCCGTGGTCGTTCCGTGGCCGACATCAGCCGGTCCACGCGGCAGGTCGCCGAGGGCGTGCTCTCCTGCGCCTCGGTGCAGGCGCTGGCCCACGAGCACGGCGTCGAGATGCCGATCGTCGAGCACGTCGCCGCCGTGATCGCGGGTGAGCTGACGCCGGCCGACGGCCTGACGGCGCTGATGTCGCGAGCCCCGGGTCCCGAGCGCTGAGCTCGTCGGCCGTGGCTGCCCTGCTTCGTGGTGGGGGTTCTGCGCCGGGCGTCCCTCGGACGGCGGCGCTTCGCAACCATCCGCACGGGCGCGGTCGACCTGGTGCACTCGAGACTGCGTCGCGCCCGTGCTCCCGCCAGACCCATCCACGCTCAGCGCCGCCGTCCGAGGGACACCCTTCAGGGCCACCTTCGTGGGCTCGATCTCCTCTCCAGCCTTCCGCTGGGTCAGAGCTGGTCGAGGGACTGCTCGAGGTCGTGCCAGAGGTCGTCGACGTGCTCGACGCCGACGGACAGACGGACGAGGCCCTCGGGGACGACGTCGAGCTCGCCGGACCAGCGGCGGCGGCGCTCGAAGGTCGACTCGACGCTGCCGAGGCTGGTGGCGTGGGTCCACAGGACGCAGCCGTCGATGAAGCGTTCGGCGGTGCGGGCGTCGGCGAGGTCGATCGAGAGCAGGGAGCCGAAGCCGTCCATGGTCGCCGCGGCGCGCTCGTGGCCGGGGTCGTCCGGCAGGCCGGGGTAGCGCACGCGGGCGACGCCGGGGTGGTCGGCCAGGCGTGCGGCGAGGGTGCCGGCGTTGGCGACCGCGGCACGGACGCGCAGCGGCATGGTGCGGACGCCGCGCAGCGCGAGCCAGGCCTCCATCGGCCCCGGCACGGCGCCGCTGTCGTGGCGGACGGCGGCCAGGTCGGCGTACAGGGCGTCGGCGTCGGGGCGGACGGTGACCGCACCGAGCAGCAGGTCGGAGTGGCCGCCGACGAACTTGGTGCCCGACTCGACCACGAGGTCGAAGCCCTGCTCCAGCGGACGCTGCAGCAGCGCCGTGGCGAACGTGTTGTCGACGACCGTACGGACCCGCCCGCGCAGGGCGGCGCCGATGGCCGGCAGGTCGGCGACCTCCATCAGCGGGTTCGTCGGGGACTCCAGCCAGACGAGGTCGGCACCGTCGGCTGCCGCGAGGACGGCGTCGGTGTCCGCGACGTCGACCGTACGGACGGTCCAGCCGTACTTCTCGGCGCGGGACCGGACCAGCGCGGCGACGCCGAGGTAGCAGCTCGACGGGAGCACGACGGTGTCGCCGGGGCCGAGCAGCTCCAGCACCGCGCTCGCGGCCGCCATCCCGCTGGCGAACGTCAGGCACCGCCCGCCCTCGAGGGCGCCGACGACGTCCTCGAGCGCGGTCCACGTGACGTTGCCGTCCCGCCCGTAGCCGAGGTCCGGGCCGGACGTGTCGTGCGCGCCGACGTAGGTCGACGCCAGCACCGGGGAGACGTTCAGGGGGGCGCCCGGCGTACGGGCCGGTCGGCCGAGGCTGACGGCGAGCGTCTCAGGACGCAGGTCGGGATGGCTGCTCACGTGCCCATCCTTCCTCCGTGCGCGCCGACCCCGGTGGGAGAGGCTGCGCCGGTAGGGTCGCCGAGGCGGGCAGGGCGAGCTTCGGCGGAGGTGCGGTGACGACGGATCCAGGTCCTGCGGTGCGTCCGGACGTGGCCGACCGGGTGCGCGTGGCGCTGGTGTTCGGCGGCGTGAGCAGCGAGCACGGCGTGTCCTGCCTCACCGCGGGCGGCGTGTTCTCCGCCCTCGACCCCGACCGCTACGAGGTGCTCGGCGTGGGCATCACGCGGACGGGGCGCTGGGTGCTGGTCGACGAGGACACCCTGCGCGGGCTCGAGGTCGTCGACGGACGGCTGCCCGAGCTCAGCGAGGACGCCCCCGACGCGGTGCTCATGACCCACGGTCCCGGCAGCCGGCTCGCGGTGCGCGACGACGTCTCGTACGGCGGCGTCGACCGCCACTCGGCGCTGTCCTGGCTCGGGCCCGTCGACGTCGCACTGAGCCTGCTGCACGGGCCGTTCGGCGAGGACGGCACGATCCAGGGCCTGTTCGAGATGATGGGCACCCGCTACGTCGGCGCCGGCGTGCTGGCCAGCGCGGTCGGCATGGACAAGCACTACATGAAGCTCGTGCTCAGCGCCTCGGGCGTGCCCGTCGGCCCCTTCGTCACCGTGACGCCCGCGAGGTGGGAGCAGGACCGCGCCGCCTGCCTCGACGCCGTCGCCACCCTGCGCTACCCGGTCTTCGTGAAGCCGGCCCGGGGCGGCTCGAGCCTCGGCATCTCGAAGGTCGAGGGGGACGAGGGCCTGGAGGCCGCCATCGCCCACGCGCAGCAGTACGACCCGAAGGTCGTGGTGGAGGAGGGGTTCGTCGACGCCCGCGAGCTCGAGTGCGGGGTGCTCTCCGACCTCGGCGGTGGTCGGCCGCTGGCCAGCCAGATCGCCGAGATCCGCGTGCACAGCCCGTCGGGGTTCTACGACTTCGACGCCAAGTACCTGCCCGAGGAGCAGGTCGACCTCGACGTGCCCGCCCTGGTCGACCCGCAGGTCGCCGACGAGGTGCGCGCGCTCGCCGTCCGGACGTTCGAGGCGATCGGCTGCGAGGGCCTGGCCCGCGTGGACATGTTCCTCACCCACGACCACCGGGTGGTCGTCAACGAGATCAACACGATGCCCGGCTTCACCGCGCACTCGATGTTCCCGCGGATGTGGGCCGCGAGCGGCGTCGACTACCCCGAGCTGATCAGCCGGCTGATCACGCTCGCCCTGCAGCGCCCCGTCGGTCTGCGCTAGCCGCTCTCGTCGGTCGGGCTGGTGCCCCGTGCCGGGCTTCCCTCCGTCTGCTCGCTCTTGTCGTGTCTGCGCGGGTTGCAACGCGAGCAGACGCGACAAGACCGAGCAGATGTGCGACGAGGGAGTCGAGGGCGTCCCGCCCGGGGCTCGCTCAGCCCGAGCAGGGGGTGACGGCGGGGTCGTGCGTGCTCACAGCCGCCCCGAGGTCGACCAGCGCGCCCGACCCGAGCGGGTACTCGGCGGGCACCGACACCTCGACGAACGTCGCCCGGCCGATCGTCGTGTAGATCGTCCCGCCGGTCGCCTCCTCGCCGAACCAGCCGACGCCGTTGATCTCCAGGCACTCGCTGGTGTCGGTGAGCGTCGGCGGTGCCGGCACCCCGCACCGCAGCACGATCGCCGGCTTGCCCCAGGCGGCGGAGAGCCGTCCGGGCTCCACCGTCCGCCGCCCCTGGTCGAGCACCGTCTCCGGCAGGTCACCCATCACGTCCGCGCAGATCGCCGCACCCGTCGGATCCGGCGTCGCATCACTCACGGCCACCCTCCCGCAGCCCGCGAGGAACGTGGCCACGAGCAGCAGGACGACGCCCTGCCCGACCGTGCGCTGGACGGCGGAGGGGGTGAGCGAGGCGGGAGGGCGGGCTGAGGTCGACGTCGCCGAGCGTGGATGGGCCTGGCGGGAGCCCGGGCGTACGCGCGACGCACCAGGACGCCGAAGGTGCGGCCGCCCGGGCGGCTGGTTGCGAGGCGGCGTCGACGTCAGCCCGTGCTCCCGCCGCCCCACGACAGAAGCCGGACTCAGAGGTGCACGACCGGGCAGGTCACCGTCCTGGTGATGAAGGGAACGTTCTGGACGCGCTTGATCACCAGCGTCCCCAGCTCGTCCATGCTCGATGCCTCGGCGCGGACGACGACGTCGTACGGGCCGGTCACGTCCTCGGCGACCATGACGCCGGAGATCTTGCGGATCTCGGTCGTCACCTCGGTCGCCTTGCCGACGGCTGTCTGCACCAGGATGTAGGCCTGCACGACCACGGTGTTGTCCTCCGGCTCCTCGCGGCCCGCACGGTCCGGCGCGGGGTGCACCGTTGCCCGGCCCGGCGGCCGACCACGTACGCTCACCGGTGTGCGTCAACCTACAGGTTGCCCCGTTCCGCCGACGCACGTTCGTCGTCCGTGAGCCCGGGCGGATCCGGTCCGACCACGCTGGCGCAGCTGGGGGAGTTCGCCCTCATCGCCGAGATGGTGCGTGACCTGCCCGCGGCCGACGACGTGCTCGTCGGACCCGGTGACGACGGAGCCGTCCTCGCGGTCGGTGGGTCGGTGGTCGTGTCCACCGACGTCCTGGTGGAGGGCGTCCACTTCCGTCGGGACTGGAGCGGTCCGACCGACATCGGCCGCAAGGCCGTCGCGGTCAACGTCGCCGACGTCGAGGCCATGGGCGCGCGTCCGCAGGGCGTCGTCGTCGGCTTCTCCGCACCGGGCGAGACCGAGGTCCGCTGGACGCTGGACCTCGCCACCGGTCTGCGGACGGAGTGCGCCGCGGCCGGCGTGAGCCTGCTGGGCGGGGACACCACCCGCGGTCAGCACGTCACCCTCTCGGTCACCGCGCTGGGCACCCTGGACGGACGGGCTCCCGTACGGCGTTCGGGCGCGCGACCCGGCGACGTGCTGGCCTTCGCCGGGCAGCTGGGCTGGGCCGCCGCGGGGCTGCTCGTCCTGACCCGCGGCTTCCGGTCCCCGCGAGCGGTGGTGGAGGTGCAGCGCGTGCCGCAGGTCCCGTACGGGCAGGGGGCCGTGGCCGCCGAGGCCGGTGCGACCGCGATGGTCGACGTCTCCGACGGCCTGCTGGCCGACCTCGGGCACGTCGCCCGCGCCTCCGGGGTGACGATCGACGTCGACACCACGGCGCTGGAGATCGGGGAGCCGCTGCAGACCGTCGGCGCCGCGACCCGCGTCGACCCGCTGCTGCTCGTGCTGACCGGGGGAGAGGACCACGCGCTGGTGGCGACGTTCCCGCCCGGGCAGGTGCCGCCGGGCTGGACGACGATCGGTGCGGTCGATGCCGCGGGTCCCGACGGCGCGGGCGTGCTGGTCGACGGTGCCCCGTTCGCCGGGGTGCCCGGGTTCGACCACTTCCGACCGGGTGCGCGCCGGTGAGTGCGCTGCCGACCGCTCGGGTCCTGACGATCGCCGGCTCCGACTCCGGGGGCGGAGCGGGGATCCAGGCCGACCTCAAGACGATGCTCGCCCACGGGGTGCACGGCATGAGCGTCATCACCGCCGTGACCGCGCAGAACTCGGTCGGCGTCCAGGGTGTGTGGAGCCTGCCCGCCGAGGCCGTGGCGGCCCAGTTCCGCAGCGTGGTGGACGACATCGGGGTGGACGCGGTCAAGATCGGCATGCTCGGGACGGCGGGGACGTGCGAGCTCGTCGCCGACCTGCTGGCCACCCTGCCCGCCGGTGTGCCGGTCGTGCTCGACCCCGTCGCGGTGAGCAAGCACGGCGACCCGCTCATCGACGCTGACGCGGTGGGCGCGATGCGGACGCGGCTGTTCCCGCTCGCCACCATCGCCACGCCCAACCTCGACGAGGCGCGGACGCTCGTCGGGCCCGACGGCGACGGCCAGACCGACCAGTCGCTGCTCGCGCACACGCTGCTCGAGCTCGGCCCGGCCTGGGTCCTGGTCAAGGGCGGGCACGCCGAGGGCGACCCCACCGACGTCCTCGTCGCTCGGGGCCGGGCCGACCAGGCGTTCACGGTCGCGCGTGACGACAACACGCACACCCACGGGACGGGCTGCACGCTCGCCTCGGCCGTCGCCGCCCGCCTCGCGCTCGGGGACGACGTGCCCACGGCGGTGGCGGGCGCCAAGGCGTACGTGACGGGTGCCATCGCCGGCGGCTTCGCGCTCGGTGGCGGGATCGGTCCGACCGACCACCTCTGGCAGCTGAGGCGCGCACTGCCTTTGTGACGCCTGTGACGGGTGTGACCGCCTAGAGTGCGGGCATGGCGACCCGCGCGTCTTCCCCCGCGCGGACCCGTACCTCGGCCAGCTCGTCTGGCTCGAGCTCGCGTCCGCGTCCGGCCGGAAGCAGATCCACCACGTCGAGGTCCTCGAGCGGTCGCTCGCAGGGGACCGGGCGGGGGTCGACCGCCGCGCGCCCGGCGAGCCGCCGTCCCGCGCCCAAGGGACGCGGCCCGCAGCCCTCGGTGGTCGCCTCGGTCCTGCACGGCCTCGCCGTCGTCTGGCACGGGCTCGCGCACGGCGTCGGCACCGCCGTCCGCGCGATCGGGCACGGAGCGCGCGACCTCGACCCGGCACTGCGCCGCGACGGTGCGGGCCTCTTCGTCCTCGGCCTCGCCGTCGTCGTCGCCGCCGAGTTCTGGTTCGGGCTGCCCGGCACCTTCGGCCACGTGGTCCAGGTGGGTGTCTCGACGATGATCGGCGGGCTCTCCGCGCTCGCCCCGATCCTGCTGGCCGCGATGGCCTGGCGGACCCTGCGCCACCCCGACCACAACGGCCCCGCCGGACGGCAGGTCGTCGGCTGGGGTGCCATCCTCTTCGGCCTCCTCGGCCTGATCAACATCGCCCGTGGGTTGCCGCTCACCGACCAGCCGGACCGGCTGCGTCAGGCCGGCGGCATCCTCGGCTACCTGTCGAGCTCGATCCTGTCCGACCTGGTCACGGTGTACGCCGCCGTGCCGCTGCTGGTGCTCCTGCTGCTCTTCGGGGTGCTGGTCGTGGTGGGGATCCCGCTGCACGAGCTGGCCGACCGGGCCCGCGTGGCCACGGCGCGCCTGACCGCGGAGCCCGAGGCCGTCGAGGGCACCGTGCTCGACGACGAGCTGGACTACGGCGTCGACGAGGCGTACGAGACCCCGGTCATCGAGGAGCGCGCCCCGGCGACCGAGGGAACCCCGCGGCGCAAGGGGCGGGGGAGCAAGGCCATCGGGCCGCCCGAGCCGCTGTCGCAGCCGGTCGACCTCGACCCCGCGCAGGACCTGGACCCGGACGTCGAGCCGACCGAGGTGCTCAAGAAGCCGGTCCTGGCCGGGCGCCCGGTGCCCGTCTCGTCCCCGGCCGCGGTGCCGGAGACGTTCGTCGTGCACGAGAGCCCGGAGCTCGAGGCACCCGTCCACTCACCGATCCCGCAGCGCGCCGAGCAGCTGCAGCTGTCCGGCGACGTGAGCTACCTGCTGCCCGACTCCGAGACCCTCAAGCCGGGCAGCGTGCACAAGTCCCGCACCGAGGCCTCGGACGCGGTCGTGGGCCGGCTCACCGAGGTCCTCCGGCAGTTCGAGATCGACGCGCACGTCACCGGCTACAGCCGCGGCCCGACCGTGACGCGCTACGAGGTCGAGCTCGGCCCCGCCGTCAAGGTCGAGAAGGTCACGGCCCTGTCCAAGAACATCGCGTACGCCGTCGCCAGCGCGGACGTGCGGATCCTGTCGCCGATCCCCGGCAAGTCGGCCATCGGCATCGAGATCCCGAACACCGACAAGGAGGTCGTCTCGCTGGGCGACGTCATCCGGTCGGCCAAGGCGCGCAACGACCACCACCCGATGACGGTGGGGCTCGGCAAGGACGTCGAGGGCGGCTTCGTCGTGGCCAACCTGGCGAAGATGCCGCACCTGCTCGTCGCCGGAGCGACGGGCTCGGGCAAGTCCAGCTTCGTCAACTCGATGATCACCTCGATCCTCATGCGGTCGACCCCGGACGAGGTCCGGATGCTGATGGTCGACCCCAAGCGGGTCGAGCTGACCATCTACGAGGGCGTGCCGCACCTGGTCACCCCGATCATCACCAACGCCAAGAAGGCGGCCGAGGCGCTGCAGTGGGTGGTCCGCGAGATGGACCTGCGCTACGACGACCTGGCCGCGTTCGGGTTCCGCCACATCGACGACTTCAACAAGGCCGTGCGGGGCGGCGGCGTCAAGCCGCTGCCGGGCTCCGAGCGCGTCCTCGAGCCGTACCCGTACCTGCTGGTCATCGTCGACGAGCTCGCGGACCTCATGATGGTCGCCCCGCGCGACGTCGAGGACTCGATCGTGCGCATCACGCAGCTGGCCCGGGCCGCCGGCATCCACCTGGTGCTGGCGACGCAGCGACCCTCCACGGACGTGGTCACCGGCCTCATCAAGGCGAACGTCCCGAGCCGGCTGGCCTTCGCGACGTCGTCGATGACCGACTCGCGCGTCATCCTCGACCAGCCCGGCGCGGAGAAGCTGGTGGGTCAGGGCGACGGGCTGTTCCTGCCCATGGGCCAGTCCAAGGCGATCCGCATCCAGGGCGCGTGGGTCACCGAGCAGGAGGTGCGCGCGGTCGTCGCCCACGTCAGCGAGCAGCTGAAGCCGACCTACCGCGAGGACGTCATGGCCCCGCCGGAGGCGTCGGCCAAGGCCGCCGAGGACATCGGCGACGACCTCGACCTCGTGCTGCAGGCGGCCGAGCTCATCGTCACCCTCCAGCTCGGGTCGACGTCGATGCTGCAGCGCAAGCTGCGGGTCGGGTTCGCCAAGGCCGGGAGGCTGATGGACATCCTGGAGACCCGCGGCGTCGTGGGTCCCTCCGAGGGGTCCAAGCCGCGCGAGGTCCTCGTCAAGCCCGACGAGCTCGACGAGGTCGTGGAGAACCTGCGGCTCGGCTGAGCCCCGGAGGCGATCAGCCGACGGGACCCACCTGGAGCAGCGGCGCGCTGCTGCTCCTGCAGCCGGTGGTCTTGAAGGCGACGAAGGCTGAGTCGGTCGAGTCCGGCGGGTAGACGCGGAACCCGTCGACCAACGTCGGCTGGCAGTCGTCGCCGTAGCTGCCGGGCTGCGTACGCCGCAGCGCGGCCTCGGCGCTCCTGCCGGGGCCGAGCGTCCTGGTCCGGGCGGCGGCGTCGGTCCGCGTCGCCGGTGCGCCGACCTGGGTGCCGTCGCCGCCGCCCACGAAGGAGACGCCCGGGAACCCGGTCAGCGTGCAGCGTGCCGACCCCGTGTTCGTGAAGGTGAGCGTGCCCATGACGCTGCCGGCCGCGCCGCCGCCCGGGTCGACGGCGTAGCGGATCCGCAGGTCGCCCACCGCGCAGCGGGAACCACTCGCGCCCGCTCCGCCCGCGGGGGAGCTGCTCGTGGCCGGCGTGGCAGGTGCCGAGGTCGACGGGGCGCTCCGCGTCGACGGGGCGCTCGACGTCGACGGGGTGGAGACGCCCGCCGGACCGGTGGACGACGGGGTCTGACCGGCGCTGGCACCGCAGCCCGCCACCGTGAGCACCACGGCTCCCGCGGCAAGGGCCAGCGGCAGGACGGCGTGCGGGGAGCGGGCGGTCATGGGCGTCTCCTGGGCGGGGTGACGAAGCGGCTTCAGTGAACGACACGAGCCGACGCGCGGGGACCTTCCCGGGGGCGTGTCGTGGTCGATCTGCGTCGCGAGGTCCCCTGCGGCCCGGTCGGTCATACTGGACCGTCATGCCTGCACCCCTCATCAGCCCCGCCCCTCCGCTCACGGCGGTCCATCTCGTCACCCTCGGGTGCGCGCGCAACGAGGTCGACTCCGAAGAGCTCGCCGCCCGTCTGGAGGACGGCGGGTTCCGCCTGGTCGACGACCCCGAGGACGCCGACGCGGTGATGGTCAACACCTGCGGCTTCGTCGAGGCGGCCAAGAAGGACTCGGTCGACACCCTCCTCCAGGCGGCCGACCTCAAGGCGGCCGGCCGGCCGCAGGCGGTGGTGGCCGTCGGCTGCCTCGCCGAGCGGTACGGCTCCGAGCTGGCCGAGTCGCTGCCCGAGGCGGACGCGGTGCTCGGGTTCGACGACTACGCCGACGTCGCGGGTCGGCTCTCCCACATCCTGGCCGGCGGCCGGCACGAGACCCACGTGCCCCGTGACCGGCGGACGCTGCTGCCGCTCGCGCCCGCGCAGCGGCGAGCCGCGGCCCGCACCACGGCGATCCCCGGCGTACCGACCCAGACCAGCCCCGTGACGCCGCTGCCCGACGGCCTGGCCCCGGCGAGCGGGCCGCGCGCGTACCGGCGCCGGCTCAACGGCAGCCCGTACGCGCCGCTCAAGATCGCCTCGGGCTGCGACCGTCGGTGCGCTTTCTGCGCCATCCCGGCGTTCCGGGGCGCGTACGTGTCCCGCACACCGGCCGAGGTCGTCAGCGAGGCGCGCTGGCTGGTCGAGCAGGGCGTGCGCGAGGTCATGCTGGTCAGCGAGAACACGTCCTCCTACGGCAAGGACCTCGGCGACATCCGGCTGCTGGAGTCGCTGCTCGTCGACCTCGGCGCGGTGGACGGGCTCGAGCGCGTCCGGGTCTCGTACCTGCAGCCGGCCGAGATGCGGCCCGGCCTGGTCGAGGTCATGACGTCGCTGCCGCACGTCGCCCCGTACTTCGACCTGTCGTTCCAGCACGCGGCCCCGGGGGTGCTGCGCCGGATGCGACGGTTCGGCGACCCGGAGTCGTTCCTGGGCCTGATCGAGAGCATCCGGGCGGCCAACCCGCTCGCGGGCATCCGCAGCAACGTCATCGCCGGCTTCCCGGGCGAGACCGAGGCCGACGTCGAGGTGCTGAGCGAGTTCCTCGTCGCCGCCCGGCTCGACGCCGTCGGCGTCTTCGGCTACTCCGACGAGGACGGCACCGAGGCCGTGGGGCTCGGTGGCCACCTCGACGAGGACGAGATCGAGGCACGCCGGGCCGCGATGGCGGACCTGGCCGACGAGCTGGTCACCCAGCGCGCCGAGGACCGGGTCGGCGAACACGTGCGCGTGCTCGTGGAGGAGGTCGCCGGGCAGGGCGACGCCTCCGAGACCGTGGGCCGCGCCGCGCACCAGGGTCCGGAGGTCGACGGCTCGGTGAGTCTCGGGGTCGGTCATGCTGGGGTCGTGGGCACCTTCGTGGACGCCGTGGTCACGGGCAGCGACGGCGCGGACCTGCGGGCGGTGGCGTGACCCGGGAGACCAGCACCGGGACCACCCCGCGCCAGGTCAGCGCCTGGAACGTCCCCAACGCCCTGACCGTCCTCCGGCTGGTCATGGTCCCGGTCTTCGCCTGGGCCCTGCTGGCGCACCCCGACTCGATCGGCTGGCGGGTCGCCTCGACGGCGATCTTCGTGGTGGCGATCTTCACCGACTTCGTCGACGGCAAGGTCGCGCGCAAGTACGACCTCGTCACCAGCTTCGGCAAGCTCGCCGACCCGATCGCGGACAAGGCCCTGACCGGGATGGCCTTCATCGGCCTCTCGGTCCTGGGTGAGCTGTGGTGGTGGGTGACGATCGTCATCCTGGTGCGCGAGTGGGGCATCACGGTCCTGCGCTTCGTCGTCATCCGCTACGGCGTCATCGCCGCCGACCGCGGGGGCAAGGCCAAGACGGCGCTGCAGGCCGTCGCCCTCACTCTCTACCTGCTGCCCTTCCTGATGGTTCCGGGTCTGGTCTGGATCCACGTCGTGGCCCAGGTGCTCATGGTCGTGGCCTTCCTGCTGACGGTCCTCACGGGCGCGAACTACGTGCGCTCCGCCCTGCGTCTCCGCCGCGGCTCGACCCCGTCGTGACGACGGCCGGACCGGTCGCGGCCGACGTCCTGGCCGCGCTGCGTGGACGGGGCCTCACCCTCGCGACCGCCGAGTCCCTGACCGGCGGGCTCGTCGGCTCCGCCCTGACGGCCGTCGCCGGCTCGTCGGACGTCTACCGCGGCGGCGTGGTCTGCTACGCGACCGACCTGAAGGCCAGCCTGGTCGGGGTGCCGGCCGAGGTGCTCGACGCGTACGGACCGGTGGCCCCGCAGACCGCGGCCGCGCTCGCCGCAGGGGCGGCCCTCGTGTGCACCGCCGACATCGGGATTGCGACGACGGGGGTGGCGGGCCCGTCACCCCAGGACGGCCACCCGGTGGGCGAGGTCTACGTCGCGGTCAGCGTTCTGGGAGACGCTCAGGTCCGGGCGCTGACGCTGACGGGCACCCGGGTCGAGATCCGCGAGCAGACGGTCGACGCGGTCCTCGCGCTGCTGCGCGAGAGCGTCGAGACGATGGCGATCCCGCTGTCCTGAGTGGCCGCCGTCGGACGATCCTGAGGGTTGAGCGTGGTGCGGTCCGGGTCGTGACGGTGGTGGGTACAGTTTCTGCATGTCGTCTCTGACGCCGGTCAAGCAGGTGCTGGTCCGTGAGCTGATCGGCGAGTCTCTCCGCGAGGCCCGCACCGATCAGGGCCGTACGCTGCGCGAGGTGTCGAAGGCCGCACGCGTCAGCCTCGGGTACCTCTCCGAGGTCGAGCGCGGCCAGAAGGAAGCGTCGAGCGAGCTGCTCGCCTCGATCTGCGGCGCACTCGACCTGCCGCTCTCCGTCGTCCTGACCGTGACCAGCGAGAAGATGGCCGCGGTCGAGCGGGTCGACAGCCGCGTCACCTCCCTGGCCCACGTGCGGGCCCTGGCCCAGGCCGCCTGAGCCGCTGTTCGCCCGGCACCTTCCGTTGCCCCGCTGACTGTCGGCTAGCCGGACGGGCGGAGCCGCAGCCCCTGGGGCGTCATGCGGAACCCGGCCTCCTGCAGCGCGGTGCTGACGCCCGCGGACCCGAAGACGTGACCGCCGTCGGCGCGCTCGACCGTCAGCTTGCCCAGGTGGCCCTGATGGACGGCGGAGGCCAGGGCGTTCGCCGCGGGACGTAGCCGCCGGTCCTCCTCGGAGAAGGAGAGGAGCGTCTTGCCGCCCCGCTCGACGTAGAAGACGAGCGCCCCGTCGACGAGCACGACCAGCGCCCCGGCCTTGCGGCCCGGACGGTGACCCTCGCGCTCCGGCCAGGGCAGGGCGGCGCCGTACGCGTTCGCCGGGTCGCAGGCCGCGAGCACGAGAGCCGTCGGCTCGTCCGGCTCGCGCTGCTGGGCTCGCAGCCGGTCGACCGCGCCGCTGAGCGCGAACTGGGCGGCGCCCAGCCCGTCGATGAAGTAGCCGCGCCGGCACTGCCCGGTCTCCTCCATGGTCGACATCGCCCGGTACGCCGCCCCGAAGCCCCCCTCGGAGCTCTCGGTGAGCACCGTGCCGCGGGTGACGACGCCGTAGCGGTCGAGCAGGCCGAAGACGTGGCCGGCGAGCACCTCGGCCGGGCTCGACGGGGAGCGTTCGATGAGCGACCAGCGCCCGGCCGTGGTGGGGGACGCCAGCCGCGGCGCCCGCGTCGGGCGCCGCAGGCCCTGGCCGCTGAGCCGCGCACGGTGCGTACGGGTGGTCGGCCGCGCCGGCTTGCGGTGGGCGCCGTCGGTGACCAGGGCCCGGACGGGGTTGAACGTGTCCGAGCTGACCAGGCCCGCCCAGGCCAGGTCCCACAGCGCCGCGACGTACTCGGCCCGGTCGGTCGCACCGACGGGCAGCACGGAGTCGAAGAAGCGAGCCCCGCCCGCGCTCAGCGCCGCGAGCAGCTCCTGGCCGCGGTAGTGCGAGGGTTCCGCACCCGCGGGCGGCGGCTCGGCTCCCGAGACGACGAACCGGACCCACCCGTCCGAGTCGCCGACCGCACCGTCGCCGACCCAGGCGACCTCGCCGGCGGTCATCAGCTCGTCGAGCATCGCGGGTCGGTAGTCGGCCACGCGCGCGGGCAGCACCAGCGTCTCGACGGCACTCGCCGGGACGGCGCAGCCGTCGAGCTGCTCGAGGACGGCGAGCACCGCGTCCGTGCCACGGGTCCCCGACCCGACGCCCTGCCACTCGGTGAGGAACCGGCTGAACGCCACCTGCTCGACCGGCTCGACCTCGCGCCGCAGCGCGGCCAGCGTCCGGCGCTTGACGAGCGCGAGAACCTGGCCGTGGCAGTACTGCCGACGGTCCGCCTCGGCGTCGCCGAGCTCGACGAACGAGCCGGCCACCAGCGTCCCGGCGGCGATCAGGCTGTCGCACGCGCCCTCGACCACGGCCCGGCCCAACCCGTAGCGGGTGGCCACGGTCGAGGCGAGGAAGGGCCCGTGCGTGCGGGCCCAGCGCTGCACCAGGTCCTCGATCGGCCGGGGCGACGGCTCGGTGAAGCTGGCCGCGACGCCCGGCGGAACCGGCACCCCCAGCCCGTCGCGCAGCCGGGGGACGTCCTCGGCCACGGCCACCATCGCCTGCCCGGCGATCCGGACCTCGACGAGCCGCCGGTCGAGGACCAGCTTCTCGACCGCCGCCACCGGGTCGAACCCCTCGACCGAGCGGAGCCGCAGCTCGGCCGCGGTGAACGGGCCGGCGGTGCGGACGAGGTCGTAGAGGCGTTCGGCGTCGGTGGCCTGCCGCTCCTCGCTGAGGCCCTGCAGGTCCGCCTCGGTCCGCGCGATGACGTCGCCGTCCAGCAGCTGCTTGAGGCCGTCCTTGCCGAGCAGCTCGGCGAGCAGGGTGGCGTCCAGCGACAGCGCCGCCGCCTTCTTCTCGGCGAGCGGCACGTCGCCCTCGTAGACGAAGGCCCCCACGTAGCCGAACAGCAGCGAGCGGGCGAACGGCGACGCCTCGGACGTCTCGACCTCGACGATGCGCACCGAGCGCGACGCGACCTGGCGCTGCACCTCGAGCAGCCCGTCGAGGTCGAACACGTCGGTCAGGCACTCGCGCATCGTCTCCAGGACGATCGGGAACTCGGGGTACTGCGCGGCCACGGAGAGCAGCTGGGCCGAGCGCATCCGCTGCTGCCACAGGGGCGAGCGCGACTTCGGGTCTCGACGCGGCAGCAGCAACGCCCGGGCGGCGCACTCGCGGAACCGGGAGGCGAAGAGCGCGGACCCACCGACCTCGTCGGTGACGACCCCCTCGATGCTGTCCGGGTCGAGGATGATCAGGTCGGCCCCCGGCGGCGCCGACTCCGTGTCGGGCACCCGCAGCACCATGCCGTCGTTCGTCGCGGTGGCCTGCACCTCCATCCCGTACCGCTCCCGGGCGGCGCGCTCGACCGCGAGCGCCCAGGGCGTCAGGACACCGGTGCCGAGCGCGGAGTGCACGCAGACCCGCCAGTCCCCGAGCTCGTCGCGGAACCGCTCGAAGACGATCGTCTGGTCGGTGGGCAGCGACCCCGTGGCGGCCTCCTGCTCGCGCAGGTAGGTCAGCAGGTTGGTGGCGGCGTAGTCGTCGAGCCCGGCCTCGCTCAGCCGGGCCTCCGCCCGCTCCGGCGGCAGCGACCCGACCTCGCGCACGAACTTCCCGAACGCCCGGCCCAGCTCGAGCGGGCGGCCGGGGGCGTCGCCCTTCCAGAAGGGCAGCCGACCCGGCACGCCGGGCGCGGGGGAGACCAGCACCTGGTCGTGCGTGATGCCCTCGACGCGCCAGCTGGTGGTGCCGAGGGTGAAGACGTCGCTGACCCGGGTCTCGTAGACCATCTCCTCGTCGAGCTCACCGACGCGACGTCCCGCCTCGTGCTTGCCCGAGGCGTTCCCCTCGCCGACCAGGAAGACGCCGAACATCCCCCGGTCGGGGATCGTGCCGCCGGAGGTGACGGCGAGCCGCTGGGCGCCGGGGCGGGAGGTGAGCACGCCGGTGTCGCGCTGCCAGACCACCCGGGGGCGCAGCTCGGCGAAGTCCTCCGACGGGTAGCGCCCGCTCAGCATGTCCAGCACCGACTCGTACGCGCTCCAGGGCAGGTCCCGGAACACGCCGGCCCGGCGCACCAGCGCGTACAGCTCGTCGGCCTTGGCCTCCTCCATCGCGACGACGGCCACGATCTGCTGGGCCAGCACGTCGAGCGGGTTGCGGAGCTCGGCGACCTCCTCGATCGCGCCCTGGCGCATCCGCTCGACGACGACGGCGGACTCGATGAGGTCCCCGCGGTGGTTGGGGAAGAACACGCCCCGGGAGACCGCGCCCACCTGGTGCCCGGCGCGGCCCACCCGCTGCAGCCCGCTGGCGACCGACGGCGGGGCCTCCACCTGGACCACGACGTCGACCGCACCCATGTCGATGCCGAGCTCGAGCGAGGAGGTCGCCACGACGCAGGGCAGCCGGCCGGACTTGAGGTCGGCCTCGATCTGCGCCCGCTGCTCCTTGCTCACCGAGCCGTGGTGCGCTCGGGCGATCACCGGGGTGAACGTCCCGTCGTGGCCCGCCGACGTCCCCGACTGGGCCATCACCTGAGCCGGCGGCCGAGGCTGGGGCGACGGCCCGGCTGCGGTGCCGTTGTCGTCCTCCCCGTCCTCCCGGGTCCCGGTCTCGGCGTGTGCGTCCTCCTGGCGGGCCGCCTCCAGCCGCTCGGCGTTCAGCTCGTTGAGGTGGGCCGTGAGCCGCTCGGCGAGCCGGCGGGAGTTGGCGAAGACGATGGTCGAGCGGTGCGCGGAGATGACGTCGAGGATGCGGTTCTCGACGTGCGGCCAGATCGACGGCGCCCGCGCTGGCTTGTCGTCCTCCAGCAAGACCTGACCGGGTGCGGCGGAGGCACCCAGGTCGGTCATGTCCTCGACGGGGACGACGATGTCGAGGTCCCAGCGCTTCTCCGACGGGGGCGCGACGATGTCGACGTCGTAGGGACCGCCCAGATAGGCCGCGACGCGCGAGGCGGGACGCACGGTGGCCGACAGCCCGATCCGCTGCAGGGGACGCTCGGCCCCGGACTCCTGCACGAGGGCCTCGAGCCGCTCGATCGACACGGCCAGGTGGGCGCCCCGCTTGCTCCCCGCGAGCACGTGCACCTCGTCGAGGATGACGGTGCGGACGGAACGCAGCACGTCGCGCGCCGACGACGTGAGCATCAGGAACAGCGACTCGGGCGTCGTGATGAGGATGTCGGGCGGCCGGCTGACGATGCTCCGGCGCTCGGCCGGGGTGGTGTCGCCCGAGCGCACGCCGACCGTGACGCTCGGCGGCGTCTGGCCGACCCGGAGCGCGGTCTGGGTGATCCCGGTCAACGGCGCCCGCAGGTTGCGCTCGACGTCGACCGCGAGCGCCTTGAGGGGGGAGATGTAGAGGACCCGGCAGCGCTCCTTGGGCGCTGGCACCGGCTCCCGCGCCAGCTCGTCCAGCGCCCAGAGGAAGGCCGCGAGCGTCTTGCCCGAGCCGGTGGGCGCGACCACGAGCGCGTTGCGCCCGGCCGCGATGCTGCTCCACGCACCGCGCTGCGCCTCGGTCGGGTCGGCGAACACCTCGCGGAACCACGTCGACGTGGCCGTCGTGAAGCCGTCCAGCGGGTCGGCGGGCGCCAGGGTCGCGGTCACACCACCATCTTGCCCGCGGCCACCGACACTTCTGCCGCGATCGCCGGACGACGGGGCTCGCGCTCGGGGCCGGGGACGACCCACGGCTACGGTGGGCGTCCGCCCGGCGCCCAGGACGCCGGTGCCGGAGGGGAGCGATGAAGGAGACCGAGCTGTGGGCCCGCCTGCAGCGCCACCTGGGCGCGGGCTACTACCGGGTCTGGGCGGCCGAGCAGAACCTCGGCGACCTGGGTGGGCGCACGGTCGCGCAGGCGCTCGACGCCGGCGTGCCGTGCAAGGAGATCTGGCGGGCTGCGTGGGCCGCCCTCGAGCTGCCGCCTCGCGAGCGCTGAGGACCGCTGGTCCCGTCGAAGCCTCGGCTCAGGCGGACCAGCCCGGGTCCCGACCGACCTGCCCCAGGGCCCGGTGCAGGCTGGAGTCGTCCTCGGCCACGGGCACCTCGGGTCCGTAGGCACCCAGCTGGCGGCCGAGGTCGGCGGTGCTGGTCGCCGCCCGGGGCACGGCGTCCGCGGCCTCGGGCGGGAGCTCCAGGGTGCGGCCCAGCGCGCGGGCGACGTCCCCACCGTGCGCGGCGACCTCGACCAGCGCCGTCCCGCCCAGCATCGAGCGCGGCACCGGCGAGCCGCCGACCTGCGCGTCGCCGGACCAGGTCTCCACGCGGCTCCAGCCGCGACCGACGGCCTCGAGGTTGCCGACGAGGCGCCCGGACCAGTCGTCGTCGGCGGGACCTCGCCACCGCCCCACGGGTTCTCCGGGTCGAGGGGCTCGCCCAGCCCGAGCCTGGCCATCGCGGTGGTGGTGCCGACGGAGTGCTCGACCAATGACCGGAGGTCGAGCTCTGCGCACGGCGTGACCGCGGCGAGGTCGACCCTCGACCGGTCGGTGACGCGCTCAGGGCGGCGGCGACCGCCGCGCAGGTGGGCGCGACGGCTTCGTGGAGGTGGGTGCTCATGCCGTCGTCGTGGGCGACCGGCTCGTGCAGGGGAGGCCTGGTCCGGAGGTCGTCGGGTGCTGGGCGTGTCGCCTAGCCCCTCGAACACCTGTTCGGTAAGTTGTCCACTGCCTCGGCGTGACAGCCCGGAGTTCTCCACAGCCGGAGCCAGGGGCGGCAGATTGTCAGGACCCGTCCTTACAGTCCCACCAAGACCACAGCAGTCACGCCGACCAGGCGACGACACGAGGCCCCATGGGCGAGGAAAGAGGATCACGATGGCCGCAGGCGACCGCGACAAGGCGCTGGAGTCAGCCCTCGCACAGATCGACAAGCAGTACGGCAAGGGCTCGGTGATGCGCCTCGGGGACGAGGTCCGCGTCCCGATCGAGACGATCCCCACCGGTTCGATCGCCCTCGACCTGGCGCTGGGCATCGGCGGCCTGCCGCGCGGGCGCGTCGTGGAGATCTACGGTCCGGAGTCCAGCGGCAAGACGACGGTGGCGCTGCACGCGGTCGCCAACGCCCAGGCCGCCGGCGGGATCTGCGCCTTCATCGACGCCGAGCACGCGCTCGACCCCGACTACGCCGCCCGGCTGGGGGTCGACACCGACTCGCTGCTGGTCAGCCAGCCCGACAACGGCGAGCAGGCCCTCGAGATCGCCGACATGCTGGTGCGCTCCGGAGCCCTGGCCCTGATCGTCATCGACTCGGTCGCCGCGCTCACGCCGCGGGCGGAGATCGAGGGCGAGATGGGCGACAGCCACGTCGGCCTGCAGGCCCGGCTGATGAGCCAGGCGCTGCGCAAGATGACCGGGGCCCTGAGCAGCGCGGGCACCACCGCGATCTTCATCAACCAGCTCCGCGAGAAGATCGGCGTCATGTTCGGCTCGCCCGAGACCACGACCGGTGGCAAGGCGCTGAAGTTCTACTCCTCGATCCGGCTCGACGTCCGCCGGATCGAGACCCTCAAGGACGGGCAGGACGCGGTCGGCAACCGCACCCGGGTCAAGGTCGTCAAGAACAAGATGGCGCCGCCGTTCAAGCAGGCCGAGTTCGACATCCTCTACGGGTTCGGGATCAGCCGCGAGGGCAGCCTCATCGACCTCGCCGTGGAGTCCGGGATCGTCCGCAAGGCCGGTGCGTGGTTCACCTACGACACCGACCAGCTCGGGCAGGGCAAGGAGAACGCCCGCAACTACCTGAAGACCAACCCCGACATCGCCGACGAGCTCGAGAAGAAGATCAAGGAAAAGATGGGCATCGGGCCGCGCCTCGACGCCCCGGCCGGGGTCGACCCGGTCACCGGCGAGGTGGAGTTCTAGCCGGTGCGGGACGACGCAGAGGTCGCGACCGAGGAGTCCCCACGGTCCACCGAGGTGGACCAGGTCTCGGCTGCTCGGGACTGGCTGCGTCGGCACGGGGTCGACCCGGATGACCAGCCGGAGGCTGGCCCAGGGATCGGTCCCCAGCCCGGTGGCGAGCCGCTCCAGGCCGGGTACGACCGGAGCCGCCGAGCCTCGTCCTACGGGACGGGCGGGAGGTCCCTCTCCAGACGACGCCGGCAAGAGAAGCGGCCCGAAGCCGAGGCCGACGACGCCGACGCGGACGCAGCGGATTGGACGGCGGGGGCGCCGAACCCCGACGTCGATCCCGAGGAGGTCGCGCGAGAGATCGTGCTGCGCAAGCTCGCCGTGCAGGGGCGGACGCGCGTGGAGCTCGAGCGCGCGCTGCAGGGGCGGGACGTTCCGGAGGAGGCCGCGGCCGCGGTGCTCGACCGGCTGACCGAGGTCGGGCTGGTGGACGACGTCACGTTCGCCCATGACTGGGTGGCCTCGCGTCAGCAGCGGCGCCATCTGAGCAGGACGGCCCTGCGTCGGGAGCTGCAGACCAAGGGGGTCGATCGCGACGTGATCGACGAGGCGCTCGCCGACGTCGAGGGCACCGACGAGCACCGCGCGGCTCTGAACCTGGCGAGCCGGCGCGCGGCCACCATGGGCAGCCTGTCCCGCGAGGTGGCCTACCGCAGGCTGGGAGGCGTGCTGGCGCGCCGGGGTTTCTCCGCCTCCATCACGTCGCAGGTGCTGGCCGAGGTGCTGGGCGACTTCGCACGGGGCGACTGAGCGTCGCCGGGTCCTGCACGGTCGCCGGGTCCGTGCGCGGTCGGAGCTGGTCCACGCAGCTGCGGGTGCCGACCGGCGCTGGGTGCACGGAACCAGCGGGGCGTCCGAGACTGTCGGTGCTTGACCCTGCAGGAGGCCGGTCCTAACCTGCGAAGACGAGGTTTTTGTGAACGCTGACTTGATCTTTTCGTGTGGCCGCCGACCCCTGCAGGGACGGGCGGAGAGACTTTTGCCGCTCTGGCGGACCTGACATATGTGACGGCATCGCGGTCCTCGTCCCGGGAGCACGGCTCTCGTGGCCGAGGACCGGGACGGGCGCTGACGAACTCCTCGGTGGTACGCGCACGCGTACGTGAGGAGGGAGTCACCATGACGGGCGGAGCATTCCAAGCCCTCGTCCTTGTCCTGCTGGTGATCGTCGTGCTGGTCGTCGCCGTCGTGGCGATCGTCCTGCTGCGGCGTCCGCGGACGCCTGCTGCTTCGGCACCGCACGAGGTCTTGCCGTCCTTGTTCCCGAAAGCCGAATCGGTCGCCGCGGGCGCGTCGGTTGCAGCCGGATCGCCAGCGGAGCCTGCGGCGCTCTCGGAGCCGGGTGCGCTGGCCGAGCCGGGTGCTCTCGGCGAGCAGACGACTCCCCCCGGGCAGACGAAGCCCACCGAGCAGACGACTCCGGCCGAGCAGACGACCCTCCCCGAGCAGACGACTCCGGCCGAACCGAGCCAGCCAGCCGGGCCCTCCGTGGAGGAGGTCTCGGAGCGTGCCGCTGAGCTGATGGCGTCGGTGACCCAGGCGCGGGCCGCGTTCGAGGAGCAGATGCACGCTCGGCGCGACGAGCTGAGGGCGCAGCGCAGCGACGTGGAACGTCGCGAGCACCGCCTGACCGAGCGGGAGGAGCGGCTCGACGCCGAGCTGCGGACGCTGAACGAGCAGCTGGGCGCGGTCGACGCGACCCGGGCCGAGCTCGACGACCGCCGGGTGCAGCTGGACGACGCCGAGGCCGAGAGGCTCGCCGGCCTCGAACGGATCGCCGGGCTGACGGCGGACCAGGCCAAGGCCGAGCTCGTGGCCGGCGTCGAGCACGACGCCAAGCGCCAGGCCGTCCTCGTCGCCCGCGAGATCGAGCGCAAGGCCCTGCGCGAGGCCGACGACCGCGCCCGGAACATCGTCGTGGGCGCGATCCAGCGGGTGGCGTCCGACCAGACGTCGGAGTCGGTCGTCTCGGCGGTGCACCTGCCCGGCGACGAGATGAAGGGCCGCATCATCGGGCGCGAGGGCCGGAACATCCGCGCGTTCGAGCAGGTGACCGGGGTGAACGTGATGATCGACGACACCCCGGAGTCGGTCCTGCTGTCCTGCTTCGACCCGGTTCGCCGCGAGACCGCCCGGCTCACGCTGACGGAGCTGGTCAAGGACGGCCGGATCCACCCCGCGCGCATCGAGGAGGTGCACGAGCGCAGCCGCGGTCAGATCGAGGCGCTGTGCCTCCAGGCCGCCGAGGACGCGATGGCCGACGTCGGCATCACCGACCTGCACCCCGCCCTCGTGCCCATCCTGGGCACGTTGCGCTACCGGACCTCGTACGGCCAGAACGTCCTCAAGCACATGGTGGAGAGCGCGCACCTCGCCGGCCTGATGGCCGCCGAGCTCGGTCTCGACGTCGCCCAGTGCAAGCGGTCGGCCTTCCTGCACGACATCGGCAAGGCGCTGACCCACGAGGTCGAGGGTTCGCACGCGATGGTCGGGGCGGACCTCGCCCGCCGCTACGGGGAGAACCCCGACGTGGTGCACGCGATCGAGGCGCACCACAACGAGGTCGAGGTGCGCACGGTCGAGGCCGTGCTGACCCAGGCCGCCGACGCCATCAGCGGCGGCCGGCCGGGGGCGCGCCGGGAGACGCTCGAGGCGTACGTCCAGCGGCTGGAGAAGCTGGAGCAGATCGCCGGCGACCGCGAGGGCGTGGAGAAGGTGTTCGCCATGCAGGCGGGCCGCGAGATCCGCGTGATGGTGGCACCCGAGGAGATCGACGACATCGCGGCGCAGGTGCTGGCGCGCGACATCGCCAAGCAGATCGAGGAGGACCTGACCTACCCCGGCCAGATCAAGGTCGTGGTGGTGCGGGAGTCGAGGGCCACGGAGACCGCGCGCTGAGCCGTCGGCCCGGAGCGGTCAGCGGCTCACAGGGCCTTCGGTGACCCCTTGCGGGACAGGGGTGATCCCTGGTGCGGCCGGGCCGGCGCCTCCGGCCACCGGTGCGGCCGTCCGCGGGGCGCGCTTGAGGCGTTGCTCGACGAGCCGGGCGACCAGGCTCAACGTGTAGTTGATGACGATGAACATGGCCGCGACCACGATCAGGGTCGGGATCAGGTTGCCGTAGACCGTGGAGAACGTGGTCCCCGCCCGCAGCAGCTCGCTGAAGCTGATGACGTAGCCGAGCGCGGTGTCCTTGAGGATGACCACGAGCTGGCTGATCAGCGACGGCAGCATCGAGGTGATGGCCTGCGGCAGCAGCACGGTGACCATGGTCTGCCGCGGCGTCAGCCCGACGGCCAGGCCGGCCTCGCGCTGCCCCGAGGGGAGGGCGAAGACACCGGAGCGGATCAGCTCGGCGATGACGGCCGAGTTGTAGAGCGTCAGACCGCCGACGACGCCGATGAAGGTCGAGGTGTCGCCGAGGACGCCGAGGACGAAGATGCAGAAGTAGTAGCCGAACAGCATCATCACGAGCACCGGCACCGAGCGCAGGAACTCGACGAGCACCCCGCAGACGACGCGTACGAGCCTGGCCTCGGACAGCCGGCCGAGACCGAGCAGCACCCCGAGCACGGCGGACAGCACGACTGCGGCACCGGCCGCCTCGAGCGTGGCGAGCAGCCCGGGGAGCAGGTAGGACGTCCAGGTCTCCGGGTCGAGGAACGGTGCCCACTTCTGCGCGGTGAACTGGTTGTTCTCGGGGTTCGCCAGCGCGCGGACGACCAGGAGCAGCAGCGCGACGATCACCACGACGCCGACGACGGCGAGCATCCGGTAGAGCGCCCGGGCCTTCGGTCCGGGGGCGTCGAAGAGGACGGTCTCGACGCTCATCGCTGCACCACCAGCCTCCGGGACAGGCTGGTGAAGAGCAGCCCGGTCGGCAGGGTGAGCAGCACGAAGCAGGCGGCGACCAGCAGGAAGATCGCGTAGAGGAGGGACGGGTTGAACTCGATCATCCCGCGCATCAGGTACGCCAGCTCGGTCACGCCGATGGTCGCCACCACCGTGGTGTTCTTGGTCAGCGCGATCAGCGTGTTCCCCAGCGGCGCGATCGCCCCCCGGAACGCCTGCGGCAGGATCACCTCACGCAGGGACGCCCCGAACCCGAGACCGATCGCCCGCGCCGCCTCCGCCTGCCCCTGGGGAACCGTGTTGATGCCGCTCCGCAGCGCCTCGGCCACGAACGAGGCGTGGTAGACCGACAGCGCGATCAGCCCGAACCGGAAGTTGTTGTCCACGATCTCCGTCGGCGACCCCAGGGTGGCCAGGCTCACCCCGAGCGTGTTCAGCAGGCCGAAGGCGCAGAAGAACACGATCAGGGTGAGCGGGGTGTTGCGGACCAGCGTCACGTAGGCGGTGCCGAAGGCCCGCAGCACACCGACCGGAGACACCCGGAAGACGGCGACGACCGTTCCGATGACCAGCGACCCGAGGGCCGACCAGAAGGTCAGCTTGACCGTCATCCAGAAGGCCGCCAGGACGTCGTAGGTCTGCAGGAGGGTCGACAGCGCGTCCATCAGACCTGGTCCACGAGCGGGGTCGGGATCAGGTTCACGAGCAGGGCTCGGGCTTCGGCGGGTTGGTGGCCGCGTCCGGCTTGAAGTCCGACCCCACGGTGTCGTCGAGCGCCTTCTGCCAGGAGCCGTCGCCGACCATCTTGGTGATCGCGGCGTTGACCTTCTCGCACGTCGCGGTGTCGCCCTTCATGAGGCCGACGCCGTACTTCTCCGTGGAGAAGGTCTTGCCGACCACCTTGAGCTTGCCCTCGTACTGCGGCTGCGCGGCGAACCCGGCCAGGATGACGTTGTCGGTGGTCACCGCGTCGATCCGGCCGCTGTTCAAGGCCTCGACGCACTTCGAGTAGGTGTCGTACTCCTGCAGCTGGACCTTGTCGGCGAACTGGTCCTGCACCTTCTTGGCCGAGGTGGAGCCGGTGACCGAGCACAGCTTCTTGCCGTCGAGCGTGTCGGGACCGGTGATGTCGGCGTTGTCGGCCTTGACGAGCAGGTCCTGGCCGGCGACGAAGTAGGGCCCGCCGAAGGACACCTTCTGCTTGCGGTCGTCGGTGATCGAGTAGGTGGCGAAGATCATCTTCACCTGGCCGCTCTGCAGGAGGGTCTCGCGCTGCGCCGACGGTGCCTCCTTGAAGGTCACGTCGGTGTAGCCGAGCTCCTTGGCGACGTAGGTCGCCACCTCGACGTCGAAGCCCTTGAAGTCGCTGCCGACCTGCTGGCCCAGCCCGGGCTGGTCGAACTTGATGCCGACGGTCACCGGTCCGCCCGAGCCGGCCGAGCCGCCGCTGCCTCCCTCCGGCACGGCGTTCTCCGCGCTCGCGCAGGAGGCCATCGTCAGGGCGAACCCGGCCGCCGCGGCGGCGCCGAGCATCTGGGTCGTGCGAATCATCTCTACCTCCGGTCGGCGTGGGCTGACGGGTCGACGTCAGCCGCACGTTCTCGTACGAACGTCGGCGCGCCGGTCGGCGCGCCTGGGGGAGTGGTCAGTGGATGAGGATCTTGCTCAGGAAGTCCTGCGCCCGCTCGGTCTGCGGGGCGGTGAAGAACGCCTCGGGGGCGCCCTCCTCGACGATCTTCCCGTCGGCCATGAACACGACCCGGTGGGCCGCCTTGCGGGCGAAGCCCATCTCGTGGGTGACCACGACCATGGTCATCCCGCCCCGGGCCAGGCCGACCATCACCTCGAGGACCTCGTTGACCATCTCCGGGTCGAGGGCGGACGTCGGCTCGTCGAAGAGGATGACCTTCGGGTCCATCGCCAGCGCGCGGGCGATCGCGACCCGCTGCTGCTGGCCGCCCGACAGCTGCGCCGGGTACTTGTCGGCCTGGGACTCCACACCGACCCGCGTCAGCAGCTCCCGGCCACGTTCGCGCGCCTGGTCCGCGGGGACCTTGCGGACCTTGATCGGGCCCAGGGTCACGTTCTCCAGGACGGTCTTGTGCGCGAACAGGTTGAAGGACTGGAACACCATGCCCACGTCGGCGCGCAGCTGGGCGAGCGCACGGCCCTCCTCGGGCAGCAGCTCGCCGTCGATCGTGATCGAGCCGGACCCGATCGTCTCGAGCCGGTTGATCACCCGGCACAGGGTCGACTTGCCCGAGCCCGACGGGCCCAGCACCACCACGACCTCGCCCTTGGCGACGCTCAGGTTGATGTTCTGCAGCACGTGCAGCTCGTCGAAGTGCTTGTCCACGTCCTCGAGCACGACCAGCGGAGGTCCGACGCCTAGGGGTCCCATCGTCGAAAACTAGTGGGAGCGTGGCTGCGGGCGACATCCCCCACGACCGGTTGCGGCCCAGTTGAACCGCAATTGTTATCGTTCGTTTGGCATATAGCCCGCCTATTGACCCCTGATCCCCCAGGTGAACGACAAGGTCTCCTCCGGGGCGACGACCCGCAGGCCGTCGTGGGTCGGGCCCTCGTTGAACGCGTCCGGCCCGCAGGTCATCGGCTCGACGGCGAGGCCCACGTCGCGCCGCTTCTCGCCGGTGAAGACCTGCGCCCAGCCGAACGAGGCGTCGGCCCAGAGCACGGCGTAGCGGTCCTCCCGCTCCAGGCGCACCGTCCAGCCGCCGTCAGGCTCGCGGACCAGGTCGGTGTACGCGGTGTCGAGCACCCGCTCGCCCACGGGCGCGCCGCCGCGGAGGTCGAGCTCGGTGCCGTCCACGGGGGCGACGGCCACGGGCAGCAGCCGGTCGTCCACCTCGAGGTGGCTCGTCGCGGGGACCGTCAGGCGGATCTCGTCGACGCTGGTCTCGCCGACGGTGAGGTAGGGGTGGGCGCCGTAGCCGAAGGGGACGTCGCTGTCGCCGACGTTGGTGGCGTCGAGGCTGACGTGCAGCCCGTCGTCGGTCAGCCGGTAGGTCAGCCGGACGTGCAGGATCCCCGGCCACCCGGGCTGGGTGAAGATCGTGAGCTCGCACACGACCTGGGAGTCGCCGTGCTCCACCACCGTCCAGGGCACGTAGCGGGCGAGCCCGTGGCTGGCGTTGTGCCGTGGCGGCTCGCTGAGCACCAGCTGCTGGGTCTTCCCCGCCCAGGGGTAGCGTCCGTCGCGGATCCGGTTCGGCCAGGGGACCAGCTGCTGGCCCTTGCCCCCGGACACCGGCTCGGTGGCCGCGTACCCCTTGACCACGTCGAGCCCGCCGACCGCGTAGCGCCGCAGGCCGGCACCGAGCTCGGTGATCGTGGCCTCCTGCCCGCCGAGGGCGATGTCGAGCTGCTTCCCGGTGGGGTAGGTCACGGATCGCATGCTAGGTCCCGCACGGATTACCCTGGCGGGGCCATGGCCCTGATGACCGCTCCGTCCGCGACCGCGCCGCACCCGACCGCCGAGGGGGCCGTGCGCACGTACGCCATCCGTACGCACGGCTGCCAGATGAACGTGCACGACTCCGAGCGGCTGGCCGGGCTGCTCGAGGAGGCCGGCTACGCCCGGGCCGACGGCGACCTGGCCGACGTGGTCGTCTACAACACCTGCGCGGTGCGCGAGAACGCCGACAACAAGCTCTACGGCAACCTCGGGCACCTGCGCCGCGACAAGGTGGCCCGGCCGGGCATGCAGATCGCGGTCGGCGGCTGCCTGGCGCAGAAGGACCGCGGCGAGATCACCCGTCGGGCGCCGTGGGTCGACGTCGTCTTCGGCACCCACAACATCGGGTCGCTGCCGACGCTCCTCGAGCGCGCCCGGGTCACCGAGCTGGCCCAGGTCGAGATCGCCGAGTCCCTGGAACGGTTCCCGTCGACCCTGCCGACCCGGCGCGACTCCGCGTACGCCGCCTGGGTCTCGGTCAGCGTCGGCTGCAACAACACCTGCACGTTCTGCATCGTGCCGGCGCTGCGCGGGCGCGAGGAGGACCGCCGGCCGGGCGACATCCTGGCCGAGATCGAGATGCTCGTCGCCGAGGGCGTGCAGGAGGTCACGCTGCTGGGGCAGAACGTGAACGCGTACGGCGTCGAGTTCGGCGACCGGGGTGCGTTCGCCAAGCTGCTGCGGGCGTGCGGGCAGGTCGAGGGCCTCGAACGGGTCCGCTTCACCTCGCCGCACCCGCGCGACTTCACCCCGGACGTGATCGCCGCGATGGCCGAGACGCCGAACGTCATGCCGCAGCTGCACATGCCGCTGCAGTCCGGCTCGGACCGGGTCCTGCGGGCGATGCGCCGCTCCTACCGCAGCGACAGGTACCTGCAGATCATCGACGACGTCCGCGCCTCGCTGCCGCAGGCCGCGATCACCACCGACATCATCGTCGGCTTCCCCGGCGAGACCGAGGAGGACTTCCAGGCCACGCTCGACGTCGCGGCGGCCTCCCGGTTCGCCGCGGCCTTCACGTTCCAGTACTCGATCCGCCCCGGGACGCCGGCGGCGACGATGCCCGACCAGGTGCCGCGCGAGGTCGTGCAGGAACGCTACGAGCGGCTGGTCGCGGTCGTGGAGGACATCGCCTGGTCGGAGAACCTCGCCCAGGTCGGTCGCACGGTCGAGGTCATGTTCGCCGACGGCGAGGGACGCAAGGACGCTGCCACCGAGCGCATGTCCGGGCGGGCCCGCGACAACCGGCTGGTCCACGTCCGCGTGCCCGAGGACCCGACGGCCCGGCCACGCCCGGGTGACCTGGCCGACGTGGTCGTCACGTACGCCGCCCCGCACCACCTCACTGCCGACGACGGGCTGCTCGACCTCCGCCGCACGCGCGGCGGCGACGCCTGGGCCGCCCGCCAGGCGGGGACCGGACCGGCCCGCCCGGTCGTGGGCCTCGGGCTGCCGTCGGTCGGCGTGCCGGCACCGCTGGCCCCCGCACCCGCCTGCGGCTGAGGCGGACCGCCGCTCTCGGCACGCGTGAGCCGCTGGGCTGGCAGCTCGTCCGCGCCACCACCGGGAGCGGTCCGTCGGCAGGGCCCGGCCTGCGCTGACCCGGGGTCCGGCGCTAGACGGGCTGGTCCGACCCGGGCGTCGTGTCCCGACGTGCCTGGTCGCCGAGCCTCTCCTTGGCCAGGCCGGCGGCGCGGTCGATGTGCGCGCTGTGCTGCCCACCCGTGCGCTTGTCGGCCTCGCCCGCGACCCGGTCGACCAGCGGGTCGATCTTGTCGGCGTGCTTCTCGAGCGCGTCACGTGCCTTGTCGAAGATGCCCATGCGCGCCAGCGTAGGTGGGGCGCCTGGGCAGACTGGACGCGTGACGATCGTGATCGTGGGCCCCACGGCGTCCGGCAAGTCCAGCCTCGCGGTCGCGCTCGCCCAGGCGTACGCCGCGCAGGGGCAGCGGGCGGAGGTCGTCAGCGCCGACTCGATGCTCGTCTACCGCGGGATGGACGTCGGCACGGCGAAACCGACCGCGCAGGAGCGCGCGGGTGTGGTGCACCACCTGGTCGACGTGCTCGACGTGACGCAGACCGCCTCGGTGGCGGAGTTCCAGAGCATGGCCCGCGCCGCGGTGGCGGACTGCCTCGCCCGGGGTGTCGTACCGATCCTGGTCGGCGGGTCGGCCCTCTACGTCCGCGCGGTGGTCGACGCGTTCGAGTTCCCGGGGACCGACCCCGCGCTGCGGGCCCGGCTCGAGGCCGAGCTGGCGGCGCTGGGGCCCGAGGCGCTGCACGCCCGGCTGAGGGAGCGCGACCCGGAGGCGGCCGCCCGCATCCTGCCCGGCAACGGCCGCCGCGTCGTCCGGGCGCTCGAGGTCGGGGAGCTGACCGGGCGCCCCTTCGCCGCCGAGCTGCCGGAGCGGCGCTACGCCCTGCCCGGCGTCGTCCAGGTGGGCCTGGACGTGCCCCGCGACGTGCTCGACGAGCGGATCCGGCGCCGGGTGGACGCGATGTGGGCGGCCGGCCTGGTCGCCGAGGTCACGCTGCTGGCGCAGGCCGGGCTGCGCGACGGGCTGACCGCCTCGCGCGCCCTGGGCTACCGGCAGGTCCTGGCGCACCTCGACGGGGAGCTGGACGAGGAGGCCGCCCGCGAGGCGACCGTCGTCGCGACGCGCCGGTTCGCGCGCAAGCAGGACGCCTGGTTCCGCAAGGACGAGCGGATCACCTGGCTGGCGCACGACCGGCCCGACCTGGCGGCCGCCGCGCTCGTCGTCGCGCGCGGCACCTGACGACGCCGCGCCGGCGGGCCGTCGTCGGCACCATCGTCACGTCGCCTTCCGCGGGCGGCCTCGATGGGTCGTGCGGCGGACGGTGGCGTCCGTCGGGGAGTACGACACCAGCGGGACGGGCGCCGAGGCGACGACCGTCGCCTGCGACTGAACGACGGCTGCAGCTGGACGAGGCTGCAGCGGTCGAGGGCTGCAGCGGTCGAGGGCGTTTCACCGGGTGGGATGATCGAGCCGTGCGGCGGTGGCAGTTCAGCAAGGGGCACGGGACGCAGAACGACTTCGTCGTCCTGCTCGACCGGCAGAACGTGCTCGACCCCTCGGTCGACGACGTCCGCTGGTTGTGCGACCGGCGGGCCGGCATCGGCGGTGACGGCCTGCTGCGGGTCGTCCTCGCCCGGCACGTGCCCGAGTGGGAGGGCGATCCCGACCTGTGGTTCATGGACTACCGCAACGCCGACGGCTCGTTCGCCCAGATGTGCGGCAACGGCGTCCGTGTCTTCGTGCGCTACCTGCTCGACGAGGGCCTCGCGTCGGGCCCCGAGGTCGACGTGGCCACCAGAGCCGGGCTCAAGCCGGCGTCGGTGCTGCCCGATGGCCGCGTCCGCGTCGGGATGGGCCCGGTGAGCGTGCAGCCGGGCACGGTACGGGTGACGACGGCGGACGGCTCCGCCTTCGACGCCACGCCGGCCGACGTCGGCAACCCGCATGCGGTGAGCTTCGGAACCCGCCTGGGAGACCTCGACCTGACCCGCGCACCGGTCTGGAGGCCGTCATCGACGTTCCCCGAAGGCGTGAACCTCGAGTTCGTCGAGCCGGTCGGTGAGCGCCACGTCGCGATGCGGGTGTTCGAGCGGGGGGTCGGCGAGACGCGTTCCTGCGGCACCGGGACGGTCGCTGCGGCAGCCGCCAGCCGCGCCCGTGAGGGCAGCGGTGACGGGACCTGGACCGTGGACGTCCCGGGCGGCCGGGTCGAGGTCGAGCTGACCGGCGGGGAGGCGTTCCTCACCGGCCCCGCCGTCCTCGTCGCGCACGGCGAGGTCACCCTCCCGAACGTCTGACCATGAGCCCTGACCTCCGAGGCCCCAGACCTCCGAGCCCCTCAGGGGGACGGGCTCCATCGAGGAAGCGGGTACGGGGGTACGCCCGGGCTCAGCGGCCGAAGTGGTAGTCCAGGTCCGGGTGGCGCGGGTCGAAGGCCAGGGCGCGACGCACCCGCTCCCAGATCGGGAGCAGCTCGTCGCGGTAGACCACGACGACGGCGGTGACCGGGATGCCGAGGCAGACGACGCCGAGGGCGAGGGCGAGGAGCAGGGCGAGAGTGTTCACGACACGTGTCTTTCGTCAGAGGAGGATTTCTGACAACGTTGTCAGGTCTCAGCCTAGCGAGAGTCGCTCACGCTTCCTAGCTCTTGGCGCATCCGAGTCGGCGCTTGCGCGCTCCAGCGCGTCCGTCCCGCGGCAGTGGGACGTGCTCGAGAGAGGCTGTGGACAACCACCAAAGGGTGTGCTTTCGCTTGGCCTCGCGTGCGATCCTGGACAGCAATATGAGTCTGCCTCGACCCGATGCCCCCTCCTTCGACGACGACGTCTTCCGGTCCGACGACGAGCTGGTCGTCGAGACCGTCCAGCGGGCGCGCGCACCGCGCCCGCCCGACCCTGACGGGGTCGATGGCGAGCAGCTGGACCTCGCCGACCGCCAGTCGCTGCGGCGCATCAGCGGCATGTCGACCGAGCTCACCGACATCACCGAGGTCGAGTACCGGCAGCTGCTGCTGGAGCGGGTCGTCCTGGTCAGCGTCTGGACGACCGGCAGCCAGGTCGACATCGACAACTCCCTGGCCGAGCTCAAGCTCCTGGCCGAGACCGCCGGCTCGCAGGTGCTCGAAGGTCTCGTGCAGCGTCGCGCCATCCCGGACCCGGCCACGTACATCGGGTCGGGCAAGGTGGCCGAGCTGCGCGACGTCGTCGTGGCCACCGGGGCCGACACGGTGATCTGTGACGGCGAGCTGAGCCCGGCCCAGCTGAGGAACCTCGAGGACAAGGTCAAGGTCAAGGTCATCGACCGGACCGCGCTGATCCTCGACATCTTCGCCCAGCACGCGAAGAGCGCGGAGGGCAAGGCCCAGGTCGAGCTGGCCCAGCTCAACTACCTCAAGCAGCGCCTGCGCGGCTGGGGTGGCAACCTCTCGCGCCAGGCCGGTGGCCGGGCGGCGGGCGGTGCCGGGATCGGTGGTCGTGGACCCGGTGAGACCAAGCTGGAGACGGACCGTCGGCGCATCAACAGCCGGATCGCCAAGCTCCGCAGCTCGCTGCGCGACATGGACGGCACGCGCGAGACCAAGCGGGCCGAGCGGCGCCGGCACCAGGTGCCCTCGGTCGCCATCGTCGGCTACACCAACGCGGGCAAGTCGAGCGTGCTGAACCGGCTGACCGGCGCGGGCGTCCTGGTCGAGGACGCGCTGTTCGCGACCCTGGACCCGACCACGCGCCGCTCGGCGACGGTCGACGGGCGCGTCTTCACGCTGACCGACACCGTCGGTTTCGTCCGGCACCTGCCCCACGACCTCGTCGAGGCGTTCGCGTCGACCCTCGAGGAGTCCGCACAGGCCGACCTCCTCCTGCACGTGGTCGACGGCGCGGACCCCGACCCGGAGGGGCAGATCCGGGCGGTGCACGACGTGCTTGCCGAGATCGGCGCCGGCAAGGTCTCGGAGCTGATCGTCATCAACAAGGCCGACCTCGCCTCTCCCGAGGCGATCGCCACGCTGAGGTCGCGCCACCGTGACGCGGTCGTCGTCTCGGCCCGCACCGGCGAGGGCTTCGACGAGCTGCGGCGCACGATCGAGGGCCGGCTCCCGCGGCCCGAGGTCGAGGTCCACGTGCTGATCCCCTACGAGCGGGGCGACCTGCTCGACCGCGTGCACCAGGCCGGCGAGCTCCTCACCACCGAGCACACGGGCGACGGGACCCTCGTCGTGGCCCGGGTGAACGGTGACCTGGCCGGCGAGCTCGCTGCGTTCGAGCGGCGGAGCTCGACCGTCGACCCGACCGTTCGTGGTGGCTGAGCAGACGCTCACGGCGTCCAGCGCGCCACCAGCCGAGGGGTCGGTCCCCGGCCACCGCCGGGTGCTCGACGACGCCGTCGCCGGGATCGGCGGGGTGGACCGTCCCGGCCAGCACGCGATGGCCGACGCCGTCGCGCAGTCGTTCGCCGACGGCCGCCACCTGCTCGTCCAGGCGGGCACCGGCACCGGCAAGTCGCTCGGATACCTGGCGCCCGCCCTGGTCTGGCTGACGGAGCACCCGGGGGAGCGGATCGTCGTCGCGACCGCCACCCTCGCCCTGCAGGCCCAGCTCGCGCACACCGACATCCCGGCCGCGCTGGACGCGGTCGAGCACGTGACGGGCCAGCGGCCCGAGTTCGCCGTGCTCAAGGGCCGCAGCAACTACGCGTGCCTGCTGCGCGTGCGCGACGGCGGGACCTCCGACCAGGGCACGCTCATCTCGGCCGACGACCTCGCGGCCACCGCACGCACGACCGCGACCGCGGACTCCGCCCTGGGCGCCGAGGTGCTGAGCCTGCGGGAGTGGGCCGAGGAGCAGGCGGCGACCGGCGGGGTCGCGGACCGGGACGACGCCCCGGCGCACAGCGACCGGGCGTGGCACCAGGTGTCGGTGCCCGCACGCGAGTGTCTGGGCGCCCAGCGCTGCCCACAAGGCGACTCGTGCCTCGTCGAGGTCTCCCGCGACCGCGCACGCTCGGCGAGCCTGGTCGTCACCAACCACGCCCTGCTGGCGATCGACGCGATGCAGGGCGGCACGGCGGTGCCCGAGCACCGGGCCGTCGTCGTCGACGAGGCGCACGAGCTGGTGGCCCGGGTGACCGGCGCCGCGTCGGGGGAGCTGAGCCCGCAGCAGGTGGAACGGGTCGGCAAGCGGGCGGTCACCTTCCTCTCCGACGAGACCGCGCTCGACCTGCTGGAGGCGGCCGACGACCTGCGGGTCGCGCTCGACGAGTCGCCGTTGGAACGCGTCGAGGACCCGTCCTCGGCCTTTGTGGCCGCCACCGAGCACGTCCGCTCCGCGGCCCGGGCCGCCGTCTCCGGGCTGACCACGGGCACCGAGAAGCCGACCCCCGAGCAGCGGCAGGCGGCGGCGGCCGTGAGCGAGGTCTTCGACGTCGCCGAGCGGATGGCGGCCCTGTCGGCGTACGACGTCGTGTGGGTGACCGAGCGGGAACGTTCCGGGCGCGAGGCCCGGGTGGCCCCGCTCTCCGTCGCCGGGCTGATGCGCTCCGCGGTGTTCGGCGAACGCACGGTCGTCCTCACCTCCGCGACGCTCAAGCTCGGGGACGACTTCGGACCGAGCGCGGGCAGCCTCGGTCTCCGTGCGCGCGACCGCGACGACGCCTCCACCCCGTACGTGCCCGTGGCGACCGGGGACAAGACCGGTGACGACGTCGTGGTCCCCTGGCGTGCGCTCGACGTCGGCTCGCCGTTCGACTACCAGCACCAGGCCATCCGCTACGTGGCCCGGACGCTCCCGACGCCCGGACGGGACGGGATGTCGAAAGAGGTCCTCGACGAGATCGCCGAGCTCGTCTGGGCGGCCGGAGGTCGGACGCTAGGGCTTTTCTCGTCGCGCCGGGCTGCCGAGGCGGCCGCGGTGCACGTGCGCCGGCAGCTGCCGAAGCTCACGATCCTCTGCCAGGGCGACGCCCAGCTCTCCGAGCTGACCCGCCGGTTCACCGCCGAGGAGACGACGAGCCTGTTCGGCACGCTGTCGCTGTGGCAGGGCGTCGACGTGCCGGGCGCGACCTGCCAGCTCGTGATCATCGACCGGATCCCGTTCCCGCGCCCGGACGAGCCGCTGACGCTCGCCCGGCAGAAGGCCGTGGCCGACGCGGGCGGGAACGGCTTCATGAGCGTGGCGGCGACCCACGCGGCGTTGCTGCTCGCCCAGGGCTCCGGACGGCTCGTCCGCCGCAGCAGCGACCGCGGTGTGGTCGCGGTGCTCGACCCCCGACTGGTCACCGCCCGCTACGGGTCGTTCCTGCGGGCCTCGATGCCGGACATGTGGCAGACGACCGACCGCGAGACGGCGGTCGGAGCGCTGCGTCGGCTGGCCGAGCGCCCGTAGCACGGGCGCCGCCCCTGTCTCGGCCCCCTGCCGGAGTAGGAGGGTGTGGCCATGGAGCACTCGTACGACGTCGACCTGGCCGTGATCGGCTCCGGCCCGGGTGGTCAGAAGGCGGCGATCATGGCCGCCAAGCTGGGCAAGGGGGTCTGCGTGATCGACAGCAAGTCGATGGTGGGTGCGTGTGCGTCAACACCGGGACGATCCCGTCGAAGACGCTGCGCGAGGCCGTGCTCTACCTGACTGGCGCGGACATGCGTGAGCTCTACGGCGCCAGCTACCGGGTCAAGGAGGAGATCACCATCTCCGACCTGCTGACCGCCTCCAGCACGTCATCGGCCGCGAGATCGAGGTGATCTGCGCGCAGCTCCAGCGCAACCACGTCGAGCTCGTGCCGGGGACCGCGTCGTTCCTCGACCCGCACACCGTCTGCGTCGCCCTCGAGGGCCAGTCGACGCAGCGCACCATCACCGCTCACACCGTCGTCATCGCCACGGGCACCGTCCCGGCACGGCCGGCGAACGTCAAGTTCGACGGGGTGCGGGTGCTCGACTCCGACCAGATCCTCACCCTCGAGGAGGTCCCGGGCTCGATGGTCGTGGTCGGGGCGAGCGTGATCGGCGTCGAGCACGCGTCGATGTTCGCCGCCCTGGGCACGCGGGTGACTCTGATCGAGAAGCGGGACCAGGTGCTCGACTTCTGCGACCCCGAGATCGTGGAGTCGCTGAAGTTCCACCTGCGCGACCACACGGTGTCGTTCCGGTTCGGGGAGGAGGTGGCGTCGGTCGAGAGCTCGGGCGGCGGGACGAGCACCACCCTCGCCTCGGGCAAGCGCATCGCGGCCGAGGTGGTCATGCACTCGGCCGGCCGCCAGGGCAACACCTCGGCGCTGAACCTCGAGCTCGCCGGCCTGGAGGCCGACCGACGCGGACGCCTCGCGGTCAACGGCAGCTACCAGACCGACGTGCCCCACATCTACGCCGTGGGCGACGTCATCGGCTTCCCGGCGCTCGCGGCGACGTCGATGGACCAGGGCCGGCACGAGGAGACCCGCGAGATCCTCGGGTGCACATCTTCGGCACGAGCGCGACCGAGCTGGTCCACATCGGCCAGGCGATCATGGGCTGCGGCGGCACGGTCGACTACCTCGTCGACACCGTGCTCAACTACCCGACGCTGTCGGAGGCGTACAAGGTCGCGGCGCTCGACGTGGCCGACAAGCTGCGGGCCGTGGCCAGGCTGACCTCCCAGATGGCCCTGGCTGCGGCCGAACCCAGCCTGGTCTGAGCCAGCTCACCCCGCGGGTGCTCACCTCGCCGAGCGTCACCGGCGCCCTCCGGGCGTGTGGGGCTGAGACGTGGCGGCTGAGGCGGGCGAAGATCCGGACCTACAACCCACCGCCGAGCTGGCCGGCTCCACCCTCGGGCTGGACTCCTCCCCCCAGCTGGCAGCCCGATCCGGCGTGGGAGCCCGCGCCCGAGGCCTGGCCGGTCTGGATCGAGAGCCGCGCCGACGCTGCGGCACCGCTCTGGTCCCCTTGCGGCTGCGAGCGTGCCCCTCGCCACCTTCCTGGGCATCGGCACCGTCGTGTTGGGCTCGCTGCCCGGCGGCGGGGCGCTCGGCCTCATCCTGGGACGCTGCCTCTTCGCCGCGGTCATCACCGCGGCTGTCGCCTACGTCCGCACCTCGCGCTGGCGGTTCTGGAGCTACGTCCTCTTCGTGTTCCTCATGTACGTGGCCCTGACCGTCCTCCAGACCGTCGAGAACCAGGCGGGCGGCGGGTAACCGGCCGACGTCCGCCGCGCAGGCCCCGCCCGGACCACCCGCTGCGCGTCACGCTCCCGAGTCCCACGCGCCGGCGAGGACCGGAACAGGCCCTCAGAGACGTCGAAGGACCGCGACGACCTTGCCGAGGATCGTGGCGTGGTTGCCGTCGATCGGGTCGTAGGCCGCGTTGTGGGGGAGCAGCCAGACCTGACCAGGCTCCCGCTTGAACGTCTTGACCGTCGCCTCGTTGTCGAGCAGCGCGGCCACGATGTCGCCGTTGTCGGCGCTCGCCTGCTGGCGCACCACGACCCAGTCGCCGTCGCAGATCGCCGCCTCGATCATCGAGTCGCCCCGGACCTCGAGGGTGAACATCGTGCCCTCGCCGACGAGCTGACGGGGTAGTGCGAAGACGTCCTCGATCCGCTCCTCCGCCAGGATCGGTCCGCCGGCGGCGATCCGGCCCAGCACCGGGACGTGCACCGGCTCCGGGTAGGGGTTGACCCCGGAGTCGTCCAGCTCGACCAGCCGCGGACGACCGGGCTGGGCCGCCGGGGCTTCGACCGCGACTCGCCGGTCCTCGCCCGGCAGCAGCACCTCGAGCGCGCGGGGCCGGTTGGGGTCGCGGCGCAGGAAGCCCTTCTGCTCCAGGGCCTTCAGCTGGTGCGACACGCTGGACGAGCTGGCCAGCCCGACCGCCTCGCCCATCTCCCGGATGCTCGGGGGGTAGCCCCTCGACTCGACGGTGTCGCGGATGACCTCGAGGATCCGACGCTGGCGCGGGGTCAACCCGGTGCTGTCGGCGGGCCCGTCGGGCAGCGAGCTGACCGACGCGGACTCGGCGAGCTGCGCGGCGACCTCGGCCTTGGTCGGCCGACCGCGGCGCCGAGCCGGGCGCGCGGTGGCGGTGAGCGTGGTGTCAGGCGTCTCGTCGTGTGCCATGAACGGCACTTTAGAGATGCGGTCGAGCACATTCAAACACCTGTTCGAGCGTGTCGCGAAGAGCTGGGCCGGTTTCTGCGGACGAGGGTCCGAGCCTGGGCGCGTTTCTGTCAGACCCCTCTGGTGTGCTCGAAGGCATGAAGATGTCGAACACCGATTCGAATGTGCTTGCGCTCGATCACCAGGTGCGGTACACATCGAACATGCGTTCGATCGAACCTGTGTTCGACCGGACGCCCGACCCGCTGAGGAGCATCGCCATGAGTGTCGCATTCGCTGAGCCCGTCCTCGACCGACCGAGCGCCGACGCACGGGCGGCTGGCCCCACGCCTGGCACTGCAGCCCCGGCCGCCGCACCCACGCGCACGCGCCCTCGGCGTACGGGGCCAGGCGTCGGTCCGACCGCCCGTCCTCGGCGCCTGCGCTTCTCGGCGCCGGCGGTCGCCCGACCCACGGTCGGGCCCCGCGCGTGCGAGGCGCTGCCGGCCGCGCCCGCTGCCCGCTCCTGGCACCTGACCGAGCGCGGTGTGGCCCTGGTCCTCGTCATCGCGGGCGCGCTCGTGGCCGCGAGCATCGCGGTCGTCGGGCTGACCGCCCTGCGCGTCACGAGCGAGAGCTACCACCCGAGCCACAGCGCGGTGGCCCCCGTGGTGGTCGAGCCCTGACCCTCCCGCGTGTGCGTCTGTCCCGGCAGACCGGTCAGACCTGTCCGCGCCCTGGTGCCGGCCAGGGCAGCACGGGCGTGCGGACGACGATCGTGTGCGCGACCTTGTCGGCGAGGGTCTGTCGTTCGTCGTCCCACAGCGGGCAGAGGTAGCCGACGCCACCCGTCGCGTCGAGCACGTGGAGCAGGTCGCGCAGGAACGCGTGGAACGGGCCGACCGGTGTGCCGGACGTCCGGCTGACCAACCAGGTCCCCGTGAGTCGTCGGCCGTAGGTCTGCCCGGTCCGCCCGGACCGGAAGCAGCGGTTGTGCACCGCGAGGGCGAACGCGGCCAGGCAGAGCAGCGTGCCGACCGCGACGACCGGGTAGCGCGGAGGCACGTCGAGGTCGCCGCGGAAGAAGCCGAGGTAGGTGGGCAGGTAGCCGGCGACGAGGACGCCCGTCGCCACGCATCCCGGCGCGGCGTCCAGCACTGCACCCACCACGCGCCGGCGCCAGGACGCATAGTCCTGCCGCGGTACCACGTCCGGGTCGGGAGATGAGCGAGATGCCGACGATCCCCAGGGTGGGGTCGCTGAGTGCCTGGCGGACCGCGTCGCCGCGGCTGTGCCCTCGGAACCGACCGGCGGTGGTGGTGCCGCGGGTACGGGCGACCCGTCGGGTCGGTCGTCCGGGTCGGCCCGGCCCGCGTGGTCGGGCAGCACGTGAGGGAGGCCGTCGCGGAGCTCGGCCGTCGGGCGCCCGTGGCGGGGGACGGGACCGTAGTGGGGGCCGGCCGGACGTGGTCCGGCCGCGGACGCGGGTGCGCGAGGACCGTCGTCCGGCCCGGTCACGCTGCTCCCCGTCCCGGCTGCTCCGTGGTGGTCATCGGACTCAGGCTAGAGCGCCTGGTCCGCGGGACCCGGCCGCGCGGCACAATGGCGCGGTGGCGAGCCTTCAGGTCGGTCGTCCGGGCGACCCCGGCGACCGGGGCGGCTTCCGATCGGTGACGGCTCTCCGCCCCCTCGTGGGCTTCTTCGCCCTGGGGCTGGGTCTGAGTGCGCTGTACGCCACGACCGGCGTCGGGCTGTTCTGCCCGTTCCGGACCGTGACCGGGTGGGACTGCCCCCTGTGCGGCGGCACGCGGATGGGGAGCGCGCTGCTGCACGGTGACGTCGCGACGGCGTTCGCCTTCAACCCGGCCGCCCTGATCGGGGTCGCGCTGCTCGGCCTGGTCGGGGTGCTCTGGGTCGTCGAGGCGCTCGGGGGGCCCGCCGTGCGCCCACCGGCCGGGCTGCGCCGGCGGTTGCTGCGCACCACGCCGCACCAGCGTCTGAGCGTCCTCCTCGCCCTCGCCGTCGTCTACACCGTGCTGCGCAACCTGCTCTGAGGCACCGCTTCTCACCCTGCCCCGCCCGCCCGCCCGCCGCGCGGCCTGCCGGCCGGGCGGGTGACGTGCTGCCGCCCGCCGTGGACCGGCTGCGGACGTGGGGCGGCGCGGTGGGGCAGCCCCTCGACCCGTCGTCGCCCGACGTGCCGATCCCTCGCGCCCGGAACCGTGAGGCGCACGCGCCGAAAGTGTCAGACGTCTTGCGCAGAATGGTCCTCAGTCGTAGGGTCACTACATCTAGTGGTTACACCGGTGTAGTTCATCCACAACTTGTGGTCGGTTACCCACAGAAGTCCACAGCCTGATCCACACGTCCTCCCCAGGGTTGTCCCCAGGGAGGGAGCGAGAAGCGTCGCCGAGCCGGTCGAGAGGAGCCCGTCGTGCACTGCCCGTACTGCCGTCACGGCGACTCCAAGGTGCTCGACTCGCGCACCGCCGAGGACGGCGGCAGCATCCGCCGCCGCCGCCAGTGCCCGGTCTGCGAGCGTCGGTTCACGACGGTCGAGCAGATGCAGCTCGTCGTGGTCAAGCGCAGCGGCGTGGTGGAGCCGTTCAGCCGCGACAAGGCGGTCTCCGGGGTGCGCAAGGCCTGCAAGGGCCGGCCCGTCACCGAGGACCAGCTGGCGCGGCTGGGCCAGGTCGTCGAGGACTCGCTCCGGGCCTCGGGCCAGCCCGAGGTGCCGGCCGACGAGGTGGGTGTGGCCATCCTCGGCCCGCTGCGCGAGCTGGACCAGGTGGCGTACCTCCGGTTCGCCAGCGTCTACCGCCAGTTCCGCTCGGTCGACGACTTCGAGTCCGAGATCGCGCTGCTGAGGATGGAGAACGAGCCGGCCGGGACGGAGCCGTTGATCCCCGACCCCGTCGCCGACGCCCGGCTCGGCAGCTTCACACCGCACCGCCTGACCCCGCGGCGTCGCCCCGACAGCGGTGCGCGCCGCGGACCGCCCTGAGGGGCACGCAGTCTCCGGGGCTGGGAGCGCGTCGCAGGGGAAGGCAGCGCGCACTCAGCCCCGGTACCACCCTGCCGGGCACCCTCGCCGCCCCCGGGCGACGGCGCCACCGGCCCAACGAGCAGCAGAGCAGCGCGAGCAGCAGATCGACCCGCACGACGAGCACCACCGGGGACTACCCGCCCAGCGCAGACCGTTCTACCCAGAGCAGGGATGCACGTCAGGAAAGAAGGACAGATGTCCGAGACCACCCGTTCGGCCAACGGCCGCGGTGACACGGTGAAGAACGCGGTGAAGAACGGCCGCAAGGGTGCCGGCCTCACCCTCAAGCGCGTCTTCAGCAGCGGCACCCACCCCTACGACGAGGTCACCTGGGAGCGCCGGGACGTCGTGCAGACCAACTGGAAGACCGGCGAGACCGTCTTCGAGCAGCACGGCGTCGAGTTCCCCGACTTCTGGAGCGTCAACGCCTCCACGATCGTCACCACCAAGTACTTCCGCGGGGCACTGGGTTCGCCCGTCCGCGAGCAGGGCCTCAAGCAGCTCATCGACCGTGTCGTGCACACCTACCGCCGCGCCGGCGAGGACTACGGCTACTTCGCCGACGCGGAGTCGGCCGAGGTCTTCGAGCACGAGATGACCTGGCTGCTGCTGCACCAGCACTTCTCGTTCAACTCCCCGGTCTGGTTCAACGTCGGGACCCAGTCGCCGCAGCAGGTCAGCGCCTGCTTCATCTTGTCGGTCGACGACTCGATGGACTCGATCCTCAACTGGTACCGCGAAGAGGGCTTCATCTTCAAGGGCGGGTCCGGCGCGGGGCTCAACCTCTCGCGGATCCGCTCCAGCAAGGAGCTGCTGAGCTCCGGCGGAACGGCTTCGGGCCCGGTGTCGTTCATGCGCGGCGCCGACGCCAGCGCCGGGACGATCAAGTCCGGCGGGGCCACCCGGCGGGCGGCCAAGATGGTCGTCCTCGACGTCGACCACCCCGACATCGAGGAGTTCGTCGAGACCAAGGCGCGCGAGGAGGACAAGATCCGCGCGCTGCGCGACGCCGGCTTCGACATGGACCTCGGCG